>ENA-ORSK01002663-ORSK01002663.1-human-gut-metagenome-genome-assembly--contig:-NODE-2663-length-11552-cov-2.339567_pt1 | contig 11552 bp, 6 predicted proteins | sample MGYA00242192_ERZ509159 | MGnify/ENA primary metagenome ERZ509159 (study PRJEB26280, sample SAMEA2338663) | human gut metagenome | biome: human gut; feature: human-associated habitat; material: faeces...
GGGGAGCCGTATTCTTGGTATTGACGCTGATGATAGGGCCGTATGGACGGAAGTACTTGAAAAAATGGTTCCTTACAAGATAGGACGATATGGCCAGCTTATGGAGTGGTCGAAAGATATTGATGATCCTCAGGATGCTCACCGTCATGTGAACCATCTGTTCGGACTTCATCCTGGACATACGATATCTCCTATAACAACTCCCGAACTTGCTAAGGCCTCACGCGTAGTATTGGAACACAGAGGTGATGGGGCAACAGGCTGGAGTATGGGATGGAAGCTCAACCAGTGGGCGAGACTTCATGACGGAAACCGTTCTTATACGCTATATGGAAATCTGCTGAAGAATGGAACTAATGATAACCTTTGGGACAGTCATCCTCCTTTCCAGATAGACGGTAATTTTGGTGGTACTGCCGGTGTTACAGAAATGCTCATGCAGTGCCATATGGGATTTATTCATATTCTTCCGGCCTTGCCCGATGTATGGCACGACGGTAAACTGACAGGTGTAAGGGCAAGAGGAAACTTTGTTGTGGATTTGTATTGGAAAGACAATAATCTTACAAAGGCTGTTGTTTATTCAGGTTCGGGTGTTCCATGCAAAATTTACTATAAAGGAAAGAAAATTGAGTTCGAGACTTCGGCAGGCAAGTCGTATACCGTAACACTTTCGGATGCTGGAGAACTTAGCGTGAAATAAGAACTTGCGTTAAATAGCTTTGACTGATGGATGTAATTTGATAATTATAATTTTATGAGAAGCAGAAAATATATTATATTGACATTATCGGTATTATTGAATTTAGTGTTTTCCGATGTTGTTGCATCTCCTGTAAAAGGTTTGCTTGAGCGTATTGACAAAGGAAGTTCATCTAAATTCATTATCGAGATAGTGAAGCCAGATAAGTCGCACTCTGGTAATTTAAATGCTACTAATGCAAATTCAGGTAGGGGTGGCTCTGATAAAGATTCGGCAATAGGAGCAACAGACTTCTTCGAACTCGACCAGAAAGGAGACAAGGTTGTTGTAAGAGGAAACAATTATGTAAGTATAGCTACCGGAATAAACTGGTATTTGAAATATTATGCCGGTATTCATCTTTCATGGAATTGCATGTCGGCCGATTTGCCTGATATTCTTCCTCCAGTAAAAAAGAAGGAGAGACATGAAACTTCCATGACCTCAAGGTATGATTTCAATTACTGTACATACTCTTATACTATGGCTTTCTGGGACTGGAACCGTTGGGAAAAGGAAATAGACTGGATGGCTCTTCATGGTATTAATATGCCTTTGGCTGTGGTTGGTGCCGGAACTGTATGGAGGAATGTTCTCCTGAAATTAGGATACTCACGTGAAGAAGTCAATGATTTTGTTGCAGGCCCTGCTTTCCAGGCATGGTGGCTTATGAACAATCTTGAAGGCTGGGGTGGACCTAATCCCGACAGTTGGTATGATGACCAGGCCGCTCTTCAGAAAAAGATAATAAAGCGTATGCGTGAGTATGGTATCGAACCTGTTCTTCCGGGTTATTCTGGAATGGTTCCCAATAATGCAAAGGAAAAATTAGGACTTGATGTTGCCAATCCCGGATTGTGGTGTGGATATAGAAGACCTGCTTTCCTTCAGCCAACCGACAGTAATTTCCAGCGTATTGCGGATATATACTATAAGGAACTTACCCGACTTTTCGGTAAAGCCCGTTTTTATAGTATGGACCCTTTCCATGAGGGGGGCAATGTGGCTGGGGTTGACCTTGATGCGGCAGGTAAAGCCATTTATACAGCTATGAAGAAATGCAATAAGGATGCTGTATGGGTAGCGCAGGCCTGGCAGAGATGTCCGTACGATAAGATGATTGAAAACATACCTCAGGGAGATCTTATAGTTCTTGACCTCTTTTCCGAGAGCCGTCCACAATGGGGTGATCCGTCTTCTACATGGTATAGAAAGAATGGCTTCGGCAAGCACAACTGGCTGTACTGTATGTTGCTCAACTATGGTGGTAATGTTGGCCTTCACGGAAAGATGAAACATCTAATAGACGGTTTCTATGAGGCACGCGACAGCCGTTTCGGTTCTACTCTCAAAGGTGTGGGAATGACGATGGAAGGAACAGAAAATAATCCTGTTATGTACGAACTTCTATGTGAACTCCCGTGGAGAAAAGAAAAGTTCTCGAAAGATGAATGGCTTGAGGGATATGTAAAAGCACGATACGGATTCAGTAACAGTAAGGTTCTTGAGGCGTGGAATATATTGAGTGAAAGCATTTACAACTGTCCTAAAGAGTCTGTTCAGCAGGGAACACACGAATCTGTTTTCTGTGCCCGTCCTTCACTTAATACCTATCAGGTGTCGAGCTGGTCGGAAATGAAGGATTATTATAACCCGGAGGATGTAATTAGGGCTGCCGGAATTATGGTAGATGCTGTATCTGATATAATATCATCTTATGGCTCTGAAAAACTTAATGATAACTTCAGGTACGATTTGGTGGATATAGTACGCCAGGCTGTAGCCGAAAAAGGTCGTTTGGTTTATCCGATAATTGTAGATTCATATAAGGCCGGAGAGAAAGATTTGTTTAAGTCCTCATCGGCACGTTTCCTCGAACTTATTTCCTTGCAGGACAGATTGCTCGCTACCAGAAGTGAATTTCGTGTAGGAAGTTGGATAAAGATGGCCCGTGACATGGGCAGGACAGAGGAAGAGAAAAATCTATATGAATGGAATGCCCGTGTTCAGATTACTACCTGGGGCAACCGTAATGCGGCCGACAATGGTGGCTTGAGAGATTATGCCCACAGAGAGTGGAATGGTTTATTGTCCGACTTCTATTATATGAGATGGAAGACGTACTTTGATTACCTAAGCCGTAAACTGAATGGTGAGAATCCTGAAAAAATAGATTTTTATGGTCTGGAAGAGAAATGGACCTTACAGAATAACCATTATGATAATGCTCCGCAGGGAGATGTGATTGAAACCTGTAGGGGTTTATGTCCTGAGCGAAGACAACCAGGAAATCGTCCATCAGTTCAATACATCCAACAGTCCGCTACTGTCTGACAAAATATATTCCATAGAAATTATTTATCTTTGCGGGAGCTTACAGCTTATTTAATTTTTAATAGTATTTGATGGTATTTTTATGAATTAAAGCATGGAGATATAGATATGATAGAAGAATTATTAAGTTATAATAAGTCGTTTGTAGAAAAGAAAGGATACGAAAAGTTTCTTACAACCAAGTATCCCGACAAGAAAATAGCCATTGTGACATGTATGGATACCCGTCTGATAGAGTTGCTTCCTGCAGCTCTCGGCTTGAAGAATGGTGATGTAAAGATTATCAAGAATGCCGGTGGAACTATTACGCATCCGTTTGGTAGTGCCATGCGAAGCCTGCTTGTAGCTATATATGAGTTGGGTGTAGAGGAAGTAATGATTATCGGACATACCGACTGTGGCGTGCAGCACATGGACAGTGAGGTTATGCTTGAACACATGCGCAGCCGCGGTGTATCTCAGGACCATATAGAGATGATGGAATACTGTGATGTTGATTTACGTACGTGGTTGAGCGGATTCAATGATACCGAAGAGGCAGTCAGACAGAGCGTTCATATAGTGCGTCATCATCCATTGATGCCTGCAGACGGTATCAATGTGAGAGGTTTCATAATGAACTCTGTTACAGGGGAATTGGAAGAAATTGAGGCTGACTGAGACAAATAAAAAAAATGTCCCGTCATTCTTAGTAAAATGTCTCGTTATTTTATATAAAATGACGAGACATTTTTTTTAAATACCGTTATGGTTTCAGAACCCTTGTTATAGGCCTGTCTCCTTCTATGAAACCTATCACATTATTGCAAACGGTTTGAGCCATTATAACTCGTGTTTCGTAGGTTTGTGTACCTATATGAGGTGTGAGTACCACATTGTCAAGTTCGAGTAATTCAGGCAAAGGATGGTCCCCAAATTCAAATACATCAAGGCCTGCTCCATGAATGGTTCCATCTTTAAGAGCTTTTACCAAGGCATGTTCATCAACAAGCGGACCGCGTGAGGTGTTTATGAGTACAGCCGACGGTTTCATCTGCTTTAATTCCTTTTCACCTATTATATGATATGTTTCGGGCATATATGGAGCATTTACCGAAACAAAGTCTGACTGTGCAAGCAGTTCCTCTTTCGAAACGTAGCGGGCATTCAGAGATTCCTCGTATTCGGTATCAAGTCTGTGGCGGTTGTGGTATATGATATTCATATTACATGCAAGCGCGCGTTTTGCCAAAGCTCTTCCTATTCGTCCCATGCCGATAATTCCCAATGTTTTTCCGTCTATAGGAATGCCTAAGTTTTCAAGAACACCAACCTTCATCTGTTTGCCTTGCTGACGGAGCTTGCGGTCGCATTCTGTTATTCTTCGTGCCACATCAAGCATCAGCCCCAGCGCTATATTTGCAGTGGGAGCTGTTACAGGTCCGGGAGTATTGGTTACGGTTACTCCTTTTTCCAGGCAGTAGGCCACATCTATATTGTTGTATCCTACGGCATAGTTTGATACAAGTTTTAGTTTAGGCGCGTTATCTATCAGTTTCTTGTTGACCGGAAAATCAAACATCGAGCATAAAACATCGTATTCCGGAATCATTTCATATACTTCATCGTAGGTAAAGTCTCTTCCTTCGGGAAAGGTCACATCATAAAGTTTCTCAAGTTCTGTGAATCCTTCACGGAACATATCGTATGTAACTAATACTTTTATCATGGTTTTCTCATTTAATTATATTGTAGTTAATAAATTGTTGTATTCATCATCATTTGTGCTTTACATTGCAAATATAATAAACATAATCAAAGATAAAAGTCATGACTGCAAAACATGCGCTGAAATGGGATTTTTTATGTACATAACAATATTTTATACTATAAAAGACCGATTTATGGTATATAAAGGATAGAAATAATGCATATCTTTGTGACTAAATATTAGAAAAACAACTGAAAAACTATCTTTAATTAAATTAAAAACTAATCGTTATCATGAAAAAACTATTTTTGTATGGTATGTTGGGGGCATGTTCTTTGTCGGCCACTGCACAGACATTCAAGGAATGGCAGGACGCAGAGATTAATCAGATAAACCGTGCACCTATGCATTCTTCTTTTTTCGCTTACGAAAGTGTTGAGGCTGCAAACAAGGCAGTGAAAGAAAAATCTGAAAACTTTATGACTCTTAACGGAACCTGGAAATTTTTCTGGGTAGAAAATGCCGACCAGCGTCCTACCGACTTCTTTAAGGTTGGATACAATGATAAGGGCTGGGATGATTTTCAGGTACCTGCCGTATGGGAACTTAACGGTTATGGCGACCCTATTTACGTAAACGTTGGTTACGGATGGAGAAACCAGTATAAGAATAATCCTCCGTTTGTTCCTACTGAAAAGAATCATGTAGGTTCTTATCGTAGAGAAATTGTAGTTCCTGCCGACTGGAAAGGTAAGGATATCATAGCTCACTTCGGTTCGGTGACTTCGAATATGTATCTTTGGGTAAACGGAAAGTTTGTTGGTTACAGTGAAGACAGCAAGCTTGAAGCTGAGTTTGATATTACAAAATATCTGAAACCAGGACAGAAGAACCTCATTGCGTTCCAGGTGTTCCGCTGGTGCGATGGCAGTTATCTTGAAGACCAGGACTTCTTCCGTCATAGCGGTGTAGGACGCGATTGCTATCTTTATACCCGTAACCAGAAACGTATAGATGATATCCGCATTACTCCTGACTTGGACAGCGAATATAAGAACGGTACTCTTGGTATCGAACTTAGTCTGAAGGGTAATAATAATGTAACTCTTGAGCTGCTTGATTCACATAATAATGTTGTGGCAACAAAAGAAGTGAAGGGTTCCGGAAAGGTATCGGCTGAAATGGCTGTTGAGAACCCTAACAAGTGGACTGCCGAAACTCCATATCTGTATACTTTGCGCGCAAGTGTGAAGAACGGAAACTCTGTATCTGAGGTTGTTCCTGTTAAGGTAGGTTTCCGTAAGATTGAACTTAAGAATGCACAGATTCTTGTAAACGGACAGCCTGTATTGTTCAAGGGTGCCAACCGTCATGAAATGGATCCGGACGGAGGTTATGTAGTATCGCGCGAACGTATGATCCAGGATATCCAGATTATGAAGAAATTTAATATCAATGCTGTACGTACATGTCACTATCCTGATGATCCGTTCTGGTATGAACTGTGCGACAAGTATGGTATATATATGGTAGCTGAGGCTAATATCGAATCTCACGGAATGGGTTATGGCGAAACTACTCTTGCAAAGAATCCTATTTATGCCAAGGCTCACATGGAACGTAACATGCGTAATGTTCAGCGCAACTTCAATCATCCAAGTATCATCTTCTGGTCGCTTGGTAACGAAGCCGGATATGGCCCTAACTTCGAAGCTGCATACGACTGGATTAAGGCTGAAGACCCAAGCCGTGCCGTTCAGTATGAACAGGCTCATAAGGATGGCAAGTCGGATATCTTCTGTCCGATGTATTACAGATATACAGGATGTGAAGAATATTCTAAAGACGACAAATACCAGAAACCTCTTATCCAGTGTGAATATGCTCATGCCATGGGTAACTCAGAAGGTGGATTCAAGGAATATTGGGATTTGATACGTAAATATCCTAAATATCAGGGCGGATTTATCTGGGACTTTGTTGACCAGTCTTGCCGCTGGACAGGAAAGAACGGTAAGATGATTTATGCATATGGTGGCGACTTCAATCGTTTCGATGCAAGCGACAATAACTTCTGCGATAATGGTCTTATCAGCCCTGACCGTGTGCCAAATCCTCACATGTATGAAGTAGGATACTTCTATCAGAATATTTGGGTTACTCCGGGCGACTTGAGCAAGGGTGAAGTTAAGGTTTATAATGAAAACTTCTTCCGCGACTTGTCGGCTTATTATATGGAATGGGAAGTCTTGAAAGATGGTAAGGTAGTACGCAGCGGTCTTGTAGAGAACCTTAATGTGGCACCACAGCAGACTGCAACTCTTAAACTCGATCTTGGAAAAGTTTGCGACTGTGGCGAATGGTTGCTTAATGTTAAGTTTGTTCAGAAGAACCGTGAAAGTCTTGTTCCGGCAGGTCATGTAGTGGCTAAGAACCAGCTTGTTCTTAAGGAATACAAGGCTCCTTCTATGGACTTCAAGAATGTAGAAGAAACAAATGTAGCAGTTGTAACTCCTGTTGCAAACGATGATAACTACAATTGTCTTGAAATTAACGGCGAGAACTTCAATATCCAGTTCAACAAGAGAAACGGATACATGGACAGCTATACTGTAAACGGTACTCAGATGATTAAGGAAGGTGCAGAACTTTCACCTAACTTCTGGCGTGCTCCGACCGACAATGACTTTGGTGCCGGATTGCAGAAGAGATATGCTGCATGGAAGAACCCAGGTATCAGCCTTGTATCTATGAAGCATGAAACTGTCGACAATCAGTTGGTTGTTTCTACAGAATATGATATGAAGAATGTTTCTGCCAAATTGTATATCACTTATACTATCAATAATAAGGGTGCAGTGAAGGTTAACCAGAAGATGGTAGCCGACAAGAATGCCAAAGTTTCTGATATGTTCCGCTTCGGTATGCAGATGGTAATGCCTAAGTCGTTCGAAAATATTTCTTATTACGGACGCGGACCTGTAGAAAACTACAGCGACCGTAACCATAGTACAGACCTTGGTATTTACAACCAGACTGTAACAGAACAGTTCTATGCATATATCCGTCCTCAGGAAAATGGAACAAAGACTGATATCCGCTGGTGGAAACAGTTGAATGAAGAAGGTAAGGGACTTATGTTTGTTGCTGCCGCTCCATTCTCTGCTTCAGCTCTTCACTATACTATAGAGTCACTTGATGATGGTTGGGAAAAGAAACAGAGCCACTCAAACGAAGTTGAAGAAGCCGACCTTACAAACGTGCTTATTGATAAGGCTCAGCAGGGACTTGCTTGTGAAGACAGCTGGGGTGCTATTCCTCTTCCAAAATACAGATTGCCATACGGTGATTATGAATTTACATTTATCATGACTCCGGTATCTGCAAATATTGTAATAGACTAATCAGGAGGAACAGAGTATCAGACAGAATATAATCTGTTTTTCTTAACAGGTAAATACTGTAAAAAATAAAAAACAGAAAATAAGAACAATAACAGCCATACGTATGATAAATCTTGATAGATGTTCATATTGTATGGCTGTTTTGTGTTATCGGATATCTCTGTATTTGCTTAAAAAAACAAATTGGTATTTAAGAATATTTTTTTGTATGAAGCTTAAAATATATTCCTTAATGGCAGCTTTTTCGCTGCTCATTCTTCAGTCGTGTTGTAATGAACACGATACTTATTACATTGATTCAGTTTCGGGTTCCGACAGTAATTCAGGACTGTCGCCTGATGAGTCATGGAAGAGTTTTAAAAATGTAAATGACATACGGCTCAATCCCGGTGATAAGCTATTGTTAAAGCGAGGTGGAGTATATAACGGCGTTCTGGAATTGTCGGCCAAAGGTACACAGCAAAACAGGATTACTGTAGGTGCTTATGGAGAGTCCGGCAAGAATCCTTGTATTGTCGGACATGATACGTCAATGTATGCCATGAGAATCTTCAATTCAGAATATGTTACTGTAAGAGATTTGGAAATAGTAAATAAAGGTCGTGAGCCTTTGCCAATGAGAACCGGTCTGAAAATAGAATGCAGTAATTATGGAGTCTCGAAAGGTATTACCGTAGATAATATAACAGTACGCGATGTAAACGGTTCGCGTGTAAAGGAATTGGGAGGAGGTTCAGGCATTTTAATAGTGAACTCAGGAGATGAGATTAAATCAAGGTTCGACAGTCTGATAATAGAAAACAGCCATATCTTGCGCTGCGAAAGAAATGCTATGATATGGAGCGGATACTATGATAGAAACAACTGGTTCCCGAATAAGCATATAATAGTGAGAAATAATCTTATTGAGGGTGTACCAGGCGATGGAATAGTTCCTATAGGCTGTGACAGTACCTTGATAGAATATAATGTGATGAGAGATTGTCCGGATGTACTTCCTATGACTGAAGCTGCGGCCGGTTTCTGGCCATGGAGCTGTGATAATACTGTTATTCAGTATAACTCTGTTTCCGATCATAAGGCACCGTGGGATGCACAGGGATTTGATTCCGATTACAACTGCAACAATACTGTTATTCAGTATAACTATAGCCATGATAACTATGGTGGTATGGTGCTTGTATGTAACTCAGGAAATGCAGGAAACTACAGTATAGGAAACAATAATTCTATAGTGAGATACAATATAAGTATAGGCGATGGTATTCGTCCAAAGGAAACAAGAGCAGGGATGTTTTCGCCAAGCATACATATAGCAGGACCGGTGGAAAATACATTAATTGAGAAAAACATCATTCATTCAAACCACAGAGGAGACGACAGTGTAGACAGGTCTATGATTGTATCTGATTCTTGGGATGGATATGCCGATAATACTACATTCAGGAAAAATATCTTTTATTCGGCTGATAAGGGAGATTTCAATCTGACAGAATCAACCAATAATGTTTTTGACTCAAACTGGTTTATAGGTGAGTATGAATCATATCCTAAAGATGATAACGCCTGTATGGTAAGTGACGTGTATAAAAGACAGATTCTTGACTGTGGTTCCAATGGTTATACCGGACTGCAGAAACTTATGTCTGAAAGAAATATCTGTGGCATGAAATTCTTCTTTGTCGACAAGAACAAGATAGAGAACTTCTTCGAAGAAATGGAAGGAAGTCCGGTCAAAGATTAAGGCCTGGGTATTTCTACAGTCCGTTTTTCATAGATAGATATCTTTGAATATGGAGTAATTGATGTCCATAGGGCCAGGTCATGTCCGTTTAATGGATATTTATCTTCTCCCTGAATATGTGCGGCTACAGCCCGTAGCATTATATAATCCATACCTTTATGATGAACATCTATTCTGGTAGCTTCGGTACCCCATAGTTGCCAGAACCGGTGTTCATTTTCTTCTATATACTTTAAGTCGTCTTCCCATTCTTCGTGTGGTGATAGTCCTTCGATATATATTTTACGGAATTCTCCCCTCCATATTCCCTTGCTTCCCTGAATTTCAAAGTCAAGGCTTCTCGGGCGCGGAAGAGTAGTATCATGAGTGAGTGTGATAAGTATATTTTTTTCGGAACGCATTTGGGTAATTATTATATCTCCCATTGCTATAGGCACAGATGTATCGCCTCCGTGCTGAAGGATATATTCATGCATGCCACATGCTCTTGATGAGAAAGATGTAAGCTCTGTTATATAATCGGTTCTTCCTATTCCGATGGCAAGACAAACAGGGGCCAGTCCGTGTGTAGGATATAAGTCACAGTTTTCTGTAGTATAGAACTGGCTTCTCCAAATTCCCTCCGGCTTATTGGGGTTTCCAAGTTTACCGTTATCATCTACGAGCAATCCTCTTAGGTCGTGTCTGTATCCACCTTTTACGGCAACAATATTTCCAAGAATGCCTTTTTTTACAATGTTAAGCATAGCCATGTTTTCTCTCATAAATACAGCATTTTCCAACGGGAAAATATTCAGACTGTATTTTTCAGCAGTTTCCAGTAATGGCTTGTACTCGTCAATACAGAATCCTCCTTTAATCTCTAATGCTACATGACATCTGTGATAGTGATTTCCTAATGCAAACATAGCCTGTTCGATATGAAATTTCCATGGAGAGGCAATTATGGCAAGGTCTGGTTTCTGTTCTATAATCATTCTCTGATAGTCGTCATTATCTTTATTATAGAACATGATATCTATGTTTTCAAGATCACAAGGCTTATTGCTTGAAGGGTCGAATACTGCCACTACTTCAAAGTTGTCTATACTCTGAAGTATTCTAAGCAGCCCACATCCTCTGTATCCGGCTCCAATCAAGACAGTTCTTATTCTTTTCATCATATTGCCATTTTAGGTTTCGGATGCAAAGATAAAAAAAATGGTTTATCGGTGTTTCATTATTATGTTTTACTTCATTACAATTATATAGATGCCGTAAAGAGTATGTAGTTTTCTGTATTGGTTTATCATTTAATTTAAAAGTCTCATCTGTTGTGTTTATTATTTGTCGGACTTTGTTTTTGTAATAAGAGTTTAATAGTTATGACATTTAATATAGTAGAAGGATATAATAATTAATAGTGAATTTATGTGAAGCAGATTTAAAATATCAATGTAACATCTTAGTAATACCACACAAATACTTTCGCGACATAAAAGTTTTTTTAATATGAAAAGGATTTATTTTTTAGGGTTAACGCTTTTCTGCTTAAATACTGCTAATGTATTTGCAGAAGTTCCTTCTATAGAGAAGGATAAAATGGAAAATGTTAATGAGACTGTTGCTACTACTCTCACTTGGGAGTTCTTTTCTGCT
>ENA-ORSK01002664-ORSK01002664.1-human-gut-metagenome-genome-assembly--contig:-NODE-2664-length-11547-cov-13.435259_pt1 | contig 11547 bp, 8 predicted proteins | sample MGYA00242192_ERZ509159 | MGnify/ENA primary metagenome ERZ509159 (study PRJEB26280, sample SAMEA2338663) | human gut metagenome | biome: human gut; feature: human-associated habitat; material: faeces...
GGCCCAGCCGGCGTTGACGACTTCCCCCATGCAGATGCTTTTGGGGATGTAGAACGTCCCTTTCTCACACACATATTCAGAATCCGTGTCTTCCCCCATCAATATCGCATTTGGGAAAGGCGTTGACAGCGCGCAACGTTTCTGCGGAGGGGATGGTGCGCATTCTTTTTCCCTGAAAAAATGCGAACAGATCTGTGTTTATCATGCCACTGTGATAGGGCCTGCCGCGCAGCCCCCTGGTGGCATAATAGATATGCATGGCTCCCTCCTTTCACTAGCAAGACGGCTTCCGTTCTGCCCGCACGCGTGGCCTATATCACCAGCGCATTATCTCGTACCGACTTGATGACGGCAAGCAGTCTTCTCTGGCGTATTTCGTCGAAGTCCAGCAGCTTTGCCGGTTTGTCGAACGGAGCCTTCGTCAATACGGAAATATCTTCGATATAGCCGTTCTGCTCGATGTGTGTGATGACCTTTTGAACGAATGCTATCTGTCGGGAATTCAGCGACTGGTCGTTGATGAACTCCGAAAAGGCGGCAAGAACGGCCTCGTGATCCAATTTTGCGATTTTGCGTATCAGCAGGCCGAAGGGAGTGTCGCCGAACGTCTTCACATAATCTTCCTTACTGCCGAGTTCCTGTGTAAAGACTCGTTCGAGTTCCTCGTAGTCCTTTCTGGTCAGAGAAATATTGTGCGTTAGGTTATAGATGGCCAGAGAGTTTTTGTGTTCCTCAATGTAGCGGTTGACCTTCATTTTATAGCTTTCAAAGGGGTCTTCCTCAGGCAGAGGGATTCCCGCGGTCGAGTCCAGTATCGGGTCGGTAAGGATGGTGATGATGTCCTTTCTTTTACTGCCTTCATCCAGAAAGCGGATCAGCGCGCGCAGTTCCCGTCGAATGTCTTCCAGCTTGCAGATGTCGATATCCTTCCAGAGCTCCGGGTCACTTATCTGGCGGAGCAGCGGGAGCTTTGCCGCCACCTGCGGAATGGAGGATTTTTTTTCGAGGAGTCTGGCCGTCGTGACCAGACGGGCCATGTCGCGCTTGACCAGCGGACTTTCGTCCAGCACATTCAGGATAAAGCCGTAGATGAAGTTATCAAAGCGCAAAGCCATGGCATCAGCTTCATCGAAATGAACCAGAGGGGCGATGTGTTCCGTAAGCTCCTGCTGATCCAGCTCGGAAAGACAGATGAAGGCTTCCGGCTTTTTGAACTTTTCCACATGCTTCAGAGCAAGCCGCACATGAAAGAGATCCGTATTAAGGCCGGCAATCCGGCCTTGGCATAGTTCCGTCAGCTCCCTGCGCCATGGCTGATAAGCGCCATCGAATTTTGAAGCGTCCTGAAACGCCGCGACCAGCCGGACGCATTTTCGGAAGATATTTTCCGAGAGCGAGATGGGGACCTCGCCTTCCGTGGTATGTTTGACCTGCCGGAAGTACTCGAAGTTGCCGCAGTAGTCGAAGATGAGGAAGCGCTTTTTACCTGTGTATTCCTCGCGTTCTATAAGGTCGGTACAGGTCAGTTCCGGGCAAAGACGTGTTCCACGTCCGATCATCTGCCAGAATTTTGTTTTGGACCGGACTTTCTTGAAGAACACCAGATTCACACATGCGGGCACGTCGATGCCGGTGTCCATCATGTCCACCGAAACCACGATATACGGAGTTTTTTCGGCTTCCTTAAAATTGTCGATGACGGTCTGGGCATAGCTGTCGTCGCAGACGACGCGGCTTGCCCATGTGCCGTGATACTGCGGATAAAGTTTGTTGAAGCGTTCCAGAATAAACTCGGCGTGCCTTTTGTTCTGGGCAAAGATGATGGTCTTGCCGATGCGTTCGCCGCCGTTCACCATGATGCCGCGCTCCATAAGGTCCTGAAGCACAAGGTCCACGGTTTTCTGGTTGAAGACGAAGTCGTTCAGCGCCTGCGAAGGGATGGAATCCGGCATGGCGCCATCCTCAGTAAAGTCATCTTCGTAGCGTTCCTTGTCTTCGTCGGAAAGCTCCTCGTAGGTGATGCCTTCCGAAAGGAATTTTGTCGTGACCTCATAATTGTAGTACGGAACCAGAACGTGATCCTGATGCACGGCGGTATCGTAGTCGTAGACATAGGTGGGGACGCCGTTTTCCAGCTCAAATATCTCATAGGTATTCTTGTCAATCTCATCCTTGGGCGTGGCTGTCAGTCCCACCAGCGGCGCGTCGAAATAATTGAAAATATCCCGGTATTTGTTATAAACCGAGCGGTGCGCTTCGTCGCAGATCACAAGGTCAAAGTGCCCACAGGTAAAGAGCTTGCCGTCTTCATCCTGTACGCTGTCGATGACATTGTACATGGTCTGATAGGTAGAAAAGACGCAGTGAGCGGTGTAGTTATCCTTCTCCTCACAGAGGTTGGTAACGGAGAGATCAGGCAGCAGATTCACAAAGCTGCGCTTTGCCTGGGTGACCAGACTGTTGCGGTCAGCAAGGAAGAGAATATTTTTCACCCAACCATGCTGGAGCAGCACATCGCATAGGGCAATAACTGTTCTCGTTTTTCCGGAGCCGGTGGCCATGACCAGCAGCGCCTTGCGCCGGTTGCGTGCAAAGGCATCGCAGGCAGCTTTGATGGCACCCTCCTGATAATAGCGTCCGGCGATCTTGCGGTCCACCATGACATTTTTCAGGCTTGTCCGCATGGTCTGGAGATTGAACAGTTTTTCCAGATCCCGCTTGGAGTAGATAGCGGCACACTTGCGTTCGGGATAGATATTGTCCGTAATGCGGGTCTCAAAGCCATTGGTCAGGAAAATGACCGGGCGGCGGTGATACTTCTTTTCCAGCAGGTCTGCATAGAGCTTTGCCTGCTGGCGTCCCTTGGCCACATCCACGCATGTGCGCTTTGCTTCCACTACTGCCAGCGGGCGGCTATCATCGCCGTAGAGCACATAGTCCGCATAACCTACCTCGGACTTGTTTGGCATACCGGGCAGCTCCACCTCATTCAGCCAGTCCTTGCCCTCTGTCCAGCCCGCATCTGTGAGCATGGTGTCGATATACAGCTTGCGGGTCTTGTACTCAGACAGGTCGAGGGGCTTTGGCACATAGGTCTGCTGCTGCTCGGCTCGGCGGGCAGTCAGTTCTTCCTTCAAGGCGGCATTCTCCGCCATGAGGGCTGCAAAATCCACATCGGGTATCGTCTGCGAAGGAACTGCGGGCGCTTCGGCGGGCTGCGTCAGCAAGGAACGGTCAAAATGCCCCTCTGTGTAGTTCTCACCATAGCAATAGGCCACGAAGTCCAAGAATACATAGAGGTTTTCCAGACACAGCGCCGCCTGCTCCTCGGTAATCTTTTTACCGGTGTGGGCGGCGTTGTTGCCCATGCGGCGAATCAGATCCATCCGCCGCCAGATGTCCGCGCCCACGATGTCCCGGAAGTCTTCGGTATTCATGAGGCTCACCAGAGAGTCCTGATAAGGCATGACCAGCGCCTTGTCCACGGAATACATCCACTTCACGGCAAACTCCATCGCCCTGCGGCAGTTCAGCACGCAGGCGGAGGGGTCGATATGTAGAATTCTTTCCGCAGATACCGCTACGGAGGCGAAGGACTCGAATTGGGGATCGACAGCGAAAATGTCAAAGTTGGTCATAGTGTGTCACCTTGCCAATCACATTAGACTATCAACAATTTCAGCTTTTTGACATTCTCAAGAATGTCTAATAGCCAGAAGTTGGGTCATTACATAGTCACCGTAAGGAGTTAGTTTCCAGTAGACTTGCTTATCAGTTGTACTGCGTTTCTTTTCTCCAGACTTGATTAATCCCAGCGCTCTAAACTGCACTTTAACCACATCAAACGACTCTTGATTTATTCTAAACTGTTTGGGATTTCTAAGTTTTGAAAACTCAGTTTTGTCTTGCCAAGTGTTATGATTTTCTATATATTTGCTTAGCCCGACTTTGAATGCTAAATCTGTACATTCATCTATCATCTGTGGGGCTACGGAGGCAAACAGTTCGTTCCAGCTATAAGATTCTTCGTCTTCGCACGAAAACGATTGATAGCTTCGCTTCTCTGTGGCTTCGAAATGATATTTAATTTCAACTTGATCATTGCCTTGGGATAGAACTTCAGTACCTGTCGGTGCTCGAGTAGCAATGTTTTTTAACTGTTCTTTCAGACTTTCATTTTCTCGCTGCAACTTCGCAATTTCTTTTACAGACTCTTCATCTACTCCGCTTCCTGCCCGCACCCATCCATCAGCAGGAAAGTCTTTAATAAGTTTAATCATGCTTCGGGAGACAATCGAACCGAGTTGCTCCGGATTTTCCCAATATTTAACTAGTTTTTTCTTTGCGAGCTTCTTGAATGTGTCTAGTTTTTCCTGCTTTTCGCCATCTTTTTCGCTTTTTCCTAATGGAATATTTCCTGGATTTTTCGGCAAGAATGAAATAATTGGCTTTCCTGTTTTGAGTGCATATTCAAATTCCATCTGAGTATAACTGATTCCCTTATCATTGATGCTTCCGTAACGACCACCGATAATGAGCAAATAATAATCACAAGTATCGATTACTCGTTTAATCAATGTCCATTGATCATCATTAGACGCTGGAAAAAGCTCCATCCCAGCAGGCATGCAGTCTAATTCTAACAATGCCTGCATAACTTCTTTACGTTCTTCTTGCAAATCTTCAAACGTAGAACTAACAAATACTTGATAAATCTTATCCACAGTTATCTCCTTATCCGAAATATTTCTGCATCAAACTATCAAACAACAACTGTGCTTCGTCCAACGCCTTCTGTACGGCAACTTTTGATTTGTCGGTCTGTTTGACGAAGGCTGCGAATTGTTCCTGTAGTTCCAACGGAGGTATGGCCACTCGCAATTGCTTTAATTTAACTCCTGGCAAATGTGCTATGGTAGCTTTTGCTCCAGCAATAGTCGCAAACCCATCATGATCACAATTGTATTTAAACCACCACCCCAGATAATCTGGGTGAACAATTTGACGATTACACCGTACCCTGTGAAGAGCCTTCTGGAAAAAGCATGGCTGTATTTCATTATGCCACACGGCGCAACGCCCAATTTCACCGCCCTCGCATACCAGAAGGTCGCCATTCTGCAATTCAAATTCAATCCGATCTTCTTCGTTAAAATCCATTTGGTTCAGATTTTCAGTATTAAATCTAAACCACTGTACATTGAAATTGGCCAAGTACGGATAGCTACATTCACCGGTCTGCTGCTTAGTGTCCAGCATCTTTCCTAACCGAGAAGATGCGATATCTGCCAAAACACGTATTTCCCATGACTTGCTGTTGCGAATTACATCCCCAAACATCTCGACAAATCGGGCTTTGACGAGCTCGTCCAGCTTTTGAAGCTGCTGTTTTCTCGATAAAATTACTCTGTATGTCTTTTCCAAAATGATAGCACATTCAGTCTGCTTTTCTAATGAAATGTTTGGCACAAGAGTTTCTTCCAATATATTTCGCCCAATAGCTTTGAAGGTGCTACCTGTTCCTTTACAGTTCAATTCTTCATTTTTACCCTTCAATAGCCAAAAAATATACTCAGGCGCTACTTTCTCCCTATTAGGGGTCAATGCAGCTAAGCCTCTCCCGATGCAACATTCTTCTTTGGCGTAGTTCATTGCCCCAATAGGCGCTCTGACTGAAATAAGTATATCCTCCGGAGCCGCCATTTTTGTAGGGGCAGAACACCACTTTCTCGTTACCGGATACCTCTCACCAAAGTCAGCATTGCCTTGAAAAAAGGGAACACCGTGTCCGTTTTCGTTATAGCTATCAGAACTGGGTGATTGCCCCATATTGATTGTGCAAACATCTTTCAGCTTGACATAGTTCATCTCTTCATCCCCACAAATCCGAATTTAGTCACCAGAATATTGCTTGCCAGTCACAGAGTATCGACAGCTGTCAAAGTTCTCTGGGCTGAGCGGAACAATTCTGCTTAATGTGACATACCCATCTCTATAAAGAGCATTTACCGTTTTCAAGACTTCCAATTCCGGTTCATTTACCACACGGGCAATATCGTGAATATTTGTATCCGGGTGGGTGCAAATAAAGTCATATACACGCTTCTTCATTTCAGCATCTCCTCCAGTTCATCCATCGCCGTGCCAATTTCCTTCTCCAGTTTCCGCAGCTCCGCCATAATCTCACTGGTAGGCGGATACTCCACAGGCTTATACTCCGTTTCCTTGTACTTGTTGATGGACAGGTCATAGCCATTGTCCACGATCTCCGCCTTGGGCACGAAGAAGGATTTTTCCGTGCGCTGGCGGCCTTTTTCTGCCTCTGGATTATGGAACCGGGCGATGATGTCGGGAATGTCATTGTCGGCCACCGGGCTGCGCTTATCGTCCAACGAGAAGCCGTCGGCGGTCATGTCATAGAACCACACGTTGTCTGTACCACCGTGGCCGGTCTTGGTGAAGATCAGCACCGCGGTAGACACCCCTGCATAGGGCTTGAATACGCCGCTGGGCATGGAGATTACGGCCTCCAACCGGTTGCCGTCCACCAGTTCTTTGCGGATGGCTTTGTGTGCGGTGGAAGAGCCGAATAGCACACCGTCTGGGACGATGCAGGCGCAGCGTCCGCCGATGCGGAGCATCCGCAGGAACAGAGCCAAAAACAGCAGTTCCGTTTTCTTGGTCTTGCAGACTTTCAGCAGATCTGCCGAAACGGTGTCGGCATCCAGACTGCCCTTGAACGGTGGATTGGCAAGAATCAGAGAATACTTTTCTTTGTCCGGGTTCTGATCGGACAAGCTGTCCCGGTACTCAATAAAGGGGTTGTCGATGCCGTGGGTCATCATGTTCATCGCGCCGATACGGAGCATGGTACGGTCCATATCGTAGCCGAAGAACATGTGATTCATGTAGTGGTCCTTCTTCTGGCGGTTGAAGAAGATTTCTTCTTTGCGCTGCTCCTTCAGGTATTCACCCGCAGAAACAAGGAAGCCGGAAGTGCCGCAGGCCGGGTCGCAGATCACATCGTCCGCTTTTGGGTCCATCAGCTCCACCATCATGCGGATAATATGTCGCGGGGTACGGAACTGGCCGTTGAGGCCAGACTGGGCAATTTTGCTCAGCAGATATTCATAGGTATCGCCCCGCACATCCACCGCCTGAGATTCACTCATCAGGCGGTAAATCTCGTCCAGTTCATCCACTACTTTGGACAGCAGCAGCGGCGTGGGCAGCTTGAAAATGGCGTCATCCATGTACTTGGAATAGGCGCTGTTTTTGTCACCGTGGAGGTTCTTGATGAACGGAAACACCCACTCCTGCATCACGCTGTACATCTTTCCGGCGGGGAAATCGTGGAATACACTCCACTTAAGCTGCTGGCCGTCGATGGTACGGTCACCGACCTGCACCTCATCCGCAAAAATGCTCTGATACGGCAGCCCCAGCATGGCAGCTTCCTTGGCCCGGAGATTGTCGGTGTCATCCAGATCATGGATGAACATCAGATAGGTGATCTGCTCAATAACATCTAGCGGGTTCACCAGTCCGCCCGCCGCAAAAATATCCCAGAGGCTGTCGATTTTGTTTTTCAGTTCACCTGTAATCATTTATTCTCTCTCCCTGTTCCAAGTATAAGAAGTGTAGCGTCCGCCGCTGAGTTTGATGATCTCGCCGGATTTCAGCAGATCTGCCAGCGCACGCTGGACGGTGATCTGACTGATATCCGGGCATTTGGCCATGATTTCACTCTTGGTGATCTTGCCGAGGTGGTTTTTGATGATCTCGCGCACCCGGTCTGGCTTGGAAAGCCCCTTGGTGGTCAGCAAATCAATCCGGCTTTCAAAATCCCGGTAAGCCGCCACCAGAACACCCAGCATATAGGTGACAAAGGGGGTATAGTCGTTGGTTCCCTCATGCCAGTTATAGGAGCTGGCTTGCAGAGTCTCGTAATAGGTTTCCTTGGTATCGGAGATCAGTTTCTCAATACTGATATATTTGCCAACGATATAGCCAGAGCGGTACAGGAGCAGCAGTGTCAGGAGCCTGCTCATGCGGCCGTTGCCGTCGTTGAAGGGATGGATACAGAGAAAGTCCAGTATAAAGATGGGAATCAGCAGCAACGGGTCGAGTTCAGCATCCTGCATAGCCGCTTCAAACGCGCTGCACAGCGCCGTAATAGCCTCCGGCGTTTCCCATGCAGGGATCGGTTGAAAGCGGGTAATCTGCTCACCATTCGCCAGTTCTTCTGCAATGACATTGTCGGAGTTTTTGTAGTTTCCTCCGATAGTTTTTCCACTGAATTTAAATAAGTCGCGGTGAAGCTGCAAAATGATAGATGGCTTTGGAGGAATAAAATCGTGGCTTTCATGGATCGTTGCAAGCACATCGCGGTATCCAGCAATCTCTTTTTCACTGCGAGTTTTTGGCATTGTTTTATCACGCACGATTTTCTTCAGTCTGTCATCCGTGGTGATAATTCCTTCGATGCGGTTAGATGCCTCTGTGCTCTGAATTTTCGCAACTTCCAGAAGTTCAGACAACGCATCCGCTTTAGCCTCGATAAAGAGATTTTGCTGCCCCTTGTATTCGTGAATCTGCGTCAGGTAGGCCACGACCTCTGGCGCCAGCAATTTGTTGTATTCTGTTTTGAAGTCGAACGCTCTCATGCACTGCCCTCATTTGAATTTCAATTTCATCAAATCTTATCGAATGATGCAATTATAGTATATCCTTGAATTACATCGCTGTCAATATTAATTTTCTCATTTTTGCATTAATGATAAAATTAGAATTTGGCTGTCGTCTGCTACGCATCATGTCCCCTCGCAGGCGCTGACAATCGAAAGCTGTATCGTAACGATTTCAGATTGTCAGCAAAAAAGAAAGTCCGCCACTCATCGGTACGGACTTCCTTTTGCATTTTCTGAGCAGGTGTTCCAAACTGCGTTTTTACAGTTTGGGTACCCGTCTGCGAAGAAAATATGGGGAGTTCAAAGGGGAAAAACCTCTTTGACGCAGGGTTTCCAATAGGGGCGCGCAGCATCCCTGTTGGCACACGATTTTGCTCTGCAAAGTCTAGTGTGTTATACCTTTGCTTCTGGCTGACGCGGGAAAGGGGTTGGCGGCATACTCTGCGGTGCGGCAGAGTGTGGCAACAAACGCTTTTTCGCGGCAGTAGGACAGGCGGATTTTGTGATGTGAGCTACAGCACAATCGCAGGATTTTTGAGAAACAAAATCCGCCTGTCCGGAAAAGGAAGCAGAGGTATATAAAAGCCTCCGTCCCGCCGCAGCGACGCTCCCCGTTTCAGCGTTTCTTTCGTTTTCCCTTGCCGTGGGTCATGGTCGTTTTTCCTCGCTGGCTGATGGGACTTTTCATGTGCTTGGACTTCTTAAGTCCGCTGATGATTGAGACAAATTCTTCCTTTGTAAGTGTGTCATAATCAAGTCCAATCGTTGCCATGAACGCACGGATTTGTTTTTCCTCGGAGCTTCCCTCAAAGTTCATTGCCTCCCGTAACTGGTTCTGCATATTTTCTGCAAAGGAGACTTCATCCGCAGTCATGGTATCGGGGCGGTGTTCACTCCGAATGTCACGGAGAATGCCTTTCAGGTCATCCGCAATCAGGCTTCCGAAATATTCATCTTCCCGAATCTGCGCCACTTCTAATGTCCGCAGATGCAGGTCATTTTCCTCACCGCCATTTTTTATCAACGCCATCTGCCGGACGGCTTCCAGCACGGCGTTCATATCGTTGACGCGCATATCTGCGATCCGGTCAACGTAAATCTCAGCATCCAGCATAAAGCGCTGGAAATCCTTGTGGCAGATCAGCTCCGACAGCAGCCGGTGGTTGAACTTGCCCGTTTTCAATACATCAATCGAAGCATCACTCAAATGCAGCTCATGCAGAGCTGTGTTTGGGTGATTTTTTGTTTCCGTCCGTCCCATCAGGTAGTCGCAGGAAACACCGTAATAGTCCGCCAGCACCAAAATGCTGTACGGGCTGATGTCCTTGCCGTTATCTGATTCATATTTGCCAAGTGCGGATTTCGAGATACCCACCTCGGCGGCAAGCTGCTCCAACGTCAGCTTTTGTGCTGTTCGTAAATCCTTCAAACGTTCCCCGATTGTCAGCTTAACCTGCATACACCAGCCTCCTTTTCCATTTTTCTGTATTATATCATGCTTTTCCGTTTTGTGTCTCAAAGCGTGGAAAATTTCAACTTCCACCCCACTTTTCCTGCCTCTCGGATATACGGGAAACAGCCTGTTTTCTTACTAAAATTTAGACGTAAACCACACAGCACCTTAAAATTTTCATGACCGTCCGATGAGGATATGCTTTCCAGAGAAGTATCGCGTTCCGCATACCAAGGAAGAGGCAACGCCGGGGTAAGGACTCGGGCAGGAACGGCATCGGGCAGAACGGCGAAGTTCAATTATTTTATAGGAGGAAACAGGTATGGATTTATTTACACAAATGAAGATGACAGTTTCCGTGAAAGAGGCTGCCGATTACTATGGATTGGAAGTAAGCCGTGGCAGCATGGTCTGCTGCCCCTTCCACGCCGACCGCACACCCAGCATGAAGCTGAACGAGGACTACTTCTACTGCTTCGGCTGCGGGGCAACTGGCGATGTGATCAACCTTGCGGCAAGGCTGTTCGGCCTGAGCGGCTCTGACGCGGCGAAGAAGCTGGCGGCGGATTTCGGCATCGCCGGGCAGAAGCCGTCCATTCTCGCAAAGCTACAGCGCGGCAAATCGCAGGCAGAAGCCGAGCGGCGCTGCTTCCGCGTGCTGGGGGACTACCTGCAAATCCTGCGGGACTGGAAAGCGCACTGTGCCCCGCAATCGCCGGAGGACGCCATCGACCCGCGCTATGCGGAAGGCTGCCATATGCTCGAGCGCATCGGGAATATGCTGGACATTCTGGCCTGCGGCACGCCGCAGGAGCGCGCCGAGGTGGTGGCCGACTTGCAGAAGGACGATCGGCTCATGCGGATGGAGGCGCGAAACCGGCAGATCAGGGAGGACGAACATGGAACGAAATGAACCGCCCCGCTGGCTACAGGACAAGCACTTCAACGAAGTCCTGTTCTGCGAGGACTTTCTATCAGAACACCCGATGGTCTGCGTGGACGGCAGCTTTTTCACCGTGGAGGGCCGCGTTGCCGACGAAGAGGGCATCCGCAAGCAGATCTATGAGATGCTGCGCCCGCATTTCACCAGCGGCACGGCTCGCCGCGCCTCCACCCTTCTGGAAACACTCAGGTTGGAGGCCTACACGCCGGAGCTGCCCATTCAGGAGGATCGCATCCACGTTGCCAACGGCACGCTGTTTCTCAGCGGCGAGTTTCGTGTCGAAAAAGAATTTTGCCGCAACCGGCTCCCCATCCGATATGACCCCAGCGCGCCGCAGCCGGTGACTTGGCTGCGGTTTTTGTCTGACCTTCTGGAAGCGGAGGACATTCTCACCTTGCAGGAGTATCTCGGCTACTGCCTGATTCCGACGAACCGCGGGCAGGTCATGATGCTGCTCAATG
>ENA-ORSK01002667-ORSK01002667.1-human-gut-metagenome-genome-assembly--contig:-NODE-2667-length-11541-cov-2.631290_pt1 | contig 11541 bp, 15 predicted proteins | sample MGYA00242192_ERZ509159 | MGnify/ENA primary metagenome ERZ509159 (study PRJEB26280, sample SAMEA2338663) | human gut metagenome | biome: human gut; feature: human-associated habitat; material: faeces...
TTTAAAAAGATATGTTATAATAATGGAAGATTATTTGAAAGTTAAGAGGTTGTTTTAGTACAGGAGTTGATGATACATGAAATGTTATCATATGACGAAACTAGATTACTTGGACTCTATTAATCAATTTGGATTATTACCTCGCAGTGGAGACAATAGTAGATTGATTCAAGATGATCAAGTAAAAGTATTTTTTTCGGAAGGATACGAGGGAGCGATTGCTTTATATGTAGACTTTAGCATTGTTTACAGAAAAGCGAAAGAAAAAGAAATTGCATTGGATGACGACTTAAAAGGAAAGATATTGTTGTCTAAAGATTTAGAAGATTATTTAGGGGACGGTGTTTATCTATCCTTTGATATGAATGGAATTAAAAATGAAAGAAATTTTGAAAATGGTTGTACGAGCCAACCGATAGCTTCCGATATTATCAATGTCTTATTATTGGAGGATATTACGAATGGCAATATAACTTATTCTAGGTTTGATATTATCCATTATATGATGTCTACGATTTCACCAGAACAAATTACATATTATGGAGAAAAATATCCAGATAGTCCACCTTTTGATGCTGCAACGAAGCGAATTCAAGATAAAATTAAAAAATATTATGAAGAAAATAAAGAGATTATAGATGTCTATCGAAGTGGAAGTTATAAATTAAAAGAACTATCTTTGAATGAATTTTTAAATTATAGTAAAAATAAGCATCGATAAAAGATCATCATGAAAATATACAATGTAATATAGATGCTATCATGAATTACGCCCAGTTGATGTTGTAAAAGTATATTATAAAGATTTTGCTAATTATTTTAATAGGAAAATATCACAAAAATCTAAGTAGGGAAAAGTTTACAGGAATGATTGGAGAAAATTATGATAGTAGAGGTTGGATTTAAATTAGATAGAGATTTATCTTATTATGATAAAATTTTAAAAGATAAAGGCTTAAGCAATTGTTTTAATTGTATAACGCATGATATATATTATACAGATCAAAATTTAGACTGTTTAACAGAAAATCAAATGAAGGACAGGTAAATGCAGGATATGCTATAATTCCTAGTTTATTTTGTGCTATATTTTCTCAATTAGCAGTTTATGAAAATTTTAGAAAGAAAAAAACGAATAGTAATTCGTATAGGAGGTATTGTATGTTAATTACAGGAGTTTTAATTACAATAGTTGCAATTTTTATGATTTTAGTTCCTCAATTTTTTATGGGACTTAAAAGTCCTAGAATCCCAGATGAATTATTAAAAAATCCTAAAATGAAAATTGTTCTTAGAGTATGGGGTAGCATTTTTGTAATAGTAGGAATTTTATTAATTGTTTTCTCAATTATTTAATAATAAATTACAAGTATACTTTAAGATGTAAATAATTTAATATTTATATCTTATTTTTTTATGTTAAATTATTTACCAAGAGTTTAAGTGAGAACGGCAAATTACAGAGGTCATAGAATCTAACAAATTGACAGTTCAGCTTTTATTTCTATTATTAATTTAGTTTAAGATAGTGAGGTCGTAGAATCTATATAACAAGCTTGATGAAATAATGGTGGAAACAAGAGACTTAAATTCAGAAAGGAGTAAATAATGAAATCAGTATTAAGTGTTGATGTAGCTAAAGGAAAAAGTATGATAATGTTATCTACTGAATATGGAGAAGTATTGATTGAACCTAAAGAGATAAAACATAATTTTCGTGATTTTAATGAATTAAAAGATAAAATTGAAAGTTTTAATTTAGAAGATTTAACTATTTTCATGGAATCAACAGGAATATATCATTTGCCAGTAGAAAGATATTTTAAAGAAAATAATTTTAATACATTAGTAATTAATAGTTTAACGACCAAAAATAATTATGATACATTAAGGAAAACAAAAACTGATACAAAAGATTGTATGAGATTAGCTAAATTATTTTTCGTAAATGAAGTAGAATATCATGATTTGTCTAAAAAAGATTTATATGCTAATTTGAAAGCAATGACAAGACAATATTTTTATCTAACTCAATTAAATGTGAGTTGTAAAAATAGATATAAAAGACTTATAAATATATGTTTTCCAGAATTTGAAGAAATATTTAAAGGCAGCAGAATATATGAAGAAACAGCATTAAACTTTATTAAAACCTTTCCTCATGCTTATATAGTAAAAGAAAAAAGAATAGATGCATTATACAATAATTTGTATAAAACTAATTCTAGACATGATTATTATTATAAGAGGTTAGCAAACAAAATCAAAGATATAGCAGTTAATTCATATCCAGGTGTCGATAAAGATCATTCGGATGTAAAGAACTTATCTGATATGGCTGCTATTTTACAAGAGAATATTAAGACAATAAATGAATTAAAAGAAAAGATGATAAAAACTGCAAAAGAGTCACCTTACTTCGATATAATTAATTCTTTTTACGGGATAGGAGAAGTATTAACAACCGAATTATTAGGTGAATTAGGTGATATAACAAGATTTGATAATCATAGACAATTAATTGCTTTCTGTGGTTTAGATCCAACAATAATTCAATCTGGGAAAAGTATAAACGTGCATGGAACTATTTCTAAACGTGGAAATAAATATGCAAGATGGATATTATTTAATATTAGTCAAATAGTAGTTAAGTTAGGGCATCAATGTCCTGGACACCCCGTATATGATTATTATTTAACAAAAAAAGCAGAAGGTAAACATTATTATGAAAACCTAACTGCTTGCTCTACAAAAATATTAAGAATGTTATATACAATGTGCAAAAATAATACAACATTCAAAATAAATTAACAAATTAATTTTAACATATATATAATTACATTACACGAAAAAAATTAAAAAAACGCATATTTTCGTGTTTTTAGTCGTGGTATAATATTAATATAAATTTAGTGTTGACAAAACTTAGATAGTCAATTTATAGTAGTTGATTTACCGCTTCCATTTGGTCCAAGAAGTCCAAATATTTTACCTTTTTCAACATAGATTGATAAATCATCTATTGCTTTAAATTTACCATAACTTTTAGTTAAGTTTTCAATTTCAATTACTTTTTCCATAACTTCCTCCTTGTTTTGAACTGGTATAATTATACTATAAATATCAAAATTTTTCCATACTCCCTTGAAAATATATAGGAAAATGATATAATGAATTTATCAGAGAGATTTAATCAAATCTTATAGCTTTAATTTCGCATACGTGTATAGTTAAGGCTCCATTTAAAAATAAAGAACTTAGTTTTTACTAAGTTCTTTTTTCATACTTTCACGTAGTCAGCTTAGGAAGGATCCCCAGAATATGAAGACTCCAGCAAATATCGATTATTCATACTTTCAATTATGTCATCCGCTAAATTATACCATTTTACTTGAATACAAAATCGCTTTTTTTCATATCGTGGATTTCGATTCAAACATCTATCCAACGGCTGAACTGTCAACGGTCCAAAATGTACCGCACTAGAATAAACATCTTTTTTAGATATCACTGTTTTAATAATATCCTCTCTTTTCATCCAAATAAAGTCATCATCAACCCCAAATAATATCGCATCAATCGTCTTAGTTCCTATATTTCCTTTTAATATAAACCTATCAATCGCTTTCATAATTAACGACTCATGATTGATTTCATCGTTAATCATATCAACTTTTTCTTGATGATCTCTTTTATATTCCTCTGCTGATAATCTATAATCTCCTGTACCATTAGTAGATCCATCCGCATAGTGATATTTAAGATACTCTATTATAACATCTCTTCTCACACGATTTTGAATTAAAAAATGGATAAAACTAGATATGCCTTCAACATGTACAGAATTTTTTACTCCTTTTTTTATACTAACATATCTTTTTATGTTTGAAATTGAAATAATAATGTCGTACTTCTTATTAGATCCATCTACTGTACACTTTACTAAATCACACTCGTCAATATTATTAAACAAATCTTCTATAAAACCTCTGTACATCGGATCCAGTTCGTAAATGTGTTTATTATTAAGTTGATCACAAATTTCTATCTCGTTTTGGAAACCATTTATATTTTTATTAAACTTAATATGTATCACCTCCTACTTTCTTTATTCGTCATAACTTTTTAAATTACTTTCCATCTCAATCATTTTTCTTTTTTTGTTCAAATCATAAATAATTTTCTATTCCTTTTTGCTTTATTACTCAAATGTGATTCTAACACTCCCTTGTCCGAATTGTTCCTCTAAATTGTCCACATCATCAATTTTCCCAATCCGTGTATAAGAGTATGGTGTCTCAAACGATTTATAAAACAAAACCAAGCAATCACTTCCGAAAAGCATGATGTTACCTCTTTCGATTCTTCCAACATTCGTGGCATCCGTAGGCAAACTTTCATCTAAATAGTAATATTTTTCATTGCTATTTAAATCTTTCATTTCTATCGTTAGTGGTAATCTAGTAAGCAACTCTCTTACTGTTTCGTTATCTTCTAACGTTGCACTAAATTCTTCTCCGTTTATTGTCACAGTCATTTTTCTTTCCATATCTATCTGTTCTCCTTCTATTGACTCTGTTTTCTCTCTATCCTCTTTATTATTATGCATGAAAAATAATAAGCAAAAGAAGATACTAAAGATGATGATACTAATTACGATCCATATTGTTTTTCTCATTTGTTCCCTCCATAACATATTCTAAAAACGTCTCACACCCATACTTAATATCGTTGTAAGTTGCATCAAAATTACCATAATACCACGGATCTATAATGTCTCTTGGTGATTCTGTAAAATCTAGTAGTCTCATAACCTTATGTTCTGGATCTTCTTTGATTATTTTCAATATATTTTTTATATTCTCCTCTTCCATTGCTAAGATGTAATCAAATTGATCGTAATCTTCTTTTTTCATATGTCTCGATATGCGATCTGTGAAAGGAACATTCATTTTTTTCAAAATACCTTTCGCTTCAGGATAGATACCGATCTGAAATTTCTCATTATAATCACTCGTCGCTGCGGAATCGATTATAAATTCATTTTCTAATCCTCTCTTTTTCACAATGTCTTTCAAAATAAACTCTGCCATAGGAGACCTACAAATATTTCCTAAACAAACAAATAATATTTTTACCATAAATTCTTCTCTATTTTATTTCAAAATTAAAAGTACCTTCTATTCACACTCACCTATATTATAACTTATTTTGCTTCCATCTCAATATAATTTTATTTTATTATTCTATACTAAAAAGCTTACAACCGACTTGTAAGCTATATTTTCATTTTTAATTTTCTTTTAGTCGTTTCACTGATCGGTGGTACATAATCGACTAAATAATGTTGATTGAGATTGCTTTGATTTTTTACACAATTCTGAATTCTCGTCGTTTCTCCACTCTTATCAAAGAGGATATCAGATCCGGCAAGTCTTTCTATTCTAATTGTGTCCTGTGGTTTAAATGCAACTATCAAATTATCTTGTACATGTCCATATTTAAAATATACATCGATTTCTGTTGAATTCTTTTTATCCATCGTACAATTAATTCTATCGATTATTTCACGATAAGGGAAATATAAAACCCCACTTTTTAACAATACTGTAACACGAATCGAACCTTTTTCTTTTTGTTCCTCTCTCTCACTCGTCATATACACGCAATCGACATTATCATCTTCATATAGCGCATTTACTTCTGAAGTGATCAAATTTGTAAGGAACTCGTGTTCCTTTTCAGTAAGCTCTACCTTTTCCTTTAAAACTCCTTCATGTAAATGAAATAAATTATTATCACGTGCCATTTTGAAAAGCATAGAAAACTCTGGAAACATTTGATCATTTTCATAAATCTCATGATCGAATGCATACCAAATATCAAATGCAGTAGAAGCACCATTCTCTTTTATTTTCTGTGCTTTTTCGTTTGCAAAAACAACATTGTCTGATTGATCGTTGAGAGAACGTTGCAATTTTTGATCCTGATAGATTTTCGCCTGCAGATCAGCATCCAGTTTGTCACAGAAATATGCGAACTTCGCTTCGTCTGTTTTGCCCTCATCAAATTCAAACAACATATCTAATAATGCATCTCGATGTGATAATCTTCCTACGGCTTTTGTCATAGCTTGATGCTCTATTTCTTTCTTTTGTTCATCTGTCACTCCATCGAAAGGTGTGATATCTCCAATCAATGTCTCTCCCGTTTCGTGGATAATCAACATTTGTAGTATGCGGTCCATATCTAATGGATACTGAAATTCAGATTCCATCAAAAGTGCTAACATCATCGTTTTTACAACATGCTCTGATACTCTTTCTAAACGTTTCGTTTTAATGTTCCAATGATTCTGATCCCAACCAGTTCTCACTTTGTGTTTCAATTTAGCGTGGGGTGCATAAAACCGATAAATTTCATCCATTTCTTCTAAAGAGCAATCACATGCATCTTTTAAAATAGACCTTGCCATATTGATCTTTTGTTCATCATCTAATTCTTTTCCTTCTAACATAGCTTCTGCAAATGAAAGATCTAATAATTTATATTTAAACGCTAATCTAGCTTCTTTCGTTTGTAGTTTGTGAAATTCATTTAATTCTCGTTCAAAAGAATTTCCTGATTTTAAAACATATAGACGATATGGATATAATTTTTGAAAATCGTCTAAAATCATCATTCGAAATACTTTTCCTAGTTGATCTGTTTCATTCATTGCAACTGCTAAAATCATACTTCCATAGAGATGATCCGCAATACTGTAATTATTTTGATCATCTGTAATCGTCGTTTGCAACTTATTTGCCAATACATAATATTGTAAAACATTTCTTACTTCATCTAATTTTTTCATAAAATCTCCTTGTTTCTTTCTTTTATTATAACACATAGACTCTGAATTGAAGCAAGATTACAAAAAAACTAACCGAATCATTATTCAAAAGAAAAAGGATGCTTTCGCAACCATCGATTATCATGTGTTTATTATATATTCTATTTTCTCTTTACAACTATTTATTTTTCCTTATATCATGTAATATTTGAATGATCTCTGAAAAAGCAAAAAGAAATAAAGAACTTACTCCTGTACTAATCCATCCTATCATCATTACTGCATAATTAAAATCACTATAGCTATCAAAATGGACACTACTACCTAAAATAATACTTCCGATAAATCCAATGATAAATATCAACCACCCAGCACCTTTCAAAATGCCAGCCATTGAATTTCGATCATGAGCTTCCTCTTCTTGCTTTCCATGACAATACGGGCACCCATCTTCCGGTTTTGTCATTTCAAACTCTCTCCCACAAATCTCACACTTCACTTTTTTTGCCAAATGTAACACTCCTTTCAAGATAATTATAACATAGATGTGAGTACTACCTGTATATAAAAAATCTATTTTTCTTTCTAACTTCCCTACATTGCGATTTTATACGAATTATGTTACGCTACTAATGAGGTGATATTATGGCGAAAAAGAGTGTCAATAAAAAAGAACTTCTCAAGAAAGGAAATTCTACTTTAAAAGAATTTAAACAGTTTATATCAAGAGGAAACGTCATCGATCTTGCTGTCGGTGTTATTATAGGATCTGCATTTGGTAAGATTGTAACATCAATTGTAAACGATATCCTTATGCCTATTATCGGTATTATGATCGGAGGACTAAACTTCTCTTCTCTTGTAATCCGTGTTGGAAATGCTACAATTCGATACGGAGCTTTCTTACAAAATGTCATCGACTTTCTCATCGTCGCTGCTTGTATTTTCATCTTTATTAAAATACTATCTAAATTAAGTAAGAAAAAAGAACAAGAAGAGGCGATTCAAAAAGATGAACAAATAAAATTACTAGAAGAAATTAGAGATTTATTAAAAGAAAAGAAATCATAGTAAAGCAAGATGTCAAATTTCTATTTCTATATTTTTTCTCTTTGAGAGATATAAATTCTATGATATGATTATGGTAATTGGAAGGTGAAATATGCAACAATTTATTATAGATCTTATGAATCAATGGGGATACTTAGGAGTTAGTTTTCTCATTGCTTTGGAAAATATCTTTCCACCAATCCCATCCGAAGTAATTCTGACATTCGGTGGATTTATGACAACGACGACAAATCTCAATATTGTTGGAATGGTCATTGCATCAACGATCGGCTCTGTGATTGGTGCAATCATTTTATACTTAATTGGAAGTCTCGTAAGTGAAAAAACATTAGAAAAATGGTTGACTGGTAAAATTGGAAAAATACTACACATCAAATTAAAAGATATTAGAAAAGCGGAAAAATGGTTTGATGAGAAGGGAATTTTTACAGTTTTCTTCTGTCGTTTTATCCCTGTTGTACGTAGCTTAATCTCAATTCCTGCTGGTATTGCCCGCATGAAATGGGGACCATTTCTACTATTCACTACATTGGGATCTCTTATTTGGAATACGGTTTTAATCTCTTTAGGAAGTATCGCTGGCGAACACTGGGAAACGATCGTATCTTACGTATCAGCTTACTCTAAAGTTGGATTTGTAATTCTCATCGTTGTGATTGTCATCGCTTATCTATGGTATCAAAAAAAAACAAATAAGCAAAAATGAGTCGTGATGACTTATTTTTTTTAGATCACTTGTCAAATCAAGTGCAACCCTTATCATAGGACAAAAAAAGAACCACATCTTGTGATTCTTATTCAAACTCTAATTCTACTTTATAAGTCTTATTTGGCGCCGTAATTACAGTTGCTGTATCACTTACTTTTGCTGTAACGTATACAGTTAACGTCTCATTTGGTTTGATCTTTGTATCTTTTTCCTTTACATTTCCAATCCCATATGTCATTACTTCAGCATCTGTCACATCAGGATATAATTCTGCACTTTTTAAAACTTTCGTTTCAGAACTCATATTCTTATATACAACTTCGTAGATGATTTCATCTCCTGCTGCTCCAAATGTACTTTGAAATGTAATTTCTTGATTGTTATAAGAAGGTCCTACGACACTTTTTGCATTTCCATTTGTAGCCATCTCATCTGCTGATAGAATGACAACTTCATTATCTACTCCTTGTGCTTTCACGCTATCGTTTAATTGTTCTGATAACTCCGACTTTTGATTTGCAAATAAATATCCTACTGATACAACAAGCAATAAAATGACTGCAGCTAATACTTGATATTCTTTCTTTACTTTCTGAAACATATCGATCCCTCTCTTTATATATTTCTCTACTCTATTCAAATTATACTTTGTTTTCTTATAATTGTCAACGATTGTATGTTATAATAAAAGAAAGAAACGGAGGACTTGACATGAAACCAATCCACTTATCCATTCATTCTAAGCTAGAAGATTATCTTGAATCACACGGGTATCAAGCACCAACGACAATTCAATCTAGTGTCATACCTCTAATTCGAGAGAAACAAAACATTTTATTCATCTCTCCTACCGGTAGCGGAAAAACACTTTCCTATTTGATCCCTATTTTGGAATCGATCAATCCAAAACTAGAACAAACTCAAGCTTTGGTTATCGTTCCAACGAGAGAACTCGCCATTCAAGTAAGAGATACAGTACGCTCATTCGAACCAGTAACGGACATCCAATGTAGTGTCCTATTCGGTGGAAGCAATCCAAAATCACAAAAAGAAGTATTAAAAAAGCATGTGCCAATCCTCGTCATTACCCCGGGAAAAGCATGCGAACTCATAAAGACGAAGAAATTAAAAACAGAACACCTTTCCTATCTTGTTTTCGATGAGGCAGATCTCTTAACGAATAAAGAACGTTATCGTGATTCAGAGGATATCGTATCATCGCTTTCATCTCAGCCACAAATGATCTTCTGTTCTGCAACGAAGACACCAAAATTAGAAGCATTCGCCCTAAACTTACAACTTAAAATAATAGAAACAGAAGAAAAGAAAAACGATAATATCGAACAATCATTTTATCGTGTAGAAGAAAGTGAAAAATATCTTCTTCTACGACAGATATTAGAAAAAGAACAAATCTTTCACGCGCTCATCTTTGTGCGTACGAAGAGTAAAGCTACCAGACTAGCACAAAAATTAACAGACGATCATATTCCTGCAATCGCATTTCACCACGATCTCGATAAAGAAAAGCGAAAGAAAGTTGCTCAAATGATCTCACTAAATAAACCACTATTACTCGTTACGACAGATATCGCTGCACGTGGAATCGATATTACAAATCTACCCTATGTCATTCAATATGATGCAGCAGACTCCACCGAGACTTATCTTCATCGTATCGGTCGTACCGGAAGAAAAAATAAGGGGAAAAGCATCATATTCTTTACGGAAAAAGAAGAAGAATTAAAACAGACAATCGAACATAAATACCAAGTAAAATTAAAGAAGAAAAAGAAAAACAATGATGAGAAAGTAGTCAAAAAGAAGAAAAAGAAAAAACATACGAAGAATATTGGAAAAAGGCACAAGAAAAAATAGAGACGCACATCTCTATTTTTTTAGTCCATATCTTTGCATCATACGATCATGCCCAAACAATTTCATAATATCGTATAAATTTGGCGTCATCGATTTCGTTGTAAGCGCTACACGAAGTACCATACTAATATCTCCGATGTGTCCTTTATATTGGTCTGGATTATTTTTATATTCTTTTACTTCTCTTGCATATCCAAGTTCAGATGCTAAATCCTTCATATGTTCAAACCAAGTTTGTTCATCCTCTTCTTCGTTATAGTACTTTTCCATATAAGTAGATAAAATTGTTTCGATTTCTTTTGGATCGTTGATATTTTGATATTCAAAATCTTCCTTATTTGGATGATATAATTCATCATACATATACCAAATTTGATTCTTTAGATCACTAAAACATGTGTAATCTTTTCTTGGTTTTTTCTTGTTTCTTTCGATATCAAAAATACCGATAGAATATTCTTTATACTTCTTTAAAAGATCTGCAAACTCTTTATCGTATTCCTCTGCCCATGCAAGGCCTCTTTCGTATACTTCCTCTGCTTTTAATCGGCTGATAAAGTTTTTAGATAAATTTAAGATCTTTTCTAGATCGAATAATGATCCACTTGGACTAATTTTCTTGAAATCCATTTTGAAATCATCGATTTTACCAGTTGGATTCGCATCTAACCAACCTTCGAAATTAGAGTTAGCAACCGTTGCTAGATAAAGTAAAATTGCTTCGTTTGGAATTCCCTTCTCATGGTAGTAGCTTACTGCCATCTCTGGGTCTTTTCTCTTACTCAACTTACGACGAGCCCCATTTTCCTCTTTCATCAAAGGAGAGATATGAGCATATTTTGGAGCTTTGAATCCAAATACTTGAAATAACTGTAAATGAATCGGTACGGAACTCACCCATTCGTCTCCACGAATTACGTGTGTCGTACGCATCAAATGATCATCGACAAGGTGCGCAAAATGATATGTTGGAAGACCATCCGAGCACTCAAGACCTTGCACGTGGTAATCAGGTTTTCGGACGTAACATTTTTAATACCCGTAACCT
>ENA-ORSK01002669-ORSK01002669.1-human-gut-metagenome-genome-assembly--contig:-NODE-2669-length-11539-cov-2.172675_pt1 | contig 11539 bp, 9 predicted proteins | sample MGYA00242192_ERZ509159 | MGnify/ENA primary metagenome ERZ509159 (study PRJEB26280, sample SAMEA2338663) | human gut metagenome | biome: human gut; feature: human-associated habitat; material: faeces...
GCTACAACGATACAATTATCCTATATCTTCTGCTTGATAAGCCGTCTTATGGTTACGAGATTTCTAAGCAGATTAAAGCCATGACCAATGAGAAATATATTGTTAAAGAAACTACTCTTTACTCAGCATTTACACGAATGGAAAAGAACGGATATATTACTTCTTTCCCTGGAGTAGGCGAGAATGGTGGAAAGAAGCGCACCTATTATCAGATTACTAACGAAGGACGGCTGTATTATCAGTCAAAATGTGAAGAGTGGGCTCTCACTAAAGAAGTTATCGAAAAATTTATTGTGAAGGAGAATTAATGTATGGATACTATTAAAAGTTATCTTGAAACTATGTTTGCCAATCTCCCCGCAACTGCTGAAGTTTTAAAGGCTAAAGACGAATTGTGGGGCATGATGGAGGACAAATATAATGAACTTATCAGTGAAGGTAAAAGCGAGAATGAGGCTGTAGGTACTGTTATCTCAGAATTCGGCAATCTTGACGAACTCGCAGAAACTCTCGGACTTAACAGACAGTCTTCTGCCCCTGTTGACAACAGATGCACTTTAACACAGGATGAAGCCAGAAGCTTTGTAAGTGCCGGCAGCCGACATGCATTTCTGACTGCATTAGGAGTTTTCTTATGTATTTTCTCAGTAGTTCCAGTGGCAGCCTGCAGTGCAATTCATAATAATTTTATCGAGACAATGGGCACTGTTGCTCTGTTTATTATAGCAGCCTTCGGTGTCGGCATATTTATAATAACCAATTCTTTAATGAGTAAATACGACTATATTAAGAAACACGAATGTATCATCGATTATGCCACTGTCGGATATGTGCAGGATAAGAAGGAACAACTTCGCAACATTTCTATTGTGTGCCGCACTCTGGGAATTATTATGTGTATCATAAGCTTTGTCCCTGCTGCCGTTTTTGACATAATCCCAATACAGGGTCTTGACGATATCGGCGGCGCAACAATGATTTGTATAGTAAGTGTCGGCGTATTCCTTATTGTTTTCGGTTCAATGGCTGAGACTTCATGTAAGACTTTACTTGCTCTTAATGGTGACAATGTATCCGGCAGCTATGTTAAGAAGGAGAATAAAGAAGTCAGATATATTAACAATACTGCAACAACTATTATGTCTGTTTTCTGGCCTACCGTTACATGTATATATCTGTCAGCCAGTTTCATCACATTTGCATGGGCTTTAACATGGGTTATATGGCCTGTTGCGGCTGTAATACATGCTATATTTAAGAGTATACTTAAAGACGATTCCAGGGAGGTGTAATTATGAAGAAACGAATTTATCTGTCAATTATATATTTTATTACACTTATATGCATAATTATCGGCGTTCTTGGTAATGTATTTAACATTTCTCCTTTTACACGCATGACTATGGCATCCAGTGGCAAATATATTGAAAATTCTTCTATTTATGATAATGTGTCAGACATATCTATTGATATGAATCTTGGCAGTGTTGAGGTTAAGAAAGGCAGCAAGCTTGAAGTTATCTATACAGGTGCTGAAAAGTTTAAACCTGCTGTATCTGTTTCTGGAACTTCATTAAATATTGAACAACATGTAAAAGTACATCTTATGACTAATATCAAAAACTCAGACTGCACACTTACAATTACTATTCCTGACAATATCAGTCTTAATTCTATTCAGGCTGACCTTAATATGGGTGATATGGATGTTAACAATATACATGCTTCTTCTGCTGATTTCTCTGTTGATATGGGTTCTCTTAAGATCGTTGATTCTGCCGTTAAGAATTTAACTGCTGATAACAATATGGGCGATATTAAGCTTACAAACTGTGAAAGTGATGTCCTTAACCTTTCTGTCGATATGGGTTCTCTGAAAATAAGCGGTATGGATATTGATAAATACAGCGCCAACCTCTCTGTGGACTTGGGCGACATTAAGGTTAATGATTCTACTTATTCTCACAGCTATACTAATAATGCTGGCAGCGGTAAAAGTATAAATGCTGATGTCAATATGGGGGATATTAAGATTAACAGGTATTAAAGAACCGGAGCGGAAGTGAATCCCACAAAGGATTCTCTCCGCCCCGGTTCTCTGGCTTGTTTATAGTTTTATTATGATTGTAAGCATATCAATTATCTGATGTCTTTAATTCTGCGTCTTGATACAACTGTTACCCCTGCTACCAGTGTAAGTAATGCAACTAATGAATATACTGCCATGTTGTCTGCATCACCAGTCTTAACATCTGATACAGATGTATCTGATGTACCTGCATCAGTTGTGTTGCCAGACTCTTCTGAACCAGAAGGTGTACCTGCATCAACCTTTACTAATGCATTGATTGCTGCTGTAAGATGCTCTGTTGCCTCATCAACATCTGCCTGATATTCTGCAACTGCAAGTGCATCGACTGCTTCCTCATACTCAAGCTTCATAGCTGCCCAGGATTCGGCTGTGTAATCAGCTTCGTTAAGTGCATCTGCTGCTGCAATAGCTGCTGAAAGCTTTGATGTATCACTTACAGGTGCTTTAATCTTAACGATATTAGCATCAGTTGCTTCAAAATCAATTGTAGTATCAGTATATCCTAATGCATATACAGTAAGTGACCAGTAACCTGTTCCATCATATCCTGCTGGTAACTGGCAGCGTGCTGAATCTGTAAGTCCAAGCTGGATTCCCATTACTTTGTGCATCCAGTTATCTGCTGCGAATTTTGTTCCATACGTTGCTTTTGCATTCGTATAAGTGGAATCATCACCGTAATAAGTCCAGGTTACGGTCTGCAGATTAGCAGCCAGATCGCCGTAATCTCCCGTTAAATCTACGCGAAGGAATTCTCCATAAGAACCATTGGCTTCTTTCACGGTCAGTCCTACGGTCTCAACATCCGGAGCTGTCTTCAGCGCCTGCTCTTTGATTCCGGATTCACTTCCTGTTGTTCCTGCAGAGAAGGAGAAGCTTCCATCTGCATTTTTCACTGCTATCTTCAGACCGTTTGTGTTTTCTGTTACATCTGCAACCAGGCCTGTATAGCTCTGCAGTTTATTTTCAGAAAATCCACCGGAAAGTGTTCCGCCGTTTTCTACCACAACATACTTTTTGCAGAAATCTTCGTAATCATCTTCCGAAACTTTTACAGGCACATATTTCAGGCCTTTTACTTCATAATGATCAATCTGGCTCTTATCGTAAGTTACAGTCTCGCCGTTGGTCAGAACTGCCGTGGTTGCTGCGGTATAATATGCCACATCATAGGTTGTGCCATCTTTCATGTAGATAGTCGCTGCGCACTGGAAGCTTCCTCTGTGCAGTCCATGGTTTGTAGTCGCACGGGTTACAACATCAAAAGCGCCTTTATCACTTTCTTCGCGACTGTCAGTTTCATCCGAACCAGCGTCGCTTCCTGCCGCCTGAACTCCTTCTGCTGCCCAATACTCAGCCCAGGTAAGACCTGCATATACATATTTATATGTTGTTTCTTTCTTCTCATAAGTAAAGGAAAGCGTCTTGTAACCTGTTGCAGTTACTTCGATTTCAAATTTATTTCCTTCTGCAAAAGCGGCAGCTGTCAGATCAAGCGTACCGTCTTCTTTGATCAGAATTGTTTTCCGTTTTCCAGTTGCTGCATATTCTTTTCCATTTACTTTTACCGAAGTGATGTTCTTGATATAATCAGCAAAGTCATCTTCTGATGCATTCTCTGCTTTTACAAGCGCCGGAGCACTTCCTTTTTCGTTGTAAGCAGCCGGCATTGCATCTGTATACAGAGTAAAGCTCTGTGTCAGATCTGCATAAACACCTTTTTTATCATGAATCGTCAGAGTATACATTCCTTTTTTCGCATTTGCGGAATAAGAAATGGTATTTCCGTCTACTGCAAATCCATCCAGACCATCTACGGAATATTCTGCATCATAATCAGCCGGAAGTCCGGTTACGGTCATCGTTGTCTTTCCAGCGGAAAGAGAAGCGTCTTCTACGGATACACTTGATTCAAATTTTGTCGGAACAAAAATATCATTCACTGGAATCGTGTAGATTCCTTTGCTGGTATAATAAGTAACCTTATTGATATGCTGTCCCATCATGCTCTTGTAATGTGCAGAAGAAGTCAGGCATCCATGTACCTGTGTTGTAAATCCAGTTGACCATGCCAGCTCTGTTCCGCGCCAGATATTTTCCACATGACGCATACCATAGTCATTGCCTTCTTTCGTGCTGACAATAACACCATAGATCTGATCGGTTCCAACATCAATCGTGTTCTCCAGTCCGTCGAGATCCAGCTGATAATCTCCATATTTTGATTCAGTCATAAATTCCGGAGATACATTGGTCAGTTCAATTGCAGTTCCAACTGTTTTTCCAAAAGAAAGAGAGCCATCTGCATTTACCGTTGCTTCTTTGTAGTAAGAAGGTGCTTCGCTTAATACATAATATGCATAGTCTGAGTTTTCAAATAAGGCGTCTTTTCCGGTGTATGTCTGTGTAGATGTCTGACCACGCTTTGTTACTGTAATACTTACAGAATCAGAATCTGTTACTTTCTTAAATTTGGAAAGATCCACTCCTGTTACTTTAACCGGAAAGGTAATTCCATTGATTGCACTTCCATCTGCATTGGTATGATAAGAACCACCGGCAAGAGTGGCTGTTCTTGTTTTGCTCTTCGTTGCGGAAGAAAATACATCCACTGGAACAGAGTTGTTTACATCTGCAGCATAAAATTCATCATACGGAATGTTCATCAGAACGTAAGCCACCTGCTCAGTTGGAGTCTCGGTCGGGGTCGCCGTTGGGGTTGCGGTTGGCGTTGCTGTCGGGGTCGCCGTCGGAGTCGGTGCTTTAACAAGGCCTCTTACTGCAGTATTCAGCGCATCTTTCGCGGTATCAACAGCGCTCTGGGATTCTTTTGCAGAAAGAGCAGATTTTGCTGCGGTAAGAGCAGTCTGGACAGCTTTCCAGGAGTCTGCGGTGTAGTCAGCTTCCTTTAATGCTTCGGCATCTGCGATTGCTTTTTCAAGTGCTGTGGTGTCTACTGCTTCTGGAGTCGGGGTTGCTTTTTGGGTTGCTGCAAGAGCCGCGGTTTTTACTGCATTCGAAGTTCTGGTTGCACCCGATACAATATCCCATCCTTCAATGTTTTCAATCGTTGCATCTTTTCCAAGAAGTTTCGTTTTGAATCCTTTGCTGTTTGTAGCTGCTTTTTTGAAATATGTGGCATTCTCTGTATTGTATCCAGAGCCAGGCGTTACTGCAATGTCAGAAAATTTGCCGTCTGCAACTGTGATTTTAACATTAACGTCATATTCATCCCATGCATTCTCATCCTCATCGTCTTCTGCTGTTCTGGTAACATGAGCGGTAGACTCATAAGTACCATCTGCCAGCACGCCGCTTGCAGAATCCGCCAGTACGGTTCCCGGGAGCAGGCTCATGGTCAGGGAAGCTGCCATTACGGCTGCTAATGATTTTTTCTGAAGTTCTTTTCTTTTGATCATAACTTCCTCCTTTTTCCTTTTCCACAGTTTTGCAGGAAAAACAGGGGCAAAACTGTTATTTATTATTATATTAGCTTATACTAATTAATAATCGTTTTAACTAACTATAAAACATTTTACTAATTTTAGATCGTTTTGTCTAACTCTTAACTGAGTATTTTTTCTCAAAAGCGCACAGATACTGTTTATTGAGATTTTTTATTATTAATTTGTATGTTTCTTTGAAATTTGCGGAACGATTTTTGTCTCCGCACAGATAAATGGTACTAGATGTGCAGTACCTACCGAGAAGAACTCTTCCGTCCTTCGCGTTTTACTGCCGAAAGAATGCGGTCAGAAAGGATTCCGATCAGCATTCCGGTAATGACACCGGCTACGAGAAGTGCCGGTAAATAATAGAACAGTTTGCGGTTCTGTACAACGAGAGCCGCCACGCAGATCTGCGCGACATTGTGCGTCACGCCGCCGGCAATACTTACGCCGGTGATACTGAATCCTTTGATATGTTTCAGTAAGAACATCACAAGAAAACTCAGGAGTCCGCCGGCAAGACTGTAAAGAATGGACATTCCATTTCCGAACAGATAGCCCATCAGAAGAATGCGGGCAACGGAAATCATCAGGACTTCCCCGGCAGGAAAGAAAAAGAGACCGACAACGACAACCAGATTGGCAATACCAAGTTTAATGCCGGGAACGCCGAGGTTGATCGGGATCAGTACCTCCACGTAACTGAAAATCATGGCAAGTGCCATCAACATGGCGCATAAGGCAATTTTTCTGCTTGCAGTGCGGCTGTCTCTCATAAATTCCAATTCCTTTCTTCTAAGCTGGTATTATTTTACAATCACATCCGGCGCATCGTCGGCGTCGTCCGTTGTGGATCCGTCACTTTCTACCTCCGCAACCAGCTTATGCGGCAGGCACACGATCGTCTCATTTACCCGGGAAATCGTACCCTGTCTTTTGCAGTAGCCGTCCGGGCAGTCAGCTTCTTCCATATGGACACTTCCGTTTTCAATCACCAGGACATTCGTTCCGTGACCCGTCTGAATTTTCACGGTCTGATTTTCTGCGAGTGAATACGTTCCGTAGACCTCGCCGTCCACCGTGACTTTCATGGTATTTCCATTTTCCGTTTTCGGCAGCCGAAGCGCCAGGGCAAGGATTCCAGCCAGGAGCAGAACGGCGCCTGCCAGAATCAGATCTTTTTTCTTCATATAGTTTTCCTTATTCTGAATCAGATGCCAGCCCATAACAGCAGTGTCAGCAGGAATACAGCACGGAACAGCGTAAAGAGGATTTCATTTCCGTGAAGTTCCTTTACCCCGCAGCGGATATTGCCTTTTGGACACGTATCAATACATTTCTGGCACTGGAAACAGTCGCCGGAGATTTCCACGGATCCATCGGATGGCAGTTCCACTGCTGACGGGCACTGTCTCGTGCAGGCGCTGCAGCCGCGGATGCAGTTTTCGCGTTTCCGGTGCAGAGTAAAGAACGGCAGGATCGGAAGCAGAGAAAAGACAGCTCCCATTGGGCACAGGAAACGGCAGAAAAAGCGCTCCTCAAAGAACATGCCGACCAGGATCAGCACCAGAAGAACAATGCCTGGAATATAAGAGGAAAGTCGGAAATTTCCCGCATGCAGCATGGAAAAGACATCCCACGGGCTTGTTCCTCTTGCTTTCTGATAAACTCCTGCAAAGCAGCAAAGGGCAATCAGAAGCAGAATGCCGTATTTGATCAGTACCAGTTTTTTTGCCAGCTCCGGTTTGATGCATCTGGGCTTCTTTTTACGTTTCTTACAGATTATACCATAAATTGCGTGCATTGCATCCCCCAGACTTCCAAAAGCGCATGCAAAACCGCAGAAAAATCTGCCGAAAACAATCGTAAATGCACAGACAAGGAGCAGAGCCGACACAAACGCGGTCATCTCAATTTTTTCACCCTGTCCAAGCTGCGTAAAAATGTATTTCACTCCGTTAAATGCAGCGGTAAATACTGACGGAAGAAACAGGAAATATAAAAGCTGGATTCCGGCACGCAGGCAGGAAACGATCTGTTTTCTCTTCTTTGCCGGTAATGTGGATAGATCTAAATTTTTCATGTTATTTCTCCGCCTTTTCTATTGCTTCCTGTGCCGCATTTCTGATACCGGTGGAGCTGAATGTTGCTCCGCTGATCGTATCAACATCGGCGGACTGTGCCTCAATAATCTTTGGAATGATCGCCTCGGCGTTTGACAGATACACACTGTCCTCGCCGTCGGCGGATGTGATGGCAAGATCGGTAATCTGGCCGCCCTCTACGGTTACTTCAACTGCAATGGTGCCGCCGAAGCCGTCAGCCTCACCATCATACCTGCCGTCCACATACTGCCCTTCTGCTTCTGCTGCTTCACTTGCGGCCGTATCCGCCGTGTTGGATGCAGCTGCTGCGGCCTGCAGATTTTCCTTCTGAAGCTGGGTCGTCTCAAGCTCTGCCGAGAGCCGCGCGATCTGATCCTCTTTGTCTCTTTTATCGAGTACGGTATTGTAGCCGATCAGAACAGCAGCAATGACAGCGACATTCAAAAAACGAACAATCAATTGTCTCATCTGTTTTCCCCTTTATTGTGTTACTTTCGCAGCATCCAGCGCATTCCGGCATGCCTCAAGAATGGCTTTTGAGGAGCAGGTTGCACGGGAAACGGTGTCGATGTTCTCAAGCGTTCCTGTTTCCAGAATCTGAGCGGAAACGCCTTTGATTTTGGAGGTTCCCTCGGATGCGCGGCGGATGTAGGAGGCATTCTGACTGTCTCCGTCCCCGGTGATGTTGCTTAACGCTACGATTTTATCGTTTTCAATTGTTACCGTCACGGAAAGCTGATAAGCGGTAAAATCTTCATCTTCATCCGGCTCGCAGACGGCAATCGCTGTGTATTCGCCGTCCTGATAGATCTTTTGTTCCGGAGTTTCCGTCGGTGTTGGTGTTGGCGTCTCAGTTGGCTCCGGGGTTTCGGTCGGGGTTGGTGTTTCCGTCGGTGTCGGAGTTACCGTTGGCGTCGGGTTTGGATTTTTCTTTTCCTCAGTTACGCGTTCTGCCTCTTTTAAAGCTTCCTCGATTGCCGCAAGAATTCCCCTGGAGCTGTAGGTTGCGCCGGAAACGGTGTCGACTTCCAGTGTCTGGTTTTTCACAACGTCCTTTGCTGTCTGTTTTGCGCGTTTTAAGAATGCTTCGTCATCTTCACTCTCGGTCACGAGAATTGCCTTGATCGTCTCATCCTGAATGACAACTGCCGTTGTAATGTCTCCCAGATAGCCCTCGCCGGTTCCGTAGTAAATGCCTTCCTCGTATGGGAATTTTCCTTCCGGAATCGTTGTGGTTCCGCCGCTGCTCGTTCCGTTATCCGGAACGGTCTCGCCGTTTGTTGCTTTCTTCGCATTTTCCAGCGCCTGTTTTACTGCGTTCTGGATGCCGCGGGAGCTGTACGTTGCGCCGGATACGAGATCCACATCGGTTTTCTGTCCGTCTACGATGCGGTCCGCTACGACTTTGGCACGGTTGAAGAATGTCTCGTCATCTTCGTTTTCCAGAATCAGTACCGCTTTGATCGTCTGATCCTGCAGGGCTACCGCCACTTTGATGTCTCCCTGGAAACCGGCGGCTGTGCCGTAATAAATTCCGTCCTGATAAGGGAAACTTCCCTTGGATGCAGACGAATTGTTATTGTTCTGATTATTATTCTGGCTGTTGTTTCCGTTGTTTGTATTGCTCTGGCTTCCTCCGTTTGTACTGGAAGACCCGTTCACTGCCGCCTGACTTAAGGCACTCCGCACAGCTTCAATAATACCACGGGAGCTGTATGTCGCGCCGGAGATCGTATCCACATTCGTACTCTGTGTTGAGATAATCGTCGAAATCAGAGAGGAAGCACTGGAAAGGTAGCTTGGCGTATCGCTGTTTTCCACAATATCAATCGAAGCAATTTTTCCGCCGCTGACAACAACGCAGACTTTCATTGTGCCGCCAAATCCTGTTCCGGTTCCGTAATACGTTCCATCCCGGTAGGCAGCCGGTTCTTCGATTTTAGATACTGTAACGGTTCCGCCGGCAGAGGCTCCGCCCCCCCTGCCGCTCCTGATGCGGATGCCGGTTCTGAAGTGTCCTCCTGACCGGTCAGTGCATTTTTCACGGCTGCAAGGATACCTTTTGAACTGAAAGTTGCACCGGAAACCGTGTCCACATCCACACTCTGGGATGCGATGATACGGTCGATAACTCCCTTCGCACGGTTCAGGAAAGCTGCGTCCTCGCCGGGAGCGCTTACAATCGAGATCGACTGAATCGTTTTGTCTTTCAATACGACAGAGACTGTAATCGTACCGCCAAAACCTGTTCCGCTTCCTTCGTACGTTCCGTCCGCCAGCTCAAAGCTGCCGGAACCGACGGCTGCGACAAGTTCTGCTTCGGTATCGGTTGTCTTTTTGGTATCGTCCTTCTTTTTTGTATCATCTTTCTTTTCCGCTGCATCAGTATCCTGTTCCGGCTCCGGTGTCACCAGTGCCTCCGGCTGCTCTACGGCGTAAACCGGTGCAGTATAGCCGTTCAGCGAAATACCGGCGCAGGCTGCTACGATAACTGCCGCGAGAGCCGGTGCAAATGCTGTCAGTTTTTTCCATTTTCCCATGGTTATGTATCACCGTCTTTCCTGATAATGTTTGTCTCGTGATCGGATGTGAAATCGTCAGCAATTCCTTCGGTTACATACAGAACGCCGTCCTCATCCTCCAGAATGGTGTCAAATTCATCGCTGTGTGCACGCCAGTATTCGGCTGCCTTGTCCTTTCCCATGATGAAAAGAGAAGTAGAAAGGCCATCCGCCAGTGTTCCGTCAGCACTTACGATCGTCACCGACACCAGACCGTTATTTGCCGGATGACCGGTCGATGGGTCGATGATGTGATGATATTTCACGCCGTCCTGTTCAAAATACCGTTCGTAGCCTCCGGAGGTAATGACGGCACGGTCGGCCGTCGAGAGAATGCCGAGATAATCATCCTCCGCTTCCGGACTCTGCACGGCAACACGCCATTTGCTGCCGTCCGTTTTCGTGCCGACAACCTGAACGTTTCCACCGAGGTTGATGAGCCCGCTCGTCACACCGCATTCCCGGTAAATATCCGCAATTCTGCCGGATGTATAACCCTTTGCGATTCCGCCGAAATCGATTTTCATACCATCTTTTGCAAAGCTGATGGACGATTCGTCTTTATCGTAGATAATATTGTTCGCGTCGGTGAGCGGGAGAAGATTTTCAATCATCTCATCCGAAAGAACCGTATAGTTTCCGGTGGTAAATCCCCAGGCGTCCATGAGAGGGTAAATTGCGATGTCAAAAACACCGTTCGTACTGTCATACAGATCCAGAGAACCCTCCAGCAGATAGGTGGTATCTTCTGACAAGGTTCCGCCGCCGTTCGCATTGATCTGCGCTACCTCACTCGTCTCCGCACCGGTTGAAAGGAGCGCATCCAGCCGTTCAATCTCTTGCTGTGCCTGATCCACGGCCATCTCCGCGTTCGGACCGTAAGCAGTCACCGTCATATACGTATCCATCGCAAAGATATTCCGACTGCTCGATGCATCTGCGGTATCGGAAGAAGCTGTGGATGATGCGGATTTCTGCGTGGAATTCTCTTCCGAAGCGTCAGAACTGCTCGAAGACTCCGAAACAGACGCCGACTGTGTCTGACTTTCACTGCTCTCCGGCTGCGCTGCTGTCCCCGCACCGGAACATCCGCCGACCGTCATCACCATGGCAAGACAAAATGCTGCAACAATTTTCTTTTTCATAAATAAAACTCCATTTTTTCTTATGTTAGGAAATTCTAACTTTGGTATTATAACATTAACTCGTAACTTACGCTATGAATTACTTGATAAAAGTTTTTCAATTAGCGTTCTGCATCTGATAAATTTTCTCATTTTATGTACTCTAAATCAAGTGGATTTTACTGGAATTCAAGCACCGATATACAAA
>ENA-ORSK01002674-ORSK01002674.1-human-gut-metagenome-genome-assembly--contig:-NODE-2674-length-11516-cov-2.262543_pt1 | contig 11516 bp, 10 predicted proteins | sample MGYA00242192_ERZ509159 | MGnify/ENA primary metagenome ERZ509159 (study PRJEB26280, sample SAMEA2338663) | human gut metagenome | biome: human gut; feature: human-associated habitat; material: faeces...
CGATGCGTCGTATGCCGTTAAGACCCATATTCTGTGTAATTTCCACAGCATTGGTACTCCACGGAGTGATCATTTCGCGGCGCGGACCGATAAACCACCCCTTGAGGTTGTCTTCATTTTCTACTGTAGCGTCGCTATACAGCCAGCACAATTTTTTAATGTCTTCAGAGTTTAGCTCATTGCTGCATTCTGTAGCAATTATGCTTTTAGTGGGTGTTCTGAAAAATAGAATCATAGCACTTTTTATATTTGTTAGATGATATTTTACTACCATTGCTTAAATGATGTGCAAAGTTATATAAAAGCCCGTTTGTACGAAAGAAAATCAAACCGAAATGCATATCTTTCGTAAAAAAGTACCATCTTTGCAGCATGAATTGGATTGAACACGTAACTATTATAGATTTATTGATAAAAGGGTTCGTGGTGGGGGTTGTCGTGTCCGCACCTTTGGGCCCTGTTGGTGTGCTTTGCATTCAGCGTACTTTGAACAAAGGGCGCTGGTTTGGCTTTGTCACAGGACTTGGTGCTGCACTGAGCGATATATGCTATGCTTTGATTACGGGTTATGGCATGAGTTTTATGGACGAGCTTATTCTGAAGCATCAGATGTTTCTTCAGATTGTGGGTAGTATCATGTTGTTTTGTTTCGGTATTTATACGTTCCGAAGCAATCCTGTGCGTTCGCTTCGTCCTACATCTACAGCGCGAGGGACGTATTTGCATAATTTCGTGACGGCATTTTTTGTCACGTTCTCTAATCCTTTGATTATATTCTTGTTTATCGGTCTCTTTGCCCGCTTCTCTTTCGTTATGCCTGGCAGTCCGCTCTGATTCCAGTTGGTGGGATATTGGGCTATCGTATTAGGAGCCGTTACTTGGTGGTTTGGCATTACTTATTTTGTTAATAAGGTACGTGCGCGCTTTAATGTGCGGGGTATCTGGATGCTGAATCGTATCATAGGTATAGTGGTAATTATAGCTTCTGTAGCGGGGGTTATACTTACTTTTTCGGGTAAATCATTATCTTGACAATGTATATATCTCAACAATTAAAGAAAAAGAATATCGCAGAGTATCTGCTCTATATGTGGCAGGTAGAAGACATGCTCCGTGCCAGCAATTTCGACATGGAGGTGGTGAAGAAGAATATTATCGATCCGTATCCGTCGTTGACAGACGAGCAGAGACGTGAACTGACTCAGTGGTACCAAGATCTTATTAATATGATGCATGACGAGCAGGTGATGCAGAAGGGACATGTACAGATTAATAAAAATATTATAGTTTGGCTTACTGACTTACATCTTCGTTTGCTGCGCTCTCCTAAGTTTCCTTATTATAGCGCCGCTTATTACAAGGCTCTTCCGTTTATAGTAGAACTGCGTGCCAAAGGTGCCGATAAAGACGTACCCGAACTGGAGACTTGTTTCGATGCTCTTTATGGAGTATTGATGTTGAGACTGCAGAAGAAGCAGGTTAGCGAGGAAACGCTGAAAGCTATTAAGGTTATAGGCGATTTGTTGGCCATGCTGTCAGAGTATTACGCTAAAGACAAAGCCGGAGAGCTGGATTTAGACTGATGATAATACGCTGTATCCTTATTGTTTTGTGAAAAATAAAAAAGTTTAAATAGATATGAATTCTGAAATAGCAAGAAGACGTACATTCGCGATTATTGCGCACCCTGATGCCGGTAAAACATCGCTTACCGAAAAACTGTTGCTTTTTGGTGGACAGATACAGGTGGCGGGAGCCGTAAAATCGAATAAAATCAAGAAAACTGCTACATCCGACTGGATGGATATAGAAAAGCAGCGTGGTATATCGGTCACTACCTCTGTAATGGAGTTCGACTATCACGATTATAAAATCAATATCCTCGATACTCCGGGTCACCAAGACTTTGCCGAAGATACTTATCGTACACTTACGGCTGTGGATAGTGTTATCATCGTAGTGGATGGCGCGAAGGGTGTTGAAACGCAGACACGTAAGCTGATGGAAGTTTGTCGTATGCGTAATACTCCGGTAATTATCTTTGTGAATAAGATGGACCGTGAAGCAAAAGACCCGTTCGATTTGCTCGATGAGTTGGAAGAGGAATTGGTTATCAACGTGCGTCCTCTTACATGGCCTATCGAGAGCGGACCTCGTTTTAAGGGTGTATATAATATATATGAGCAGAAACTGAATCTTTTCCAGCCTTCTAAGCAGGTGGTTACAGAAAAGGTGGAGGTTGATGTGAATTCTACTGATTTGGATAGCCATATCGGTACACCGTTGGCAGATAAACTTCGTGGCGAGTTGGAGCTTATAGAAGGTGTTTATCCGGAATTCAATATTGAAGATTATCTTAAAGGTGATACTGCACCGGTATTCTTCGGTTCGGCATTGAATAACTTCGGTGTGCAGGAGTTGCTCGACTGTTTCGTAGAAATCGCTCCAAGTCCTCGTCCCGTGCAGGCCGAAGAGCGTAAGGTAGAGCCGGATGAACCGAAGTTTACAGGATTCGTCTTTAAGATTACTGCTAACATTGACCCTAATCATCGTTCGTGTGTAGCTTTCTGTAAGGTATGCTCGGGTAAGTTTACTCGTAACACTCCTTATTTGCATGTTCGTCATAATAAGACTATGCGTTTTTCTTCGCCTACTCAGTTCATGGCGCAGCGTAAGACTACAGTCGATGAGGCTTGGGCAGGTGATATCATTGGTTTGCCGGATAATGGTACGTTTAAGATTGGCGATACGCTGACCGAAGGTGAAAAGCTTCACTTTAAGGGATTGCCAAGCTTCTCGCCAGAGATGTTTAAGTATATCGAGAACGCCGACCCGATGAAGACCAAGCAGCTCAACAAGGGTATCGATCAGCTGATGGACGAAGGTGTGGCACAGCTGTTTGTAAATCAGTTTAACGGACGTAAGATTATCGGTACAGTAGGTCAGCTTCAGTTCGAGGTTATACAGTATCGTTTGGAGAATGAATACAATGCTAAGTGCCGTTGGGAGCCTATCAGTCTTTATAAGGCATGCTGGATAGAGAGTGATGACCCTGAAGAACTGGAAGCGTTTAAGAAACGTAAATATCAGTATATGGCTAAAGACCGTGACGGACGCGACGTGTTCTTGGCAGATAGCAACTATGTGTTGCAGATGGCGCAGAACGACTTCAAGCATATCCGTTTCCACTTTACAAGTGAATTTTAAAATACGGTTTTAAATATAAAAACAATTTCGCCTGATGAAAGGAAATCTTTTATCGGGCGAAATTGTTTTATAGCTTATGTTCTATCGCTTCATTATTCAAAGCGAGTATTTCTCATGTCTCCGGTTTCGGCGAAGGCGATGTGCATCTTATAAGCGTTCTGCAGCGACATAGGAGTGTGGTATGATTTGCCTTCTGATAATTTCAGGTAATCCCAAAGTAGCTCCTTGTAGTCTGGGTGAGCGCAATTGTCGATGATGAGGCGTGCGCGTTGCGATGGCGACTTTCCTCTTAAGTCGGCAACTCCCTGTTCGGTTACGATAACACGAACGTCGTGCTCTGTACTGTCGATATGTGATACCTGAGGTACGATAGACGAAATCAAGCCATCCTTGGCAGTAGACGGAGTGGTGAAGATAGAGAGGTAAGCGTTTCTTGAGAAATCTGCCGAACCGCCAATACCGTTCATCATCTTGCAGCCCGATACGTGCGTACTGTTTACATTACCGAATATATCCGCTTCGAGCGCAGTGTTTACGGCTATGATACCTAGGCGGCGAATCATTTCCGGATGATTGGTTATTTCCTGCGGACGTAGCAATACACGCGCTCTCAAATTGTCGATGTGGGCGTACAACTCGTCCAGATGGTCTTCGGATAAAGTAAGCGAACTACCGGTTACAAAGCTGATGCGGTCTTTAAGCATCAAGTCGATAACTGAGTTCTGAATAACTTCTGTATACATGGAGAATGCCGGCAGATTGCGGTCGTCTCCCATGGCACCGAGTACAGCGTTAGCTATGTTTCCGACTCCCGACTGTACGGGCAAGAATTCTTTCGGAATCGCTCCTCTTCTATATTCGTGGCTTAAGAATTCGGCTACGTTTTCTCCAATCTGTCGGGTTGTATCGTTCAGCGGGGTAAATGCTGCTATATGGTCGCGATCGTTGGTGCGTACTATACCTGCCAATTTCTTCGGGTCGATTTTGACTCCGATGCTTCCGGCGCGGTCGTTCACCTTATATATAGGTATTTCGCGGCGATAAGGCGGAGTGGCCGGGATGTATATATCGTGCATTCCGGTAAGCTTTCCGGCGTGCGCTTCGTTCAACTCGATAATCACTTTATCAGCTACTTGCATCAATGTAGGAGATATACCCACTGAAGTGCTGAGAATAACTTCTCCTTCGGAAGTAATTTCTGACGCTTCTACGATGGCTACATCTATCTTTCCCAAGAATCCGTATCTCACATCCTGTCCGATGTGCGACAAGTGCAAGTCGTAGTATTGCACATCATGATTATTGATGGCGTTACGCATGTCCTTGTTCGACTGGAACGGAGTACGGAATTTTACGGCATGTGCGGTTGCCAATGCGCTGTCCACCTGATTTCCGGTAGCTCCACCAGTAATAAGTCCCACTTTAAACGCTTTGCCTTGAGCGTGGAGTTCTTCCGCGCGATGAGCCAATGCCTGCGGTACCGCTTTGGGTGTACCGACCGAAGAAAACCCACCTATTCCTACCGTATGGTCGTTTTGGATAATGGCCGCTGCTTCTTCGGCCGAAAGGTATGTATAATTCATGTCGTAAAATGATTTTTAAAATTAATTTGCTGCGAAAATATGCGCTTTGCTTTTAAAAAGCAAGTATATACAGGTAAATGTTTTGCTTTTTTATAGTAAAACGGTGTTTTCTGTATACTTATTCGTAAATATCGTTATTGTATGAGCAGAATTGGTTATGGGTTGAAAAAACTTTTTAACGCTTGCTCCAGTCCGTCTATATCTTCTTGCGTAGTAGCCCAACTGGTTACGAACCGGCAGACTATTTCGCTTTCGCTTTTTCGTTCCCAGACTTCGAAGACTACTTTCTCACTTAGCGCCTTGTATTGTTCTGGTGTAAAGACGACGAACTGCTGATTTGTAGGAGAGTCTACCGCCATCGGAATATTATAATCGGCGAATATAGCCTTCAGTTGCTCTGTCATATCTATGGCATGACCGGCTATGCGGAAATAAAGATTGTCCGTAAAGAGGGTAGCGAACTGAATTCCGAGCATTCTGCCTTTTGCCAATAGCGCTCCGTGGCGTTTCACATCGGTGAAGAAATACTTCGGAGCCTTCATGTTGGTGAATACTACTGCCTCGCCAAACATGGCACCCACTTTTGTTCCGCCTATATAGAACACATCGCAGTGACGGGCAAGGAACGGCAAGTCGTACTCGCACGATTTCGACATCAGTCCATATCCCAATCGTGCTCCGTCTATATATAATATAAGGTGATATTTTTGGCAAGTAGCGTATAGCTTCGTCAATTCCTCTTTAGTGTATAGCATACCTAGTTCTGTAGGCGTAGAGATATATACCATTCCCGGCTGTACCATGTGCGGATGAGTCTCATCACCTAAGAAGGTTTCCATATAAGCCTCAAGAGTTTCGGCTTTCAATTTGCTGTCTATGCCAGGCAGAGTGATTACCTTATGCCCGAAAGCCTCTACCGCTCCCGATTCATGAACGGCGATGTGCCCTGTTTCTACGGTTATTACGCCTTCGCATCCTTTTAATATGGAGTCTATTACGGTAGTGTTGGTCTGCGTTCCGCCTACCAATAAAAAGACTTCGGCATTATCCATGCCCACCGCTTCTTTTATTTTTGTTTTGGCTTCTTCGGTAAACGCATCGAAACCGTATCCTGAAGTCTTCTGATTGTTCGCTTCAGCCAGCCGTTCTATAATCTGCGGCACGGTGCCATTGTTGTAGTCGCTTTCAAATGAAATCATTGTTTATTGTATGTTTTTCGAGTTTCTTTTTTGAGTGGCATAAAGGTATAGTTTTTATATGACAGCACCGCATTTTTTTGTCTTTTATGTTGTTTTTTATCGTTTTTCGTATTGCGATGTGTCATTTGTCTTGTGGCTGGAATCCTTCTATTTCCGTATTTTACATTATATATTTATTGGCTTTTTATTAATAAAAGTTTGAAGAAACCGTTTTATTTCATACATTTGCGCAAAAATAAATGTAATATTATGAATTGGCTACAAGATTTATTGACTAATCCTAACTCCATCGCACATATCGTAGCTCTCTACGCATTTGTGATTTCTATTGGAGTACTCTTGGGTAAGATCAAGGTGTTCGGCATCTCGCTGGGGGTTACGTTCGTTCTGTTTGTCGGAATTTTGGCAGGACATTGCGGCTTTACTGGCAATACCTCTATTCTTTCTTTCATTCAAGATTTCGGACTTATTTTATTTGTGTTCTGCATCGGATTGCAGGTAGGACCGTCTTTCTTCTCTTCTTTTAAAAAGGGAGGTATTCGGTTGAATTTATTAGCAATGGGCATTGTTGCGTTGAACATTGCCGTGGCTTTGGGTATTTATTTTATCCTGCAGGGTAGAATAGAAATGCCTATGATAGTTGGTATCCTCTGCGGAGCTGTGACTAACACTCCTGGACTTGGTGCCGCTAACGAAGCTTTGCAGCAGTTGAGCTACTCAGGACCGGAAATTGCTATGGGTTATGCGTGTGCATATCCGCTCGGTGTTATGGGTATTATCCTTTCGCTTATCTTACTTCGCTACATCTGCCGTGTAGATTTAGAGAAGGAACAAGAAGATATTCGTCAGAACGAAGAAGCGAATCCTCATCTTAAACCTTATAACATTACTATTAAGGTTCAGAATGAAGCTTTGAGCGGTAAGAAACTGGGTAATGTACAGAAGTTCTTGGGGCGTGACTTTGTTTGCTCTCGTATTCTGCAAGACGGCCACGTGTTTATTCCAAACACTGAAACTGTATTGCGCATGGGCGACGGATTGAATATCGTTTGTGCGGTAGACGACTCTGAAGCTATCGAAACATTTATCGGTCCGATAGTAGACGATATCGACTGGGATAACGAAGGTAGACACGATAAACCGATGGTTTCTCGTAGAATCTTGGTAACTCAGCCGTCAATCAACGGTAAGACTCTTGGTGAACTTCACTTCAGCAGTATGTATGGCGTTAACGTGACACGTATCAACCGTTCGGGTATGGACTTGTTCGCAGCTCGTCAGTTAGCATTGCAGGTGGGCGACCGTGTAACTGTTGTTGGTCCGCTAGATGCTATTGAGCGTGTAGCAGAGTTGCTGGGTAACCAGTTGAAGCGTCTTGACCATCCTAATATCTTGACTATCTTTATCGGTATCTTCGTGGGTATCCTTTTCGGAAGTCTTCCTATCGCTATTCCTGGAATGCCGACTCCGGTGAAGCTTGGTTTGGCAGGTGGTCCGCTGATTATCGCTATTTTGATTGGACGTTTCGGACATAAGGTTAAGCTTGTCACGTATACTACCATGAGTGCTAACTTGATGCTTCGAGAAGTTGGTTTGGTATTGTTCCTTGCCAGTGTAGGTATCAAGGCCGGAGGTAATTTCTGGCAGACGGTAGTAGAAGGCGACGGATTGCTTTATGTAGGTGTAGGTTTCTTGATGACTATTATTCCAATTCTCATAATCGGTATCATAGCCCGTATGCGTCATCCGGTGAACTATTTCACATTGATGGGTCTTATTGCCGGTAGTAATACTGACCCCCCTGCATTGGCTTATTCTAACCAAACAGCAGGTAACGATGCTCCTGCAGTAGGTTATTCTACAGTATATCCTCTTACCATGTTCTTGCGTATCTTGACTGCTCAGTTGTTGATACTGCTCATGGCAGGATAAAGATAAAAACTAAGGGTAATAATATGTTGGCCGGCTAAATAGTAATCGCTATTTAGCCGGCTTTTTTATGTTTCTATTTAAAACCCTTCCAGAAGGCTTCCGAGACCGATTTTTCTGTTGTAATAATAGAAACTAAACATTGCAATGATTCAAACTAAACATTGCGATGAATTAAACTAAACATTGCGATGTTTCAAATCGATCATCTTAACTATCTTTACAAAAAAGCCATTCCAACACCTTAATCGTAAGGTATCGAAATGGCTTATTAAATAAAGATGATTTTGTATTTATCTGGACTCAGTTTCCATCACCTTTTTCAATTTTTCTGCAAATTCCAGATAATCTTGTAATTCGTTTCTTGCTCCACGGGTAAAATTGGAGTTTTCATCCTCTTTCATATGACCGGATAACTCTTTTTCAAATTTTTGAATGTAATAATTCAATCTCCATAAAGCGAGGTCTTTTCGCCCTTCCAAATAGTATGCAATGGGTAATCCCCTATAACACCAAACTTCCATCTTGGAGTAAATAAAACCACTTTCCATTTCTGCGATCAAATTTTTTCTGTCCGATATATAGTCCATATAGGGAATGGCTTTTTTAACAATCGCTTGTGTCATATCGTCTATTTGTGGAATTATATCTTCCTCTTTTCGGAATCTCCAGCATAAGTCATCAGTTCTCACAATGTTGAGTAGCATAGTATAAAAAGTATTATAGGTATAATTGGGGAAAGGCCAATGTAAATCAAAATACTTTCGCTCCAAATTGAATTCGTCCTTATAGCCTACTGCAATCTCTGGATATATAGCTTTTACACCAGGATGATAATAGGAGGAAGGAAATTCCATTCTTTGCCACACATTCTTGCTTATATCTCTAGTGAAACAGTTTCCACTTCGTTTTACAAATCCATACGGTGCAAAACGTTCTGCTAAAACTTGTATAATTTGTTTTTGTAGTTCTTTCATTTTTTATCATTGATTAGTTGAATTGAATTTTATAGAAATCATATATTCTAAGTGAGATAAGGCTGTATGAATCTAATAAGCAAATTTAAAAATAATGTCTGTAAATTACAATATATTTATCAGTATATTTCCCTCCTACCAAATTGTTGAAGGCTGGTACATTTTTTGCATTATCCCCAATAGGAATAAAAGGTGGAGTTTGCTTTCGCATTATTGGGATGTTGATTTTTTGGTTAGGAGTCATTCTTGCTGTAGGCCCATTCTTTACTTCAAACAAATGTATGGGAGTTTTATGTAAGCCCTCGTGTAAGGAAATAATAGAATTCGTCTATTAAAGTATAACTGACATCTTTTATGTATCTATGGTAAAAGCATTATCTTTATAGCCAAAATCAAAACAACAAGGACAAAATAATATGGAAACAAGAAAAGAAATAGCAGCTGATAAGAAGCGTTGTGGTTCGCATAATTGCACACAGGCTGTGCTCTGCACCTATCACGACTTCGCCGGCATGGAAGAAGAAACCATTAAGAATGCTGGCAATGCCTTTGCTGCAGGAATGGGTAATATGGAGGGAACTTGCGGAGCCATCGTAGGCGCAGGCATCATACTCGGTCTTGCCACTCAAGACAAGGCGAAGTCTGTCAAGGGCATGAGACAGATTATGGATAAATTCAAGCAGCGCAACGGTACCACACAATGCAAATTGCTCAAAGGTGTGGGCACAGGAAAGGTGCTTCGCGAATGCCCTCTTTGCGTGGCTGACGCTTCTGAATTTCTGGAAGAAATCCTGGAAAAGGAAGGCGTACAGAAGTAAGTTGTAGAATTCGTAAAATTTTCTTATATATCAAATACTTATACACAATAACGACATGGCTAAGTATAAAGCGATTAACGAGCAAGACCGCTGCGTGGCATGTGGTGTTTGTGTGAAAGTATGCCCTAAGTATGCCATCAGCATATACAAGGGATGCTACGCACAAATAGATGAAGAGAAGTGCATTGGCTGTGGCATCTGCGAGTAAGGGTGAATAATTGTTTACCGGACAACAATATTTGCTATATTTTACTAAATCAAAAAACGGACTGAATGCCAATAGCTTTCAGTCCGTTTTTTTTGATATTATAAGGCTTTTGCCAAATAATTTTATTTTAATTCTGCTTCTTCTCCAACTCCTGAAGATTTTCCATTCTCTTGGTTTCGAGGAATTCGTAGATGCCACACAAGTGTTCTTTTACTCGTTGGTGTCCGAACTCGTAAACCTTGGTAACTAAGCCATCGAGGAAGTCACGGTCGTGCGATACCACTATCAGTGTTCCGTCGAAATCCATAAGAGCTTGCTTCAGAATATCCTTGGTCTTCATGTCCAGATGGTTTGTCGGCTCGTCCAAGATAAGCAAGTTCACCGGTTCCAGCAGCAACTTAATCATGGCAAGACGCGTACGCTCTCCTCCCGACAATACCTTAACCTTTTTCATCGATTCTTCTGGTCCTCCAAACATGAAGGCACCAAGCAAGTCGCGTATCTTGTTGCGGATTTCGCCTTTAGCCACATCGTCTATGGTTTGGAATACAGTCAAGTTCTCATCGAGCAGCGAAGCCTGGTTCTGTGCAAAGTAACCTATCTGCACGTTGTGGCCTAATGTAAGAGTTCCTTCGTGCTCTATCTCTTGCATTATACATTTTACCAGTGTAGACTTACCTTCACCGTTTCTTCCCACAAAAGCCACCTTGTCGCCTCTCTCTATGGTTAGGTTAGCATTCTTGAATACAGTATGTGCTCCGTAAGTTTTTCCTACTCCCTCCATGATTACCGGATAGCTTCCGCTACGTGGCGAAGGCGGGAATTTAAGACGCAGTGCAGAAGTGTCTTCTTCGTCCACTTCTATTAGCTCCAGCTTTTCTAGCATCTTCACACGGCTCTGTACCTGCAGCGTCTTGCTGTATGTACCCTTGAAACGTTCTATGAAGTCTTTGGTTTCTTGAATCATCTTCTGCTGTTCTTCGTATTGCTTCATCTGTTGCTCGCGGCGTTCCTGGCGCAATACTAGGTATTGAGAGTAGTTAACCTTATAATCGTAGATTCTACCCATAGTAACTTCAATGGTTCGTGTGGTGATGTTGTCCACAAACTTACGGTCGTGACTGATTAGCACTACCGTCTTGGCACCGTTTATAAGGAAATCCTCAAGCCATTGAATAGACTCTATGTCGAGGTGATTGGTCGGTTCGTCAAGCAGCAGTACGTCGGGGTTTTGCAGCAACAGTTTGGCAAGCTCGATACGCATTCTCCATCCACCGCTGAAATCGCTGGTGGGGCGAGAGAAATCGCTGCGCTCAAATCCCAAACCAAGCAAAGCCTTTTCTACGTCTTCTTCAAAGTGAGTCATGTCTATGGCGTAGAATTTCTCGCTCATAGTAGCCACTTTTTCTATAAGAGCCATATAGTCATCGCTCTCATAATCGGTACGTGTAGCCAGTTCCGCATTCATTCGTTCTATCTCTGCCTCCATTTCGTGCAGATGCGCAAAAGCCATAGACGCTTCTTCAAACACGGTACGTCCGTCTTCCGTCATGAGGTGCTGTGGCAGATAAGCCACTACGCAGTCTTTCGGTGCT
>ENA-ORSK01002683-ORSK01002683.1-human-gut-metagenome-genome-assembly--contig:-NODE-2683-length-11482-cov-4.139932_pt1 | contig 11482 bp, 13 predicted proteins | sample MGYA00242192_ERZ509159 | MGnify/ENA primary metagenome ERZ509159 (study PRJEB26280, sample SAMEA2338663) | human gut metagenome | biome: human gut; feature: human-associated habitat; material: faeces...
TTTTTATTCCCCACGAAAGGAGGTGGACTTGTGGCCACAATACGGTCCCAAATGGTTCTCAATGACCAAGTAACTGGCGTGCTAAAGAACATCACAAGGGCTCTGGATATTACCCTGCACAGCTTTGAGCAGATGCAGGATGCGAGTGCCAATGCTGTTGATGTGCGCCTCCTCAACCAAGCGAGGGCTGGCCTGGGAGAGGTCAATCTTGCCGTCCGTGAGATGGAGGAAAACTACCGCCGTGCGGCCCAGCAGGAGCAACAGGTCACACGAAACATCCGCCAGAGCACCCAAGCAGAACAACAGCTCAATGCCAGCATCCGGGGCGGCAATGACGCACTGGATGACATGGTGGGCAAAGCCAAAAATCTGGCGGCCACCATCGGCGCAAGTGTTGGCCTCAAAAAGCTCATAGAGCTCTCTGACCAGATGACCAGCACCACCGCCCGCCTCAACTTCATAGTTGATGACGGCGGTAGTGTTGAGGCTCTGGAGGCCAAAATCATGGCCTCTGCCCAGCGCTCCAGAGCTGCCTACCTTGACACGGCATCTGCTATTGCCAGCATGGGTGCAAACGCTGGAGCCGCTTTCAGCTCCAATGATGAGCTCATTGCTTTTATGGAGCAGGTCAACCGCCAGTTTACCATTGGCGGCGCATCCGCCCAAGGGCAGGCGGCGGCCATGCTCCAGCTCACCCAGGCAATGGCGGCAGGCGCTCTGAGAGGCGAGGAGCTAAACTCCATCCTTGAAAATGTTCCTGGCATCGCCAGAGCCATTGAGCAGTACATGGGCATTGCAGAGGGCTCCATCAAGCAATATGCCCAGGAGGGCCAGGTCACCGCCGAGGTGGTCAAAAACGCCCTTTTCTCTGTGGCAGATGAAACCAACGCCAAGTTTGAGAGTATGCCCATGACCTGGGCGCAAATCTGGACCAACATGCAAAACCGGGCGCTCCAGACATTGGACCCCGTTCTCAACAAGCTCAACAAGCTGGCCAACAGTGAGCAATTCAGCACGGTGGTGGACGGAGCCTTGAACGCCTTGGCCATCATCATGGCCCTTGCCTCCGGCATCCTTGATGTGTTCGTCAACATCGGCTCCGCCGTGGTTGATAACTGGTCTGTGATTGAGCCTATTGCCTGGGGCCTTGTGGCTGCACTTGTGGCCTACAACGCTGTGGCGCTCATCACTCAGGCCATCAATGGCGCTGTGGCGCTCTCTGCTGGCGTGAAAGCGGCGGCAGAGATGATGAGCACCGGGGCAACCTTTGCCGCTACGGCGGCACAGTATGGCCTCAATGCGGCCCTGCTGGCCTGCCCCATCACCTGGATAGTGGTGGGGGTCATCGCCCTTGTGGCGGGCATCATCGCCCTGTGCAACTGGATTGCTAAGACCACCGGCGTGGCGGCCACGGGCTTTGGAGTTATCACCGGCGGCATCAATGTGGCCATTCAAGCCGTGTGGAACGCCATGCTTGTGGTGGCCAATGTGGCCATTGGCATCTGGAACGCTCTGGGTGCCTGCTGCTCCAACATCGGCACCGCTTTCCACAATGTCATCTCCAATGTGCAAGGCTGGTTTTACGGCCTGCTGTCTACCGCCCTCACCGTTGTAGAGGGCATCTGTGCGGCTTTGAACAAGCTGCCCTTTGTCGAGTTTGACTACTCCGGCATTTCCGCAAAGGCGGATGAATACGCCGCAAAATCGGCGGAGGCCTATGGCAGTGTTGAGGAGTACCAGAACATTGGGGACGCTTTCACCAAAGGCTACAACACCTTTGACACATTCACGGATGGCTGGGCCTCTGATGCTTTCAAGGCCGGTGCATCGTGGGGTGACGGTGTGGCTGATAAGGTGAGCAGTTTCTTTGACTTCGGCGGAGGCGGCACCGGCGGCACGGACCTTGGCAGCGGTTTTGACCTGAGCAGCATTGCTGACAACACCGGGCTGACCGCCGACAATACCGGCAAGACCGCTGATGCTCTGGCCGTGACAGAGGAACAGCTTGAATACCTGCGGGACATCGCAGAAAGGGATGCAATCAACCGTTTCACCACCGCAGAGGTCAAGATTGACATGACCGGCATGACCAACAGAATTGACGGCAGTGCTGATCTGGACGGCGTTATCAGCCAGCTCACCGAGGGCTTTACTGAGGCGCTGGTCACCGCTGCTGAGGGGGTGCACGCATGAGTTATTCCTGTTATCTGGGCGGCGTGGAGTGGCCCACTCCTGCCAAGCTGACCGTAAAAATTAAGGGCAAAAATAAGACGCTCACGCTGCTCAATGAGGGTGAGATCAATTTCCTCCGCACCCCTGGGCTGAGTGAGATCGTGCTGCCGGTGACGCTCTCAATGCTCACCGGCAGGCGGTCCCCGTCCTACTACATGGGCGTGTTGGAACGGCTCAAGACCTCTAAGGGCACCACTCAGTTTATTTTGGTGCGGCGCTCCCCGGATGGACGGCGGCTGTTCGACACCAACATGACCGTGAGCGTGGAGGACTACAACATCACGGAGGATGCCAAGGAGGGCCTGGATGTCAGCGTGGACATCAACCTCAAGCAATGGCGCTCCTACGGCACGAAAACGGCCAAGGTCGAACAGCCCAGCACCGACACGGGCAAGCAGACCGTGACCGTGGAAAAGGAGCGGGATGCCAGCACGGCCCCCTCCGCTAAGACCTACACCGTGAAAAAGGGTGACACCCTCTGGGCCATCTCCGCCAAGTATTATGGCGCTGGGGCCCAGTACACCAAAATCTACGGGGCCAACACGGACAAAATCAGCAACCCCAACCTCATCTATCCTGGGCAGGTGCTCACCATCCCATGAGCTATGAGCTGCTGATACAACATGGTAGCAATATCATGTACCCACCCACGGTGGAGGGTGTCACCATTGAGTGGGAACGCAAAGGCCAGCCGGGCAAGCTCACCTTTGAGGTGGTAAAGACCCCAGGCCTGAGCTTTCAAGAGGGGGACCCCTGCCGTTTTTCCGTGGACGGCACCCCCGTCTTTTATGGCTTTGTCTTTGAGAAATCCCGCAAGGGCAACAACCCCAATGTCATCAAGTGCGTGGTGTATGACCAGCTTTATTACCTCAAGAATAAAGATACCTATGTCTACACCAACAAGACGGCCTCTGAGGTCATCAAAATGGTGGCGGAGGACTTCCAGCTCAATGTGGGAGAGCTTGAGGACACGGGCTACAAGATCGCCAGCCGTGTGGAGGACAATCAAACCCTGTTTGACATCATCCAAAACGCCCTGGACGAAACCCTAAAGGCCACCGGGCAGATGTATGTGCTCTATGACAATGTTGGAAAGTTGACCCTCAAGAGCCTGGGCAACATGAAACTCAACATGCTTGTGGATGAGGACACCGCCGGTGACTACGACTATAAGAGCTCCATTGCCGCCCAGACCTATGACAAAATCAAGCTCTCCTATGAGAACAAGGAAACCGGCAAGCGGGAAATCTATATTGCCCAGGACGGCTCCCACATCAATCAATGGGGTGTCCTGCAATATTATGAGAAACTGGACAGCAAGGCCAACGCCAAGGCGATGGCGGACGCTCTCCTGGACCTCTACAACACCAAGACCCGCACCCTCAAGCTCCAGGATGTCCTTGGTGACATCCGTGTGAGGGCGGGCACGCTGCTGGTGGTCATGCTGGGCCTGGGTGACATCAATGTGTCCAACTACCTCATGGCCGAACAGGTCAAGCACACATTCAACGATGGGCAGCACCTCATGGAGCTCAAAATGCGAGGTGGTACATTTGTCGCTTGACATCAATGAGCTGGTCCGTGCTGTGAAACAGGCGGCGGTGGAGGCGGTCAAGGCGGACGGCCCCATGGCCGTGAGCTTTGGCACTGTGACATCCGCCTCCCCGCTGAAAATCCAGGTGGACCAGAAAAAGGCCTTGACGGAGGCCCAGCTCATCCTCACCAACAATGTCCGGGACTTCAATGTGGACATGACGGTGGACCACCAGACGGAAAGCCAAAGCGGCGGCAGCGGAGAGGCTGCTTTTGCCGCCCACCAGCACGCCTACAAGGGCAGGAAAACCTTTAAGGTGCACCTGGCCCTCAAGGCAGGGGAAAAGGTCATCCTCATCTCCTGTGATGGCGGGCAAAAATACATTGTCCTGGACAGATGGGAGGCACCTTGATGGGAACGCTACCGACAACTGGAGAAAACCTTGACCTCATCGGCTTTGAGCTGGAGGAGCAGCCCAGCTATACTCACAAGCTGGACATTGAGGGGCAGCGGGTGGCGGGCATGACCGACAAGCGGGAGGCCCTGCGCCAAGCGGTCTATCTCATCCTCAATGTGGAGCGCTATGCCTACCCCATCTATTCCCGCAATTATGGCTCCGAGCTGGTTGACCTGATCGGCCAACCTATGGACTACGCCATGAGTGAGATGAAAAGGCGCATCACGGATGCCCTGATGCAGGATGACCGCATCACCGGCGTGGATGACTGGACCTTTGAAACCGGCAGAAAGTCCGTGCTGGTCCGCTTTACCGTCTACACCATTTATGGAGAGCTGGAGGCCACAAAGGAGGTTGAGATTTAACCATGTTTGAAACCAAGACCTATGAGGCGCTGCTGGCCAGCGCCTTGGCCAGGGTGTCCTCCGGCATCGACAAGCGGGAGGGCTCCATGGTGATGAACGGTGTGGCTCCGTCCATGGCGGAGCTGGCCCAGCTCTACATTGGGCTGGACTTCGTTTTCACTGCCACATACCTGGCAACAGCGCCCCGTGAATATCTCATCAAGCGGGCCGCTGACCGTAACATGAGCCCCTACCCGCCCAGCGCCGCAGTGTTCCGGGCGGAGTTTAACATTGAGGTGCCGGTGGGCACCCGTTTCTCCTGCGAGGACCTAAACTTTGTGGTGACGGCCCGCATGGACACCTCCGAGGACACCGCCACCGGCCTGAGCCACCGGGTCACCTGCGAAACAGCAGGGGCCCAGGCCAACGGCTACACCGGCCAGCTCATCCCCATTGAGTATGTGGACGGGCTGACCCATGCAGAGCTGGTGGAGCTGCTAATCCCCGGAGATGATGAGGAGGACACGGAGGTTTTCCGCCAGCGTGTCCTTGACAGCTTCAAGTCCCAGGCCTTTGGCGGCAACCAGGCTGACTACATCGAAAAGGTGAAAGCCATGCCCGGCATCTCCGCCGTCAAGGTGCATCCGGTCTGGAACGGGGACATTGCGCCGTCCACGCTCATCCCGGATGCTACTGTCACAGCCTGGTACACCAGCGCCATTGCGGGGCTCAGTGAGCCCGTGGCGGCCTGGCTCACCGCCGTCTACACGGCGGCGCTCAACAAAAAGCTGACGGTGGGCGGCACCGTCAAGCTGGTGCTGCTGGCATCCAATAACACTGCCCCCTCTGAAACCCTCATTGATGAGGTGCAGACGGCGGTGGACCCCACCGAGAACGCCGGGGAGGGTCTGGGACTTGCCCCCATCGGCCATGTGGTCCATGTGACCGGCGTGGAGCCGGTGCCGGTGAGCATCACGCTCAATCTGACCTATGCCTCCGGCTGGAACTGGGAGGCCATCAAAAGCTATGTGGAGGCCGTCATTGACGGCTACTTTGCAGAGCTGGCGGGCACCTGGGCCACTTCGGACCACCTGACCGTCCGCATCTCTCAGATTGAAAGCCGCATCCTCTCCGAGTGCTCCGACATGATAACGGACATTGCTGACACGCAGATCAACGGCAAGGAGGAAAACCTTGTGCTGGGTGCAGACAGCATCCCGGTGAGGGGGGACATCAATGGATAGAAAGCTCCTTGACTACCTCCCCCCGGTGCTCCGTGAGGTGCTTGAGTTTCAAGCCATCAATGCCGCAAACGAGCCGGAAATCTCCATTGCGTGGGACGCTCTGGCCCTGGTCCTTGCCAACCAATTCCTGGACACGGCAACGGCCAGCGGCGTGGCCGTGTGGGAGCGTGAGCTGAATATCCGCCCCAAAGACACGGACACGCTGGAGGTCCGCAAGGCACGCATCAAGGCCCTGTGGAACTTGGAGCTGCCCTACACTCTGCCCTGGCTCAAGAACTGGCTCACCGGCCTCTGCGGTGAGCTGGGGCATGAGGAGAGCATTGTGGACTACACCATCAACATCCAGCTTGACTACACCGTCCTGCCGGATGCGGATGCCCTGGCGGCGGAAATCCTGGACATGCTCCTCATGGTGCGCCCGGCCAACATGCGGGTGCTGATGACATCTTTTTTGCAGTCATACGGCACCATCACCTGCGGCGTTTACACCGAGTATGAGGATGAGGTCAACATCTGGCCCATGATGGTCCATGAGATGGAAAGCACCGGCAAGTCCATTGCTGTGGGTGCTCTGGAGTATCACAACACTGTGGAGATTTACCCACAAGAATAGGAGGAAAAAGCACTATGCCCAATGAAACCAAAAACTATGGCACCGTTATCACCACGGCGGGCGCTGCGCTAATCGCCAAGTGCATCTTGAACGGCGGCAAGGTCAACATCAAGACTGCTGCTGCCGGTGACGGCGGCGGTGAGTATTATGAGCCCACCGTGGCCCAGACCGCCCTCCGGGGCAAAAAGTGGGAGGGCGATGTGGCCAGCGCCGCAGTCAGCACCACCAACGCCAACATGATTGATGTGAAAATCACCATTGATGACAGCGTGGGTGGTTTCACCATCCGTGAGATGGGCCTCTTTGACGATGACGGCACGCTCATTGCCATCTGCAACACCCCGGACACGGAAAAGGTGGCCATCTCCACCGGCGTGGACGGGCGGCTCACCATGGTCATGCACATTGTAGTGGCGGACAGCTCCGTGCTGGAGTTTACCATCACCCCGTCCCTGGACACCGTGAGCCCGGAGGACCTGGAGGAGGCCATTGCCGAACACAACACGGACCCGGCCAGCCACCCGGACATCCGGCAGGCCATCACGGACGCCGTGGATGACCACAACACTGATGAAACCTCCCACCCGGACATCCGTGTGGACCTCAGCGGCCTGGACAGCCGCCTCTCCGTGCTGGAGCTGAAATATGGCACCAATGTCACCGGCAGCAGCTTTGAGGTCACCTTTGTTACGCTGACAGATGTAGTGGTCACCGGCGTATGGAATGAGGAACTTGGCCGAATTGAGTTTTAAGATGCGGAGGTGAACAAGATGCGGAGAGGCACAAACCCTGTGCTGACCTTTGAGCTGCCGGAGGCAATCACTATATCTGCCCTGTATATCACTTTTCAGCAGAACAGGCAAACTGTGCTGGAAAAGGACCTCACTGCTGTCACCTATGACAAAGAAAACGGCATCATCACGCTGCCGCTTTCCCAGGAGGACACGCTCCTCTTTTCGGAGCTTGAGCCTGTCTGGGTGCAACTCCGCCTACGGGACAATCTGGACAACGCCATTGCCAGTGAGCCCATGCGGGTCAATGTGGGGGAGATATTCAAGGACGGGGTGATCTAATGTGACCTATGCAGTAAACTTTGAAACCACGCCCAGGGTCATTGCGGTCAAGCTCTCCACCGGCGGCATGATGCACGCCAGCTTTGGCTCTGTGCAGTATGTCAACACCGGCAAGCAAGGAATTGACGGCACCACTTTTTACCCCTCTGTGGAGGGCGATGAGTGCACCCTGAGCTGGACCAATGACGGCAACAAAGAAAACCCCAAGCCTGTCAATTTGAGGGGCCGCCAAGGCCCCCAGGGCGCTCCTGGCAGTGACGCAGACATCCTGCCCATCACAAACCTGGAGCTTGAAAAACTACTCATATAAGGAGGACAGCCAAAATGGCAAACAGCAAGAAAGCGCTTGATGAAAATGGTGTACTTTACCTGTGGGGTAAGGTCAAGACCTATGTGGCCACGGCCATTGCCAACATCAAGCTGCCCAGCAAGACCTCTGATCTGACCAATGACAGTGGTTTCATCACTGCCAAGGATGTGCCGGAGGGCGCTGCCGCATCCAGCACCGTGCCCAAGATGGACGGCACCGCTACCGCTGGTACGGAAACCGCTTTTGCCCGTGGTGACCATGTGCACCCCTCTGACACCACTAAGGTGGACAAGGTGGAGGGCAAGGGCCTGAGTGCAAATGACTACACCAACGAGGAAAAGGCCAAGCTGGGCGGCGTGGAGGCCAACGCCAACAACTACACCCTGCCGGATGCCAGCGCCTCCGTCAAGGGAGGCGTGACTGTTGGCACCAATGTGGATGTCAGCGGCGGCAAAATCTCCGTCAAGAACGGCACCACCAACCAGAAAGGCGTGGTGCAGCTCTCCAGCGCCACCGATGACACCAGCACCACCAAGGCCGCCACGCCCAGCGCCGTCAAAGCCGCCTATGACCTGGCGGCAGGCAAGCAGAGCCCGGCCACCTCTTTGGCAGGCTACGGCATTGCAGATGCCTACACCAAGGATGAGGTGGATGCCAAGATGTCCAGCGCCCTTGAATATAAGGGCTCCAAGGACACCTATGCAGACCTGCCCACCACCGGCAACAAGAAAGGCGATGTGTGGAACATTGTCAATGCCGATGCAGCCCACGGGGTCAACGCCGGTGACAATGTGGCCTGGAACGGCACCACATGGGATGTGCTGGCCGGTACGATGGACTTGTCCGCCTACATGCTTGCGGAGGACCTTGTGGCCATTTCCAACACAGAGCTGGATAATATCTGCAAGTAAAGGGGGCCAATGACATGGCAAAAAGGCCCTACCTTGATGACCTCCAGACAGCACGCCTCTGGGCAAAGGTCAAGGCCCTGGTTTCTCCTTTGAGCTCCAGAGTGACCACACTGGAGGGGCAGGTCCAGACCAACACCACGGACCTCTCCGGCCTGGCCACCCGTGTCCGCACGCTGGAGCTGAAATATGACACCAATGTCACCGGCAACTCCTGGAGCGTGGCTTTCACCAGCCTCTCCGGCGTGGTGGTCACTGGTGTGTGGAATGAAAGCCAAGGGAGGATTGAGTTTTAAGTGCCCAACTATGACATCATACCGCTTGCCACTGATCTGCTGGACTACACCATCCAGCGGGTCAAGGCCAAAGAGCCCCAATACACCAAGGTCAAGGCCTATGTGATGGAAAATGGCCAGATGGTGGAAAAGGAGCTCTTTGAGAAAATCAAGGATGACGGCAAGCCTCACTTTCCCAAGAGCCAGACTTTCCACATGTGCGCTGACATGCAGCGCATGGCCAGCGCCATTCTCCAGAAATGCAACTCCGCTGATGGCCGTTATTTTGAAACTGAGTATGAGGAACGCCTCAAGGACCTTGATGAGGTCATCGTCCTCTGCGACACTCTCAACCAGTACATCAACCTGAGCTATAAGCGCAAGTACATCTCTGGTGACCAGTGCCACTACTGGGCAGAGCTGGTGCGCCCGGTCCGTCAAAAGGCTTTCAACTGGAAACGCAATGACAGCAATCGTGCCGCCGCTCTGCGTGAGGCAAAGGCCAACCAGGAGCTTGCCAAAATGGGCCAGATGGCCCAGCAAATTGCTGAGGCCCTGGCCCGCAACCCCTGAAAGGATATACCAGCCGAGAGCTGTTATATTTGGGTATGACCTATTTTTCCACTGTGCTCCCCGAACACGAACAACACCAACAACGCCGTTTACTTGAACACCAATGGCAATGTCAACAACAACAACTGCACCAACACCAACGGGTCCCGCCCCGCTCTGATGGTAAGGCCTGACTGAGTAGGCCCAAAGCCCAAAACCGTGCCGTCCATCACATCAAAGGAGGTCATACCCAGCCTTGGTGAGGCCAAGGCAAACACATTGCGCTGATGCCCCGCTGCTTTCCAGAAAAGTGGCGGGGCTACTGGTCCTATCATGCGGCACCTACACAGCGCATGAGGAGAGGCTGGCCAGCCGAACACTGATAGGGGGCCATCCGTTTGTATGAAATTTTCTGAAATATGCACCTTTGCAGTGATCTATGCGGCATACCTGGCCGCCCGGCGGGGCAAACGCTCCAGAGCCGCCACCGCACACTATGAGGTGCGCCTGCTTGAGAACATCGTCAACCTGGTCTATATCCTAAAAACCAAGATTTACAGACCCGGTGTGTTTCGTGTGTTCTATGTCTATGAGCCCAAGAAAAGGCTGGTGCAGGCACCCGCTTTTGTGGACAAGGTGGTCCAGCACGCCATAGTGGACAATCTCCTCTATGACCGCATCACCCGCAGTTTCATCCTGGACAACTACGCATCCCAAAAGAACAAGGGCCTGCACTTCGGCCTGGACCGGCTCAAAGGATTTTTCACGGACTACTGGAATAAGCACCACACCGCTGAGGGCTGGGTGCTCAAGTGTGATGTCCGCCATTTCTTTGCAAGCATCAACCATGACAAGCTCAAGGAAAAGCTCAAAAAGCTGGACCTTGAGCCTGTTGTTTATGACCTGCTTTGCATCTATATTGACTGCTCTGACGGCCTGCCGCTGGGGTATCAGACATCACAGCTCTTTGCCCTCCTGTTCCTGGATGACTTTGACCACTTCGTCAAGGAACAGCTCCACATCCAATACTATGGCCGCTACATGGATGACTTTTTCCTCATCCACCCAGACAAGGAATACCTGCAATTCTGCCTCCGGGAAATACGGGCCTACATGGATAGCCTGGGGCTGGAACTGAATGAGAAAACCCAAATCTTTCCCATCCGCAACGGCATTGACTTTTTGGGCTTTCACACCTACCTGACGGAGAGCGGCAAGGTCATCCGCAAGCTGCGGCACAGCAGCATCAAGCGGATGCGTGCCAAGCTCCGCCACTGGGAAAAGGAATACCCGGCGGGCCTGGTGACCCGTGAGCAAATCCTGCAATCCTGGCAGGCGTGGGATGCCCACGCCGCACATGGCAACACTTGGGCCCTGCGCCAGCAGGTGCGGGACCGTGTGCAAAATATTCTAAAGGAGGAAATCTGATCTATGGCCACAACCACCCTGGGCAACAAAGCTGTGGGCAGTATCATCCAGCTCAAGGAAAATGGCAAGCTGGTGAGCTTCTATGTTGCCAAGCACAACTATGAGAACTCCCTCAACGGCATGGGCCGCACGCTGGTGGTCCGCAAGGACTGCTATGACACCCGCCAGTGGCACAGCTCCAATGTCAATGCCTACGCCTCCAGCGCCATTGATAGCTGGCTCAACGGCACCTACAAAAACCTGCTTGACGCAGACATCCGTGGGGTCATCGGCACCACGAAAATCAAGTACACCCCCGGCAACGGCAACAACACCGTTGGCACGCTGGAGCGTGCCATCTTCCTGCTGTCTGCTACTGAGCTGAACAGATCGGCAAGCTGGTTTAATGTGGAGGGCACGGCGCTGGAAAGCGCCAGCTCTCTCCAGATCGCCTACATGAACGGCTCCGCTGTTGTTCAGTGGACCCGCTCCCCGTACACGGGCAGCACCAACAACGCCGTTTTCTTGAGCAC
>ENA-ORSK01002684-ORSK01002684.1-human-gut-metagenome-genome-assembly--contig:-NODE-2684-length-11482-cov-3.238295_pt1 | contig 11482 bp, 7 predicted proteins | sample MGYA00242192_ERZ509159 | MGnify/ENA primary metagenome ERZ509159 (study PRJEB26280, sample SAMEA2338663) | human gut metagenome | biome: human gut; feature: human-associated habitat; material: faeces...
AAGAAGAGACAAAGCGTCTGTTTTCCATTAATACATCTGTAGTTCCAATTATCTGGGACGATGTAAAGATCAACATATTAGATACTCCTGGTTATTTCGATTTTGTAGGCGAGGTAGAAGAAGCAGTGAGTGCCGCTGATGCAGCGATCATCGTAGTATCAGGAAAGAACGGAATTGAAGTAGGAACGAAAAAAGCATGGGAAATCTGTGAAAAATATAAATTGCCGCGTATGGTATTCGTAACCGATATGGACATAGACAACGCAAGCTACCGTCAGGTTGTAACAGATCTGCAGGAACTTTACGGAAAGAAGATCGCGCCATTCCATCTTCCAATCCGTGAAAATGAAGAGTTTGTGGGTTATGTCAATGTTTTACAGCAGAGAGCAAAACGCTGGACGGCAGACGGAAATGTAGAAAAAACAGAAGTACCGGAATATTCAAAAGAGAATTTAGGTATCTGCAGGGAAGCCTTGATGGAAGCTGTTGCAGAGACCAGTGAGGAGTTCATGGACCGTTACTTTAACGGAGAGGAATTTTCCGAAGATGAGATCCGACAGGCACTCCGTGTCAACGTAGCAGAGGGAAGCATCGTACCGGTGCTGATGGGCTCTAATATTTTAGCACGTGGAATGTATACCTTAATGGTTGATATCGTAAAATATCTGCCAAGTCCTGAAAAACGTGAATGTACCGGAATCAATGCAAAGACAAACGAAGTATATCCGGCAAATTACGATTTTGCAAAACCAAAATCAGCATATGTGTTTAAGACTATTGTGGATCCGTTTATCGGAAAATATTCATTAATTAAAGTAAATTCAGGTGTATTGAAAGCAGACGATGTGCTTTATAATCAGCACAAAGACGTCGAGGAAAAGATCGGAAAACTTTATGTACTCCGCGGAAATAAGCCGGAAGAAGTAACAGAGCTGCATGCGGGAGATATCGGAGCATTGGCAAAACTTTCAAAAGTCACAACAACCGATACTTTATCGACAAAAGCAAATCCGGTCCTGTATATTCGGACGCAAATCTCCACACCATATACATGCATGAGATATAAAGCAAAGAATAAAGGAGATGAAGATAAGATTTCCCAGACTTTGCAAAAACTGATGCAGGAAGATTTAACATTGAAGAATGTCAATGACAGCGAGAACGGACAGACGCTTTTATATGGTATGGGTGACTTGCATTTAGAGGTAACGGCAAGCAAACTCTTAGAAAAATACAAAGTGGAGATTGAACTCACAAAGCCGAAAGTTGCGTTCCGTGAGACCATTCGTAAAAAAGCAGATGTAGAATACAAGTACAAAAAACAGTCCGGAGGACATGGACAGTATGGTCATGTCAAGATGCGCTTTAGTCCTTCCGGCAATCTGGAAGAACCATATGAATTTGAACAGGTGGTTGTAGGAGGTGCCGTTCCGAAGAACTATTTCCCGGCAGTTGAGAAGGGAATCCAGGAATCCGTATTGAAGGGACCTCTGGCTGCTTATCCGGTTGTCGGTGTGAAAGCAGTTCTCTATGATGGCTCGTATCATCCGGTAGATTCTTCTGAAATGGCATTCAAGATGGCAACGATCCAGGCCTTCAAGAAGGGCTTCATGGAAGCACATCCGGTATTGCTTGAGCCGATTGTTTCCCTGAAGGTTACCGTTCCGGACAGCTATACCGGTGATATTATGGGTGATCTCAATAAGAGAAGAGGAAGAGTGCTCGGCATGAATCCTTCTGCACCGGGCAAACAGGTCATTGAAGCCGATGTCCCTATGATGGAGCTGTTTGGGTATTGTACCGATCTTCGTTCCATGACCGGCGGCAGGGGTGAATTTGAGTATCAGTTTTCACGCTATGAGCAGTGTCCTTCCGATGTACAGGAGAAGGAAGTGGCAGCGCGGGCAGCCAAGGTTACTGAGGGGAACGAAGAGGCCTGAGGTACCTGCGAAGGAATACAAAGAAAGGGAACGATTTCATGAACCGTTACGGATGAAGGTTTTTTCAGGGGGATATCGAAAAGGTATCCCCCTTTTCTTGACATTTTCCTGTAGAATAGGTACAATTTAGATTGGCTTTTTACTAATGGATTTCCGGTTCCCTGGAGTTTCATGGGTATCAGGCTTAGTTCAAGGAAAGAGTTCATGGAAAGAAAGGCTGGGTAATCGCTATGGCAATCCCTTATAATCACAGAGAAATTGAAAGTAAATGGCAGAAATACTGGGAGGAGCATCAGACATTCAAGACAGATGTCTGGGATTTCTCCAAACCCAAGTATTATGCTTTAGATATGTTCCCGTATCCTTCCGGTGTCGGTCTGCATGCCGGACATCCCGAGGGCTATACAGCAACCGATATCATGTCCAGAATGAAGAGAATGCAGGGCTACAACGTGCTTCATCCAATGGGATATGATTCGTTTGGTCTTCCGGCAGAGCAGTATGCCGTGACGACCGGTCATCATCCGGCAGGTTTCACCGAGAAGAATATCGAGACCTTTACCAATCAGTTGAAGGAGCTTGGCTTTGACTATGACTGGTCCAAGATGATTGCAACCTCCGATCCGAAGTTTTATAAATGGACCCAGTGGATTTTCAAGCAGTTATACCTGGATGGCTATGCAAAGCTGGTTGATATGCCGGTAAACTGGTGCGAGGAACTGGGAACTGTTCTTTCCAATGATGAGGTCATTGATGGAAAGTCCGAGCGTGGCGGCTATCCTGTTATCCGTAAGAATATGAAGCAGTGGGTTATTGATCAGGTGGCTTTCGCAGACAAGCTTCTGGAAGGTTTAAATGAAATTGACTGGCCGGAATCCACGAAGGATATTCAGAGACACTGGATCGGACGTTCCGAAGGTGTTGAGGTGAAATTCCAGATCGTAGGTGGTGGAGAGTTTTCCATTTACACGACCTGTATTGAAACGATTTATGGCATTACCTTTATGGTACTGGCTCCGGACGGACAGATCGTGAAGGATTTAATGCCGAGAATCCAGAATAAAGAAGAAGTACAGGCCTATATCGATGAAACGATCAAGAAGAACGATATGGACCGTACCGAATTAAATAAAACAAAGTCCGGATGCGAATTAAAGGGTGTTACCTGTATCAATCCGGTAAACGGCAAGGAAGTTCCGCTTTACATCGGTGACTTCGTGCTGGCAAATTATGGAACCGGTGCTGTTATGGCAGTTCCTTCCCATGATCAGAGAGACTTTGAATATTCCATCGCACACAACATTCCCCGTATCCAGGTTATTGATGGTGCAGATGTTTCCGAACATGCCTTTGAAAAGCAGGATTACCTCGGCAAGGGCTGCAGGCTGATCAATTCCGAAGAATTTACCGGACTTACGGTAGAAGAAGCAAAGGAAGCCATTACCAATAAGCTCGTTTCTATGGGTGTAGCCAAGAAAACAGTGAATTATCACTTCCGTGAATGGATCTTTGCACGTCAGCGTTACTGGGGCGAGCCCGTACCGGTGGTTTATACCGAAGACGGACAGATTCATGTACTGGACGATGATGAACTTCCGTTAGTTCTTCCGGAACTGGAAGATTACAAGGGACGTAACGGACAGGCTCCGCTTGAGAATGCAACCGAGTGGAAGCAGTATGACCATAACGGAATTAAGGGGAAGAGAGAAACCTCTACCATGCCCGGATCAGCAGGATCTTCCTGGTATTATTTCCGTTATATTGATCCGGATAATGATAAGGAATTCGCTAATCAGGAGCTGTTAAAGCACTGGATGCCGGTTGACCTTTATGTCGGCGGACCGGAGCATGCAGTCGGACATCTGATGTATTCGAGAATCTGGAACCGTTTCCTTTATGACAAGGGTCTTTCTCCTGTCAAGGAGCCGTTTAAGAAGCTCGTTCATCAGGGAATGATTTTAGGTGAGAACGGAATCAAGATGGGTAAGCGTTTCCCGGAATATGTAGTGAATCCGAGTGATATTGTCCGTGATTTCGGCGCAGATACCCTTCGCCTTTATGAAATGTTCATGGGACCCTTAGAGGTATCCAAGCCGTGGAGCCAGCAGGGGGTAGAAGGAGCAAGAAGATTTATCGGAAGAAGTATTTTACCGAGCCTGAGAATATTACCGAAGAAAATGATGAATCCTTAAAGAAGGTATATCATCAGACGGTTAAGAAGGTTACTTCCGACTTTGAAACCTTAGGCTTTAATACTGCCATTGCACAGATGATGATTTTTATGAATGCGGTAACGAAGGGCAAATGCCCCCGTGAATATGCAGAAGGCTTCATTAAGATGTTCTCCTGTATCTGCCCTCATACCGGTGAGGAACTCTGGGAGATGCTTGGTCATACAGGGACAATTGCCTTTGAAAAGTGGCCGGAGTATGACGAAGCTGCAGTAAAGGAAGACACTGTGGAAATTGGTATCCAGATTAATGGTAAGGTGAAGGCAACCGTAATGCTTCCTGCAGATGTCGATAAGGATACCGCAATTGCAAAGGGTAAGGAAGTTGTGGCTGACAAGCTGACAGGAACCATTGTGAAAGAAATTTATGTACCGGGACGTATTATCAATATTGTAGTGAAGTAAGGATTCAGTACAGGCGAAATCATAATGTAGGGTTGATTTTTACGAAACGGTCTAGTATATTTAAGTAAGATATGGACGGAGGTTTCCAAATGGCGGATTTTATCAATGTTGCAGTAGACGCTATGGGCGGTGACAATGCCCCTGTAGAAATCGTAAAGGGCGTTGTCGATGCAGTTCATGCAAACGATCATGTCAAGGTGTATCTGACCGGACAGGAAGAGCTTGTCCGCAGGGAACTTGAGAAATATACCTACCCGGTAGACCGGATCGAGGTAGTGAATGCAACGGAGGTCATTGAAACCGCAGAGCCTCCGGTTATGGCAATCCGCCGCAAGAAGGATTCTTCCATTGTTAAGGCGTTGAATTTAGTGAAGGACGGTACGTGTGATGCATTTGTGTCCGCAGGAAGCACCGGTGCTACCCTGGTTGGAGGACAGGTAATTGTCGGAAGAATCAAAGGTGTGGAGCGTCCTCCGCTTGCTCCGTTGATTCCGACTGAGAAGGGATGCGCACTGCTGATTGACTGTGGTGCGAATGTCGATGCAAGACCCTCTCATCTTGTACAGTTTGCAAAGATGGGATCCGTATATATGGAAAGTGTTATGGGAATTTCGAATCCCCGTGTTGGCATTGTCAATATCGGTGCAGAGGAAGAAAAGGGCAATGCACTCGTAAAGGAAACCTATCCTCTTTTGAAGAACTGTCCGGATATTCATTTTATCGGAAGTGTGGAAGCAAGAGACATTCCGGCAGGCGCGGCTGATGTTATTGTCTGCGAGGCATTTGTCGGTAATGTTATCCTTAAAATGTACGAGGGTGTCGGCAGATCTTTAATCCATAAGGTAAAGGAAGGAATGATGACCTCCCTGCACAGTAAAATCGGTGCGCTTCTTGTGAAGCCTGCCCTGAAGGAGACACTTAAGGCGTTTGATTTAGAGCAGTATGGCGGAGCACCGTTATTAGGACTTAAGGGTCTGGTGGTTAAGACTCACGGCAGCTCCAAGGCTGTTGAAATCAAGAATTCTATTCTGCAATGTATTACTTTTTCAGAACAGAATATTAATCAAAAAATAAAAGAAAAAATTACTATGGAAGAGAACTAGAAAGGATTATCACTATGGAATTTGAAAAATTAAAGAAAATTATTGCGGATGTATTAAACGTTGATCCCGATGAAATTACGATGGACACAACATTCCTTGACGATCTGGGAGCTGATTCTTTGGATGTTTTTCAGATTATTATGGGAATCGAAGAGGAATTTGATATAGAGGTTCCCGCAGAGGAAGCTGAAAAAATTACAACGGTGGAAGAAGCAGTGAATATGATCAAAGCTGCAACCAACTAAGGATCAATTATCCTTCGGCATATATTGCATCGAAAAAAAGCCCTTTTAGGGCTTTTTTCCGATGCTGCCATGCATATGGGAGAATATCATGTTACCAAATGAAGATTTTAGCAGTTTAGAAGAGAAAATCGGCTATGAGTTCCAGGACAAAAAGTTATTACTGCAGGCCTTGACCCATAGCTCTTTTTCGAACGAACAGAAGATCAATAAGCATCCAAATTATGAACGTCTGGAGTTCTTAGGTGATGCGGTGTTAGAGCTGATTTCAAGCCAGTTCTTTTTTGAGCATTATCCGGAGTGGAAGGAGGGACAGCTTACCAGAGTCCGTTCCTCCATGGTTTGTGAGCCTGCACTTGCCTATTGCGCCAGAGACATTTCCCTGCAGAAGTATATCCTTCTTGGCAAGGGGGAAGAGGCAACCGGAGGAAGAGAGAGAGATTCCATCGTTTCGGATGTCATGGAGGCCGTGCTTGGCGCCATTTATCTGGATGGCGGTTTTGAAGAGGCCAAAAGATACGTCCACCAGTGGATCCTGTCCGATCTTGAGACGAAGCAGCTCTTTTATGACAGCAAATCCATTTTACAGGAACGGGCACAGAAGGGTGGCAAGGAGCTGACCTACCGTCTGGTTTCGGAATCCGGACCGGATCATGATAAGGTCTTTGTGATCGAAGCATGGATTGATGGGAAATGCGTAGGAAGCGGCAACGGTAAAAGCAAGAAATCTGCGGAACAGCAGGCAGCTTATGCGGTGCTGATGAAGTCTCCACAAGAGAATTTATAGAATAGGTTGTTAACGGAATGTATTTAAAAAGTATAGAAATTCATGGATTTAAGTCCTTTGCAAATAAAATTGTGCTTCAGTTTCACAATGGTATTACCGGAATTGTAGGACCTAACGGAAGTGGTAAGAGCAATGTTGCCGATGCGGTCCGCTGGGTATTGGGTGAACAGCGTATCAAGCAGCTGCGTGGAGCCTCCATGCAGGATGTCATTTTCTCGGGTACAGAACTTCGTAAGCCAATGGGATATGCCTATGTGGCAATTACCTTTGACAATTCAGATCACCACATGGCGATTGATTATGATGAGGTTACCGTTGCCAGACGAATCTACCGTTCCGGAGAAAGTGAATATCTGTTGAATGGAACACCGTGCCGTCTGAAGGATGTGAATGAGCTCTTTTACGATACCGGTATTGGTAAAGAAGGCTATTCGATCATTGGACAGGGGCAGATTGATAAGATTTTAAGTGGTAAGCCGGAAGAACGCCGTGAGCTTTTTGATGAGGCAGCCGGCATTGTGAAGTTTAAGAAGCGTAAGGTAGCTGCCCAGAAGAAGTTAGAGGATGAAAAGCAGAATTTAGTCCGTGTAAACGATATTCTTTCCGAGCTGGAAAAGCAGGTAGGACCGTTAGAAAAGCAATCGGAAAAGGCGAAGATCTACCTGAAAAAGAAGGAAGAACTGAAAACGCTGGATGTGAACCTGTTTCTTTTGGAAAACCTGCATTTACAGGAGCAGTTAAGTGCAGTAACCGGGAAGTACCGGATTGCCAGTGATGATCTTGCGGAAACCTCGAAGCGTTATGAGCAGATCAGGGAAGAATATGAAAAGGTACAGGCAGAAATCGAACAGCTCGATGCCACCATTGAACAGGAACGGAATACCATTACCGATACAAGTGTGATGCGTGGTAAGTTAGAGGGTGAGATCAATGTCTTAAAGGAACAGATCAAATCCGCACAGAGCAACGAAGAGCATTTCCTGTCACGGCAACAGGCCATTCAGAAGGAAATTGATGACCGGAAGCTGGATAAGGAAGGAATTCTCAAGGATAAATCGGTGATTGATGAACAGGTTGCCGAAATCGAGAAGACCCGTAATGAAGCAAAAGAAAAGCTGCTTACGGTACAGAAAGCAATTGAAGAATTAAATAATGAAATCGAGAGTGGTAAAAATACAATCATTGATGCGCTGAATGCGAGGGCCACGATTAAATCAAAGCTTGGACGATACGACAGCATGACCGAGCAGATCAACATCCGGAAGTCCGAGCTGACCTCACGGATCTTACGCGTGAAGTCGGATGAGGCCCAGCAGGAAGCCGTAATTAAATCCCTCGAGGAAGAATTTGAAAAGATTAACGAACAGATCCGTGCCCTGAACGATTCCCAGCAGAGTAAGGAAGAAAAGCTTGCCCTGATCCGTGAGGAGCTTTCAAAGAAGGATCAGCTTCTTCGTGATACCCAGGTGAATTACCATCAGGAGAAGTCGAAGCTTGAGGCATTGACAAACCTGACCGAGCGTTATGAAGGCTATGGCGGCAGTGTCAAGAAGGTCATGGAACGCAAGGAGCAGGAAAAGGGAATTGTCGGTGTTGTTGCGGACATCATTAAAGTAGATAAGAAGTATGAAACCGCGATTGAAACGGCATTAGGAGGTAACATCCAGAACATCGTTACGGATGATGAAGAGACGGCGAAACGCATGATCCGTTTCTTAAAGGATACGAAATCGGGACGAGCTACCTTTTTACCCTTAACGAGTATCACAAAGCCGCAGGAGTTTAAAAATCCGGAGTCCCTTAAGGAAAAGGGAGTGATCGGCATGGCAGACGAGCTGGTTCATATTGATGCGAAATATAAGAACGTAGCCAAAGCCATGTTGGGAAGAATTGTTGTTGTAGATAATGTCGACAATGCCGTAAAGATTGCAAGGAAATTTGATTACGGTATCCGTATGGTTACGCTGGAAGGAGAACTTTTAGTACCGGGTGGTGCCATCAGCGGTGGTGCATTTAAGAATAACAGTAATCTTCTCGGACGGCGGCGCGAAATAGAAGAACTGAATGAGAAGGTGAAGAAATATTTAAAACAGGTAGATGAGCTGTTAGAGGACATCGAGAAGACCAAGCAGGAGCGTAACCAGTTACGTTTAAGCCTCGAAGAAGACAAGGCGGCATTACAGAAAAAGTTCATTGAACAGAATACTGCAAGACTGAATGTCATTAAGGCAGAAGAACGTAAGAATGAAGCTTCCGAAGGCTCGGTGGAATTAAAGAACGAAGAGCGTGAGATTGAGACCCAGATTCAGGAGATCAACCGGAGCAAGCAGGAGATCCAGCAGGAATTACAGGATTCCGAGCAGCTTGAAAAGAATGTGGAACAGCAGATCAAGGGCTTTACCGCAGAACTGGAAGAGAAGCGCAAGGAAGAGTCTGAACAGTCCGTACATGTATCCGAGTGGGATGTGGAAGTGGAGAAGATGCTGCAGCAGCAGAACTTCCATCAGCAGAATGTGGATCGTATTGATGGTGAGATCGAACGGTTATCTTCAGAACTGCAGGAGGTTTTAGACAGCCTTAAGGAGAGCACTGAGGCAGTTGAACTGAAACGGAACAGCATTACCGAAATCGAAAAGACAATCGAGGCTTCCCACACAACGAAATCCGATACAGAAACGAAGTTAAAGGATGATATTGCCCATAAAGAAGAACTGTCTGCAAAACAGAAGAATTTCTTTACAGACCGGGAATCCCTGGCAGAGAAAATGACAGGCCTTGATAAGGAAGTATACCGTCTGAATTCCCAAAAGGAACGGATTCAGGAGAATATTGAGAACCAGATCAATTACATGTGGGATGAATATGAGATCACGTTATCCGATGCATCTTCCATGCGGGATGAAACGATGACCGATCTGTCTGCCATGAAGAAGGAAACCGGTTCCTTAAAGGATCAGATTAAGAAGCTGGGGGATGTCAATGTCAATGCGATTGAGGATTATAAGAACCTCATGGAGCGTTACACCTTCTTAAAGACACAGCATGACGATCTCGTAGAAGCGGAGAAAACGCTGGAAGGAATCATCGTGGAACTGGATACAGCGATGCGTAAGCAGTTTGAAGAAAAGTTTGCAGAGATCAGCCGGGAATTTGATAAGGTATTCAAGGAATTATTCGGTGGTGGAAAGGGAACACTGGAGCTGATGGAGGATGAAGATATCCTCGAAGCCGGCATCCGGATTATTGCACAGCCACCCGGAAAGAAGCTGCAGAACATGATGCAGTTATCCGGTGGAGAAAAGGCTCTCACGGCAATTGCTCTTTTGTTTGCCATTCAGAATCTGAAGCCGTCCCCGTTCTGTCTGCTTGATGAGATTGAAGCGGCCCTTGATGAAAACAACGTAACCCGTTTTGCAAAATATTTACATAAGCTTACGAAGAATACCCAGTTCATCGTTATTACACATCGGCGTGGAACCATGGAAAAGGCGGATCGCTTATATGGTATTACCATGCAGGAAAAGGGTGTTTCCACTTTGGTAAGCGTTAATTTGATCGATAAGGAGCTGAGTGAGTAATGGCAGGATTTTTTAGCAGGTTAAAAAGTATATTCAGTGGACATTCTGCCATTGATGAAGATTTCTACGAAGAACTTGAAGAAACGCTCATCATGGGAGATATGGGAATCACAGCGACCGAAGAGGTCATGGAGGAGCTTCGCCGTCAGGTGAAGGAACGCCATGTGAAGGAGACAGAGGACTGCAGGGAGCTTTTAAAGGAAAGCATTAAAGAGCAGATGCAGGTTCCGGAGGATGCATACGACTTTGAGAATCAGCAGTCCGTAATTATGGTAATCGGTGTGAACGGTGTCGGCAAGACCACGTCTGTTGGTAAGCTGGCAGCTATTTACAAAAAGCAAGGGAAACGCGTATTGATTGCAGCTGCAGATACCTTCCGCGCTGCAGCCGGAGAACAGCTTGATGAATGGGCAAAGCGTGCCGGTGTGGAAATAATAAGCGGTGCACAGGGAGCGGATCCTTCCAGCGTGATCTTCGATGCAGTCAGTGCAGCGAAAGCGAGAAATGTGGATATCCTGCTTTGTGATACGGCAGGAAGACTTCATAATAAGAAGAATCTCATGGAAGAATTAAAGAAGATGAACCGGATCATTGACCGGGAATTCCCTGATGCGCACCGTGAAAATCTGGTGGTGCTCGATGGAACAACCGGACAGAACGCACTGGTTCAGGCAAGAGAATTCGGTGAAACTGCAGATCTTACCGGTATTATTCTAACCAAGATGGACGGAACGGCCAAGGGAGGAATTGCAGTTGCAATTCATGCAGAGCTGGACATTCCGGTGAAATATATTGGTGTTGGAGAAAAATTAGAGGATTTACGGAAGTTTGATGTACAGGAATATGTCGATGGACTTCTGGAAATGAAAGGCGAAGAAGATGGATACGAAAATGCTGACACTTGAACGATTTGAAGAAGCTTCAGACATTGTAAGAAAGGTGACACAGGAAACCAAGCTGGTGTACAGTGATTTCTACAGTACACAGACCGGAAACAAGGTCTATTTCAAGCCGGAAAACATGCAGTTGACCGGAGCCTACAAATTAAGAGGTGCTTATTATAAGATCAGCACACTGACCGATGAGGAGCGTGAGAGAGGTCTGATCACCGCATCTGCAGGAAACCATGCGCAGGGAGTCGCATATGCGGCAAAGTGTTACGGCTGCAAGGCAACGATTGTCATGCCGACAACGACA
>ENA-ORSK01002689-ORSK01002689.1-human-gut-metagenome-genome-assembly--contig:-NODE-2689-length-11472-cov-2.860734_pt1 | contig 11472 bp, 8 predicted proteins | sample MGYA00242192_ERZ509159 | MGnify/ENA primary metagenome ERZ509159 (study PRJEB26280, sample SAMEA2338663) | human gut metagenome | biome: human gut; feature: human-associated habitat; material: faeces...
TAGCCACATCGCCACATTGATCTTGACCTTCTTCTTCCGCCGTATGCGTTCCTTGATCGAGAACGGATATGTGTATCTGGCAACTCCTCCCCTCTATTTGTGTAAGAAAGGTAAGGTTGAGGAATATTGCTGGACCGAGCAACAACGTCAGCAGTTCATCTTAAAATATGGAGGAGGCAACGAGAACTCGATCCATACACAACGATACAAAGGTTTGGGTGAAATGAACGACCACCAGTTGTGGGATACAACCATGAACCCGGAAAACCGTACGTTAAAGCAGATCACGATCGACAACGCAGCCGAGGCTGACCAAATCTTCGCCATGTTGATGGGTGAAGACGTAGGCCCTCGCCGCGAGTTTATCGAGGAAAACGCTACATATGCTAACATAGATGCTTAAAATCATGAAAGTCCGTCGTCCGAATCTAGAGGCCCTATACAAAGAAGTTGATAATTATATACCGGCTAAAGAAAGCCTTCAACCTCCCCGAATAGGAATATCCGCTAACCGGAGAGACGGACTTTCCTGTATAGCGGAGACCTACGTGCAAGCCGTGCTGGATGCGGGGGGAGCCCCGGTACTTATCCCGGTGATCACGGATCTGAAAGCATTGACCGTACTGGTTTCCGAACTAGACGGATTGGTTATGAGCGGGGGTGGAGACATCAATCCGCTCTATTTGCATGAGGAGCCTATCCCGCAATTGCAAGACGTAGATACGCTACGTGACGAATACGATTTGATCTTGCTTCGCTTGGCCGCTAACCGACAAATTCCGATCATGGGTATTTGCCGAGGGCATCAGATCATGAATGTAGCGTTCGGAGGAAGTGTCTATCAAGACATCCATTCACAAGCCGGTCAACCGCTATTGAAACACAGCCAGACATTGGCGCGGGAATATCCGTCGCATACGGTAACTCTCGAACCGGGAACGAACCGGCTACGCGCTATTTTCAATGGAGAAGAACAAATCCTTGTCAACTCTTTCCACCATCAAGCGGTAAAAGAGGTCGCCCCCGGATTTAGGGCGACAGCGACCGCCCCGGATGGAATCAATGAGGCTATGGAACATACGGAGAAAACGATATTCGGCGTACAATGGCATCCGGAGGCCATGGCTCCGCAAGGGGATGAGGCCATGAAAGCCCTATTCGCTTACCATATCGAGAATGCCCGCCGTTTCGCGAAAGCCAAAGCGATCCATCAACGGATCGTGACGATCGATTCCCATACAGATACCCCAATGATCTTTCCCGGTGAATTTAATATCGGGGAGAAAGAAGGAGGGAAAGTGAATCTTTCTTTTATGGAAGAAGGACGTATCGACGCAACCTTTATGGTCGCCTATATCCCGCAAGGTAAACGAGATGAGGCATCCTTACAGGCAGCGACAGCGTATGCGATAGAACGGCTGAATCAAGTAAAACGCCAGCAAACCTTACATCCGGACCGGATGGTTATAGCGACTACCCCCCAAGAGATCCGGACGATTAAGGCGCAAGGGAAAAAAGCGATCTGTCTCGGTATCGAGAACGGGTACGCTTTAGGGAAGCAGATCGAGAACCTACGGATGTTCAAGGAGATGGGAGTTTCTTATATCACCTTATGCCATAATGGGGATAACGATATTTGTGATTCCGCTAGAGGAAAACAGGAATGGAAAGGACTAAGTCCTTTCGGTAAGGAAGTGGTAAAAGAGATGAACCGATTAGGAATCATGGTTGATATCTCGCATGCGGCGGAAAGTACCTTTTATCAGGTAATGGAAGTGAGCGAGACGCCAATCATAGCCTCCCACTCTTCCGCACGTGCGCTTTGCGATCATCCTCGCAATTTAACGGATGATCAACTGAAAGCGCTGGCCGCTCAAGGGGGTGTCGCCCAAATCTGCCTATACAAAGGATTCATCAATAAGGAAGAGGACAAAGCTTCTTTAAGCGACGCTATCCGCCATATCAATCATATCGTGGATTTAATCGGTATCGATCATGTAGGAATCGGCTCGGATTTTGACGGAGACGGGGAACTGATCGGTTGCTCGGCTACCAACGAGTTGATTAACATTACCGTCCGACTTTTAGAAGAAGGATATACGGAAGAAGATATACGGAAAATATGGGGTGGAAACTTGCTAAGGGTTATGACCGCTATACAAGATTTCCAAAACAAATAGCAAACGAAAACAACTACATATTATGAAAAAGATCTTATACACAGCAATATGCGCCTGTAGTATCTTATGTGGAGCACAGGCACAGACACCCGGATCGGAGGTACCCAACTTAAAAAAGCTATATGAGTTGACAGACTCTTGCGATGTAAACGTGCGGGCACGATTCTCCCCATTGATCGGGATTTCCGCTAGTATCTCCAATGGTGCTTCCCGGGTGGGGGCCACCTATATCCAATCCATCGTAAAGGCAGGGGGAACTCCGGTTATCATCCCGGCTGTTACTGACGGTAAGGTACTCAGGAATATCGTATCGAATTTAGACGGGCTAGTTCTTATAGGAGGAGCGGATGTAAACCCTCTATGGTATGAGGAGGAGCCTCGGGAAAAGCTGGAGGAAGTCGATCCGGTACGCGATTTGTATGAGTTGAAACTAATCAAGATGGCTGCCGACCAAAATATTCCCGTCTTAGGCATATGCCGGGGATTGCAACTGTTGAATGTAGCGTTTGGCGGTACGCTTTACCAAGACATCCCCTCACAACGTGGCGATCGTTCTGTCAAGCATAGGCAAGATTTGCCCAGTTCGTATGGCTCACACCGTGTCTTTGTAGATGCGAACTCACAGCTAGCCACTATTCTAGGGAAAGATACCTTAGCCGTAAACTCTCTTCATCATCAAGCGATCAAGGAGTTGGCGCCTATCTTCAAGGCTACCGCTTATGCGCCCGACAGTATTATCGAGGCTATCGACGCTTATCCGAATCGATCCATCATGGGAGTTCAATGGCATCCGGAAGCATTGACTTACGGAGGCGACACTACGATGTTAAAGATATTCCACCATCTGATAGGAAAGGCCGAGACTTTCCACCAAGCCAAAGAGATGCACAAGCATTTCCTTTCCGTAGATACACATACCGATACTCCTTTCTGGTTTAAACGTGCCGGATTCAGCATCGCCGACCGGGAACGTAACCGGGTAAACATCCCTAAGATGCAAGAAGGGAAACTAGACGGGGTGTTCCTTGCGGCCTTCATCGGACAAGGTAAACGTGATGAGGCCTCTTTACAAGAAGCCGTACAAAAAGTAACAGGCTTGATCGAAGGTATTCGCAAGCAAGCTGAATTGAATAAGGATTTATGTGGCATCGCCGTTACGAAGCAAGACTTCATCCGCTTGAAGAATGAAGGGAAAAAAGCGTTCTTTATCGGTATAGAGAATGGATACGGTATTGGTAAGGACTTGGCGAATATCGCTAAGTTCAAGGCGATGGGTGTCAATTATATCACGCTCTGCCACTCCTACGATAACGATATTTGCGACTCATCCACCCATACCAAGAAAGAATGGGACGGTTTAAGTCCGTTTGGCGAAGAGGTCGTGAAAGAGATGAATCGCCAAGGTATCATGGTGGATATGTCTCATGCCTCTGAGAAGGCATTTTGGGATGTTATCAAATTGTCCAAGGCCCCGATCATCTGCTCGCATTCCTCATCCATGGCGATGTGCAAGCACGACCGTAACCTGACCGACGAACAACTAAAGGCCCTTGCCCAAAATGGAGGCGTAGCGCAAGTTTGCTTGCTCGACCGCTATATCAATGAGGATTATAAAAACGCGAGCCTTACCGACGCAATCGAACATATCGATCATATGGTGAAAGTCGCCGGTATCGATCATGTAGGTATCGGCTCTGATTTTGATGGCGGTGGCGGAATTATCGGTTGCGAAAGTGACAACGATTTCATACAGATCACTGTTAAATTAATAGAGAAAGGATATACAGAGGAAGATATCGCCAAGATATGGGGTGGAAACTTGATGCGTGTATTAGACGAGGTTCAAGCGACTGCCTCCGTAAAAACATTATAAACAAAACAGATTTATGATCAGATTATTTTTTGCGTTATTGAGTTTTGCTCTTTTATCATGTGGAGCCAAAGGAACCAAAGAGACAGGTAATATGCCGGAGATCAAAAAACAACCGATCACTTCAGCTGTTCCCGATTTCAACGCAGACAGCGCTTACGCCTATGTAGCGAACCAAGTCGCTTTTGGTCCCCGTGTGCCTAACACGGCGGCTCATAAAGCATGCGGGGATTACTTAGCGTCTGAATTGAAGCGCTTTGGCGCCAAAGTCTACCAACAGGAAGCGATACTGACCGCCTACGACGGAACGAAGCTGGAAGCGAGAAACATCATAGGCTCGTTTGATCCGGAGAATAGTAAACGTGTTTTACTATTCGCGCATTGGGACAGCCGTCCCTATTCGGACCACGATCCCGATCCTTCCAAGCACCGGACTCCATTGGACGGGGCGGACGATGGCGGTAGCGGCGTAGGTGCCTTATTGGAGATCGCCCGTCAAATCGGGCAAAAAGCCCCGGGTATCGGCATCGATATTATTTTCTTCGACGCAGAGGATTATGGTACGCCGGAATTCGTAACCGATTATACACCGGATAGCTGGTGCCTAGGTACCCAGTTCTGGGCAAAAAATCCGCATGTCCCTAATTATACGGCGGAATACGGAATCTTATTGGATATGGTGGGCGGCAAGAACGCCACGTTTTTCAAGGAGCAACAATCCTTACGTGCGGCAGCCCCGATCGTCGAGATGGTATGGAGCGCGGCCCGCGATCTGGGATATGGCAAATATTTCATTAACGCCGCAGGTGGAGCCATTACAGACGATCACCAATATGTGATTAGCGGACGTAATATCCCGAGTATCGACATCATTAACTACGACCCTGAGTCTAAAACAGGTTTCGCCAGTTATTGGCATACTCAAAAAGATAATATGGAAAATATAGACCGTGAGACTCTAAAAGCTGCCGGTCAAACCGTACTGGAAGTAATATACAATCGATAAAATACTGATAAAATGACAATCAATGAACTTCAAGACAATGTAATCGAAGAATTCTCAGTCTTCGATGATTGGATGGATAAATATGCGTTATTAATAGATCTGGGAAACTCCCTTCCCCCGCTTGATGAGAAATATAAAACGGAAAGCAACTTGATCGAGGGTTGTCAAAGCCGGGTTTGGTTCCAAGCGGATTATGTGGATGGAAAGATTATTTTCCAAGGAGAAAGCGATGCCGTGATCGTAAAAGGTATCGTATCTTTGCTGATACAGATCTTATCGGGCCATACCCCTCAAGAAATCTTGGATGCGGATCTATACTTTATAGACAAGGTAGGATTAAAAGAGCATTTATCCCCTACCCGTTCCAACGGGTTGGTAGCGATGGTGAAGCAAATGCGTCTGTACGCGATGGCTTACCGGGCAAAGGAACAACAATAAAAACAGGTGTTTTCACACGTATATAGGCACGAGCCGATACGTATATACGTGTAAGCCTACACCGATATAGGCATAGCCTCATACGTATATACGCATAAGGTTATGCCTATATACGTATTAAAAACCGAGTGTAAGCTGCTCCGGTAAGAGCGTAAAAGTCTTGCGATGATAGGGCGTGATCCCACAGGTACGAATCGCTTCCCTGTGGGCCTTGGTAGGATAGCCTTTATTGTCCAGCCAATGATAAGCGGGGTATTCCAAGGCCAATTCATTCATATAATCATCCCGATACGTTTTAGCTAATACAGAAGCGGCGGCGATACTCAGGTATTTTCCGTCGCCTTTTACTACGGTCGTATGCGGAATATCGGGATAAGGGGTAAAACGGTTTCCATCGATCAATAAATGTTCTGGAAGTACTTTCAATTGCTCGATCGCACGATGCATAGCCAAGAAAGAGGCTTTCAAAATATTAATCTTATCGATCTCTTCCGGACTGACGATGCCTACCGCCCAAGCGATCGCCTCACGCTCGATAACGGGGCGAAGCTTATACCGTTTCTTCTCGCTTAATTGCTTGCTATCGTTTAAATCCTCATTCTTAAAATCTTCCGGAAGAATCACGGCGGCGGCGAATACCGCCCCCGCCAAGCAGACATCCCCTACCCGCCTCATCACAACCGGCCTCTATACGCCCGGTTTCCATATAGGGTAATAACATATCCCAGTTTATTATTTATCGTATATATAGCTTACATTATTTTTGCTCCTTCACAATCCAAGGGCGAAGCACGAACCAAGCGAATGCCGTAGCGGCGATCCCCCCGCAAGTATTCGCCAAGAAATCAAACCAATCCCCACCCCGGTACGTCGTACAATATTCTTGCAATATCTCAATAATCCCACTCATAACGATCGGGCATAAAACTGCCCCGATCCAAGCATGCCATAATACCGTCTCATACTTCCGGTGATTCCGCAAGAACTCCAGCCATAGCATACCCGACATCCCCCCATACATACAGAAATGAACCACCTTGTCCACACCCGGGAATAAAGGGATATCATCCATCTTCGGCGGCTTAAAGAACGACAAGTAAATAACGATCAATATAATCGCCAGTGAAAACGGATATTTCTTAATATAATACATCATACTCAAAACATCTTCCGAACTCGTTCCACACCTGCGATGAACGTATCGATCTCCTCTTTCGTATTATAAAAAGAGAAAGATGCCCGCACCGTCCCCTCGATCCCTAAGGCATGCATCAAAGGCTGGGCACAATGATGCCCTGTACGAACCGCTATTCCCAAACGGTCCAGCAACATCCCCATATCGTAATGATGGATATTACCCACCAAAAAAGAAAGCACCGCTCCTTTATGATCCGCTTGTCCGAAAATACGCATCCCTTCGATCGTATTTAATCCAGCGGTCGCATACCGCAAAAGCTCATCCTCATAAGCAGCTATATTCTCTATACCGATCTGGTCTACATACCGCAAGGCTTCCGCCAACGCCGTGCTACCAATATAATCCGGAGTTCCCGCCTCAAACTTAAAGGGAAGCTCATTAAAAGTTGTCTTCTCGAACGAGACCGTAGCGATCATCTCGCCTCCTCCCTGATATGGAGGAAGTTTATCCAACCACTCCTCTTTACCATACAAGACCCCGATACCCGTCGGTCCGTAAATCTTATGACCAGAGAAAACATAGAACTCCGCATCCAAGTCCTGCACATCCACCTTCATATGCGGAACGGCTTGAGCCCCGTCTACCAACACCGGCACGCCTTGTTCATGAGCGATCTCGATCATCGCCTTTACCGGATTTACCGTACCCAAGACGTTAGACACATGAGTCACGGAAACCAGACGAGTCTTATCCGAGAATAATTTACGATACTCATCCAGATTTAACTCCCCTTTCTCATTCATCGGGATCACCTTCAACGTAATACCTTTCCGGGCCGCTTGTATCTGCCAAGGAACGATATTGGAATGATGCTCCATAACGGACACGATCACCTCATCCCCTGCCGACATACATTCATCCGTAAAGCTGGAAGCGATCAGATTGATGGATTCCGTAGTTCCCCGGGTAAAAATAATCTCATTCGAGGAACGGGCATTCAAGAAATGCTGTACCGTTTTGCGAGCCTCCTCATGCGCCTCTGTCGCCGCTTGGCTCAAGAAATGTACGCCTCGGTGGATATTGGCGTTTACGTTATAATATCCATTCTCTATCTTTTCTACCACTTGACGAGGTTTCTGGGTAGTAGCGCCATTATCAAAATATATAAGCGGTTTATCGTATATCTTATGATCCAAGATCGGAAAGTCTTTTCGGATCGCTTGAACGTCTAACATAGTCTTACTTCTTTTTGTCTTACAATTACGAGAGCCAAAGATACAAAAAAAAGGCTTTCTCGCTGAAAGAAAGCCTTTTTTATCATTACCTAACAGATATTACGCCTACACTTTATTCTCTACTCGCACGCCTACTTTTCTCTTCCAAAGTCAAAGTACGGAGACTCTGTGCGGGCGTTGTCCATTAAGGATACTAGTTCTTTTACCTTATCGGGATACTTCTCCGCTAGATTCGTATCCTCATGTATATCATTACTTAAATCATACAGTTCCAATATAGTTTCACCCACGATCGGTTGCCGGATTAGTTTCCATTTACCGGAGCGCAATGCTTCCCGGCCATTCAACTCGTGAAATTCCCAATATAAATAATCATGGGCCTGTTGATTTTTCTTTGATAACAAGGTTGGTAAGAAAGAGATTCCATCCGTCTGCTCGGGCAAGACCGTACCTGTAAGTTCTGCCAATGTCGGCATGACATCCCAGAATGCGCTTATATGATCCGATTGAGCTCCGGCCTTGATCGTACCCGGGCACCATGCCACCATAGGTATACGGATACCTCCTTCATATACATCCCGTTTGATCCCCCTGAAAGGTCCGTAGCTCTTGAAAAAATCGGGATCAGCTCCACCTTCATGATGTGGGCCGTTATCGCTGGTAAAAATCACGATCGTATTCTTATCCAAACCCAACTCTTTCAATTCAGCCATTACATCCCCCACGTATTTATCCAACCGGGAGACCATGGCGGCAAAGGAGGCCAAGGGCTTCTCCGAGGTGTTATAACCGCCATACACTTTATCAAACTTACCAATATAAGGAGTCTCCTCGAATGAGTTCTCGTACATCTTATAAATAGAATCATGCGGAAGATTCAATTCCGCATGAGGCAGCGTATAAGTAAGCATCGCAAAGAATGGTTGCTCCTTATGATCCCGGATGAACTTCAAAGCTTGCTCATGAATCAAATCTTGTGAATATGTCTTGCAAGCATTGTTCTCGTTTTCAGGAAAAAGAACCTTCTCCTCATTATGCCATAAATGATCCGGATAGAAGGAATGCGACTGCCGTTGGCAATTATACCCATAAAACTCATCGAAGCCCATCTTATTAGGAATGGAGACAGAGCCCGGATTTCCCAACCCCCATTTACCAAAGATACCGGTCGTATAACCGGCCGATTTCATTAATTTACCCAACGTATAGGTATCCTCCCGCATCGGCTGTTGGCCTTCGGGCGTGATCTCCCGGTTTCCCCGGACTTGCGTATGTCCCGTATGCAATCCGGTCATCAAGGAGCAACGGGAAGGGGGCACTCACCGTACATCCGGCATAATGCTGCGTGAACAACATTCCCTCCTTCGCCATCCGGTCTATATTGGGAGTCTTGATAATCTGTTGGCCATAACAGCCAACATCTCCATATCCTAAATCATCCGCTAAGATATACACAACATTCATAGGACGCTCCGGAGCTTTTTCGCAACCGGACATTCCGATAAGCAGCAATGTCCCGGATATACATAAAGTCAATTGTGTTTTCATATACCTTTAAAATAAATAGAAGTGTTAGAAACCAATTACAATCTTCTGATCCTGATTCGTAGACAAACGGTTCGTCCGTACCTTAACCCTTCCCATACGGTCCGAGGCATCGAAGTACCAGCCTTCTTGTCCGGCATTGAACGCTTCGGGGGAGATGGCAGATAGCGGCTTCCCGGCTACGGTTACGTTTGACGGGCTGGATTCTGAGCGGACATCCAATAGGTAAGTACGCTCTTGGTAACGTCCTTTATAATCTCCTTTCGCTTTCGCTATATCCACGGTGATCGTTCCTTTCTCACCTTTTGGGGAGGAAACAGAGATCAAGGTACAGGCAAACTCGCCTTTCTTATAATCACGGGTGAGACCGTCGTCTTCATATAAATTGAAAGAGGTGTTTCCATAGGGATATAAGTCCAAGGTCAAGACATCCGCAGGTTTCTCACCGACATAATTCATATCCGGGTACATCGGGATAATGGCGCCTTGACGGATAAATACCGGGCAAATATCCAGTTTAGCCTCATATTTATCCAACCACTTGCCACCCTCGTATTTCTTTCCGGTCCAATAGTCGTACCATTCTCCGGCAGGGAAGTAAATACTATCACGTACGTTCTTACGGGTATATACAGGAGCAACCATCATCCACTCGCCACTCATAAATTGATATTGGGTGGTCGTATCACGGGTAACCACGTCATCCGGGAATTCCAGTACCATCGCACGAGCCATCGGTACACCGGTCGTATGCGCCTCATGACAATAGGTATAGGCGTACGGGTTCAGACGCATCTTCAGCTTTAAGAATTTACGGTTGATATCCGTGTACGGATGCCCATATACCCAAGGCTGACGGTCGGCATCCGCCCAGCCGCTCATGGTCATAAAGATCGGGGTGAAAACCTTCCATTGCAAGTCGCGGGTATAGGTTTTCGGAGAACCGCCGAAGATACCGTCCACATCGCTAGTAGCGGCGTTCATGGCGGAAAGGCCGGCACCCGTGATCGTCGGGATATGGTAACGGATATAATCCCAGTTGCTCACTTGGTCACCGCTCCATACCGTAGAATACCGCTGAGTTCCGGCCCAACCGCAAACAGCCCATACGAAGCCTCGTTCGTTCGTATTGCTCTCGATCCCCTCGAATGCGGATTTACAGCCATTCAAGGCAAACTCATAGCCTTCTCCAACCCAAGCCACATCCAATTTACACAGGCGGGTACCACATTTACCAACCTCGTAGGCGATCTTATCCACACCATTCTCTGTCCACAAGCCCGTATGGAAGCCTCGTTTACCTAATTCCGTCACAACAGAATCCAATTTCACATAGCCGCAACCATAGCCATCGTTCGGCAAGATCCAGCCACGGGGCATATCATATTCCACATATTTATCAGCAACTTGGCTGATTACGTCCGGGGTGGATTGAGGCCATCCGGTGCGCTGTTCCCCTTTGTTATAGCAGTCGGCGTCTCCCATCGTAAGCATCCACATCGCCGGCATAAAAGGTTTTCCGGTGATATCCGTATAGTCGTTCAATAGGTCTTTCAAGGAAGGGCCGTAGAAGTAGAACGCATCAAAGCGATTCTCGTTATGCGTCAACTGACTGGTGAAGCCCATCAGCTTAAAGCCATCATCATAGTTCTTGTCCAGCATCTCCGTGCCGTTGAAGGCATAATGGCCCGGGGCAAACGTATTGCGGAATACGCCATATCCTTTCGTGGACATATAGAAGGGAGCCGGGTTAGAGGATTGATCCTCATCCCAACCGGTCACCTCGATATCCGCTTCCTTCCCGGCGTATGAGAAATTACCTTGTTGCATACCGCAACCGTAGAAATCCTCATCACCGCTACGGCGCATCGTTTGGGTCGTTTTCAGTCCGAAGGCAAGTGGTTCGGCCTCCTCGTAGATCACGGCACGGTTATTCTTGTCATACATGGCGAAACGAATAGGGTTCTTATAGACACGTACGACACATTGGGGAGTCGTGAACTTATAATAGCTGCCGTTGTCGGCCATGGAGACTCTCGGGTTCTTTACCCCATAATCCA
>ENA-ORSK01002690-ORSK01002690.1-human-gut-metagenome-genome-assembly--contig:-NODE-2690-length-11466-cov-2.780826_pt1 | contig 11466 bp, 7 predicted proteins | sample MGYA00242192_ERZ509159 | MGnify/ENA primary metagenome ERZ509159 (study PRJEB26280, sample SAMEA2338663) | human gut metagenome | biome: human gut; feature: human-associated habitat; material: faeces...
AGAGGCTCCCAAGGTGCGCCCTTCGGAGTACTTCGCCAAGTATGTATTCAACCGCGAGAAGATGTTCAAATACCTACCCAGTAAGGTATACAACAAGCTTATCGATGTAATAGACAATGGAGCGACATTAGACCGCAGCATTGCAAACGAGGTTGCAGAAGGCATGAAAAAATGGGCTGTAGAATTAGGTGCAACTCATTATACACATTGGTTCCAGCCTCTTACTGAAGGTACAGCCGAAAAGCATGATGCTTTTGTGGAACACGATGGAAAGGGTGGCATGCTGGAAGAGTTTTCAGGGAAATTGCTTGTTCAGCAGGAATCAGACGGTTCTTCATTCCCCAATGGAGGTATCCGTAATACATTCGAAGCCCGCGGATACAGTGCATGGGACCCGTCTTCACCTGTCTTCGTGGTAGACGACACCTTGTGCATCCCGACCGTATTCATTGCTTATACCGGAGAATCACTCGACTACAAGGCTCCGTTGCTGAAAGCACTGCGTGCCGTAAACAAGGCTGCTCTGGATGTGATGCATTACTTTGACCCTTCTGTAAAGAAAATCATCTCTTATCTGGGATGGGAACAAGAATACTTCCTGGTTGACGAAGGCTTGTATGCTGCCCGTCCGGACTTGTTGCTGACTGGCCGTACCCTGATGGGACACGAAGCATCCAAGAACCAACAGCTGGAAGACCACTACTTCGGAGCCATTCCAACCCGCGTAGCTGCCTTTATGAAAGATTTGGAAATCCAGTCACTGGAATTGGGTATCCCGGTCAAAACACGCCACAACGAGGTAGCCCCAAATCAGTTCGAGCTTGCTCCTATTTACGAAGAATGTAACCTGGCAGTAGACCACAACATGCTGGTTATGTCGCTGATGAGAAAAGTGGCACGTAACCATGGTTTCCGTGTACTGCTCCACGAAAAACCGTTCAAAGGTGTCAACGGTTCAGGTAAGCACAACAACTGGTCACTTGGAACCAGCACCGGTACTTTATTGATGGCTCCGGGAAAAACTTCTGAAGAAAACCTGCGTTTCATCACCTTCGTAGTAAATACCCTGATGGCCGTTTACCGTCACAACGGACTGCTGAAAGCTTCTATCATGAGTGCAACCAACACACACCGTTTGGGTGGTCACGAAGCTCCTCCTGCCATCATTTCTTCTTTCCTGGGAACACAGCTCAGCAAAGTGCTAGACCACTTGGAAGAAAGTACCAACGACGACTTAGTGTCTTTGGGAGGCAAACAGGGAATGAAACTGGATATTCCTCAGATTCCGGAATTGCTGATTGACAATACAGACCGTAACCGTACTTCTCCCTTCGCATTTACAGGAAACCGCTTTGAATTCCGTGCTCCAGGTTCAGAAGCAAATTGTGCCAGCGCCATGATTGCCCTGAACACAGCCGTAGCTGAACAGCTTACCGAATTCAAGAAAGAAGTGGACGAATTGATAGAGAAAGGTGAACCGAAGATTTCGGCTATCATTCAGGTAATCCGTAAATATATCAAGATCAGCAAACCCATCCGCTTCGACGGCAACGGATACAGCGACGAATGGAAAGAAGAAGCTGCACGCCGTGGTCTGGATTGCGAAACCAGCTGTCCGGTCATCTTCGACCAGTATCTGACAGAAGACAGTGTACGCATGTTCGAATCTGCCGGTGTCATGACCCGCAAGGAACTCGAAGCACGCAACGAAGTGAAATGGGAAACCTATACCAAGAAAATCCAGATTGAAGCCCGCGTTTTGGGCGACCTGGTAATGAACCACGTAGTTCCGGTAGCCATTGAATACCAGAGCAAACTGATTGACAATGTCTACAAGATGAAGCAAATCTTCCCTACAGAAGAGGCCGAAAAACTGTCTGCTGAAAACATGGCCATCATCCGTAAGATTGCAGAACACACTTCTTACATCAAGGAACACGTAGATACCATGGTAGAAGCCCGAAAAGTAGCTAACAAGATTGTAGACGAACGTGCAAAAGCCATCGAATATCACGACAAGATTACTCCGATGCTGGAACAGATTCGCTACCACATCGACAAGCTGGAACTGATTGTGGATGATCAGATGTGGACATTACCCAAATACAGAGAACTGCTGTTCATCAGATAATCCATCCCCTAAAGGATTATCTCTTATTTCTTATTGGTTGTTTGAAAGAGAGGCTGCGACCGCGAAGGTCGTGGCCTCTGCGTTTTCTTTTTGAATTGTTAGCCGAAAAGCCTTATCTTTCCACAATCATAGCCGGACAGTCCTTTTGAGTTAAGAAACTCAAAATTTAATTTATTCAGTTGATTAATTCGGCTTTCTTTCCTTCCTTTAAAAATCTTTTTATGAGTACACTTTTCAGTTAACCAATGGTGTACTTTTCTATTGGTATTTACAAATATGGAACACAACTATGAGTAAACTGTACAAACCCGGCAGTTTGAAAGAACTGAGGGAGCTAGTGAACAATGAGACTGTTTGCCTCGGCGACATCGATACATCTCTAATAACGGATATGAGTTGGCTGTTCTGCGATTCAAAACGTACCGACTTCGACGGACTGGAAACGTGGGACACATCGCACGTCACTACGATGGAGCGAATGTTCCTCAGAGCGAAATATTTCAACCATCCCATAGGAAATTGGAACGTTTCGTCCGTAACGAACATGGAATGCATTTTTTGCGGCTGCAGCAATTTTAATCAGCCATTAGAGGATTGGGACGTTTCATCCGTAACAAATATGGAGTCGATGTTCGGCTGCTGCAGCAGCTTTAATCAGCCGCTTAATGATTGGGACGTCTCAAAGGTCCAGAAAATTTCGTGTATGTTCTGCGAAGCCGAGAAGTTTAACCAGCCGCTCAACAAATGGGATACATCGGAAGTCCGTGAAATGGCGTGGATGTTCGCCGGCTGCACCAAATTTAATCAGAATATCGGCATGTGGAATACGTCGAACGTAATAAGGATGGAAGGGATGTTTGAGGGGGCAGTCTGTTTCAACCAGCCACTGAATGATTGGGATGTCTCGAACGTGCGGTATATGTTACGCATGTTCGACGGCACGAAAAGCTTCAATCAGCCGCTCGACCGCTGGAACGTGAGCCGCGTAGAAGATGCCGAACGTATGTTTAAAAACGCACGCAGTTTCAGCCAGTCGCTCGATATGTGGCTGATACCGCGGTTCTGCGACATAAGCAATATGTTCCTGTACGCTCCGAAATTCACCGACGTCAAGACGTTAACGCTTTGCTTCCACCTTGCTACCAAAAAGAACTGCCGCGCAAGACTGAAAGAAAAGCTAGAAAAGCTCGACCCAGCGAAAGTATACACGGAACTTTCACGTTACGGCAGCGAACACACCGCGGAATATATGCGCGAACTTGAAGCGGCCCATCCGGAGCTAATAGGTTCCGTCCGCACCAATGTGGGAGACGTGAAGTGCAAGCCCCGCTCCAAACGCGAGCTGATAGAACTTCTGGACATGGGTGCAAAAATGCCGCTCGCCAATATCGACACATCTCTGATAACCGACATGGAAGGCCTCTTCCGAAAGTCTAAACGCAGTAACTTCGCCGGTATCGAGACGTGGGATACATCAAATGTAGTAACGATGAAGCACATGTTTGCCAGCGCAATCTACTTCAACCACGACATAAGCAGCTGGGATGTCTCTAACGTACGGGATATGTCCCACATGTTCGAAGGAGCACATAGATTTAACAAGCCACTTGAAGCCTGGGAAGTGTCATCTGTTACGGATATGAGTTTCATGTTCAACGAAGCTGAACGCTTTAACCAGCCTTTACGGAAATGGAACGTGGTCAGCGTAACAGACATGAGCAACATGTTCTCCTGCGCAGAGCACTTCAACCAGCCGCTCGATGGCTGGAACGTTTCAAAAGTTCACAGTATGAAGTACATGTTCTACCGTGCCTTCTCCTTCAATCAGAATCTGAACTCGTGGGATGTCTCCAGCGTTACTGACATGTGCTACATGTTCGATATGGCAAAGAGCTTTAACCAGTCTGTCGGTGCATGGAACGTATCAGCCGTCACAAATATGAGAGAGATGTTCGTGCGCGCATCAGCATTTAACCAACCTCTGAACGATTGGAATGTCTCGAACGTACAGAATATGTACTGTATGTTCAACGAAGCGAAAAGCTTCAATCAGCCACTCGACCGCTGGGACATCTCCAATGTCAAGGATATGGCCTATATGTTCTGCGAAGCGACCTCGTTCCGATATCCGATAACGGCGTGGTCACTGCACAACCAGTCTACGCAAGGTATGTTCCTCAGGCTGCCTGGTTACTGCGACATGGAGTCGCGCGTCATGTGTCTCACCCCTCATGACGATAAAGCACTGAAATACGACCTGGAAGATATGATACAACAATTCGGGAAGGAGGCGGTTCATGACGCACTGCGGCTTTACGGTGCCCAATACGGTATTAAAGAGGATTAGATGAAATCTAATCCGTCAACACTTTCCGACAAGGATTCCATGTAATCTAAAATCAATTCCTGACCTCATCATATCAAAACATTAATTTTACAATACGTTGATGTTGATAGATAGTTTTCTCACTTCGCATCACTCTAAAAGGGTGACGCGAAGTCATAGAATTCAAACTTTTAATAGTTCTTGTTTTTGAGATAGATAACAGCGAGTAGTCCAAGAAATATCACAAGCCTATATATTATTAATAGCCTTTATTGAAAATACTATTATTATGCACACTTGCCATTTCATAGTGTTGAACAATCATTATTTTTAGTATCTATGTCACAATGGTAGTGAAAATAGAGACAGATTGATACTTTTTGTATTCTTATAATCTCCCATTATCATTCCATTCCCCGTAGAGAAGCCCTTTTCGTGTATTCTCTATAAACTTATTCAAGCGGCTTTCAAAAAGTTTTGGCTGATTCCTCTTGATTTGAATGGTATCAATTCTTACTCGTTTATATAAATCCGGTAACTGACAGAAATTGTTCCATACTACAGGATCGGATTCTAATCTTTGCAATATATCCTTATCTATGGTAAAACCTTGCGGTGACATGTCCGGCAGAACAGCTCTTCCAGCATCGGTCATCAGCCCCAACCGTTCCATTCTGCGACATCTTTCCTTGTTGAGTTCCGACCAATTGCTTCGTGGCTTTCGCGGGCAAAGCTTCTGGGCAGTTACGCCATCCGCCATTTTCTTTGTAGTGCTGTCTATCCAGCCGAAGCACAACGCTTCTTCTACAGCATCAATGTACCAAAACGTATCATCATCCACAGGCCTTCCACGCTTCACCACTACCCAGCATTCCGTTTCCTTTTTATAGTTTTGCATGAGCCATTCACGCAATTCGGCTCTTGATTTTGCATCCAGTAAATTATGTATTTCCATCGTTTATCTCAATTCGCATTTTACAATATGGGCTTCCCCCAAATCAAAAAAGCCGCTTACACATCACAAAATTTGTCAGTTCCAGCTGATTGGCTCTGCACTTTTGAGACTTAACCACTTTGTAGCCCTTTTGTTCAAAGAACGGTTTTGCAGTCAGACTAACCTCCGAGGTAATTTCAGTAACTCCATACGATTTGGCCATCTTCTCTACTTCCGAAAGCAACAGGGTAGCTACTCCCCTGCCCTGCATGTCCTTGTGTACAAACATGGAATGTAAATACCCGTCTTTATTCATAGAAGAGAAACCAGCCATCTTGCCTTGTTCATCAAAAGCCCCAATAAAATGATGCTGAGACAAAAGTTCTTTCCAGTGCAACAAGTCATCACCACAAGAAGCCCAGTCTGCTACCTCTTCTTTTGTGTAGTCTTTCAAATTCACATTAAGCACAGTAGAGCGGAACAAATGCTGCATTTCCGGAATGTCTTTTTCTTCAAGCGGACGAATGTTATAGTTAGGCTTTAACCATTTAATGACTTTACACGGATTGCCCACAGCAACACAATGTGCCGGGATAGATTTTGTAACTACACTTCCCGCACCTATTACACTTCCCCGACCAATAGTCACTCCTGCAAGAACAATACTTCCACCGCCAATCCACACTTCATCTTCTACCGTAATAGGCAAAGCTTTTGTTCTAAAAAACAATTCTCCAGAGTTTTCATTCCAGTCCTCCACAAAACGCTCTTCAAAACACACAGGATGAGTGGCAGTATAAAACTGTACGTGAGGAGCTATCAAAACTTTACGACCAATGTAAATATAGTTCTCATCCATCAGCGTACAATTGTCATTGATGATTGTTTTTTCACCAATAAAAATATGTTTACCACACTGACAAGTAAAATTTCGGCCAATACTGGAATGTTGTCCGACTTTGCCCAGCATGCGAACAAACAATGCAGTTCTTTCTTCTTCTGACAAGGTGATATTATCAAGCATTGATAAAAGTTCCCTTGTCTGTATAATCATATTCAAGACCTCAGAATCCAATCTATTACAATACTCACCAGACAAAAAACGTTGATAATTACTCGCTTCTTTCGTTATATCTCTCACCATAATAAATTCCTCCTCTGTTTCCTTCATAATTATAAATCCAAGTTTTAAATACATACGAACAGCATAATTAGCCTTTTGAACAGAAAGAGAAACATGATGATAGCCTTTACTTTCCAGCAGTTTCATCATCTCCTTCATCAGTTGTCTACCCATCCCTTTATTCCGATATTCTTTATATAAAGAAATGGAAAGTGAAGGAGTTTCATCATCCACATGACCATAATCATTCATAATACGTGTCCATACTGCCCCAACCACCTTACCATCATACTCGACAACCAAGCAGCAATCATCTTGTTTCTTGCCAAAGTCCTGAATATATAGCTTCAATTCAGGCAAATCCACCACATCCCTTGGCAGAGGTTCAACTCCTTCAGGAATAAAAATCGCTTCATAAAGAAAATCCCTCAACAAATGGATTTCCTCTGGATACAAAGGACGAATAATATAGTCTACCACACTATCCATAGTTTCAACGATTCATTTTTTCCCACTCTTCTTTCGTCAACAAAGTAAAATGTTCTGTCCGCACATCACCCAATGGAGAAAGTTTGCCCTCTTCCGTATGATGGAACTTGAAACCACATTTGTCCATTACTCGGCGAGATTGGGTATTCCCGTCATAATAACCACACCACACTCGTTTTACTCCCAGTTCCTCAAAACAACGCCTTAATAGGCGATTGACGGCCTCCGGAATCAGCCCCTTCCCCCAATGAGGAACTCCAATCCAATAACCAATTTCTGCATCTCCTTCCTGCATGTCAGCGCTGTGTACACTGTCTCCAAACATAATGCCCACACTGCCAACAGGTTCATTGGTTTCTTTCAACACTACCGCATAAGTTTCCGGTGCTGAAAGAATATCACGTATTACCTCTCGGCTGTTTTCTACAGATGTGTGCGGTGGCCAACCGGCAATCGGCCCTACAGCCGGGTTTTTGGCATATTTATAGAGCGAAAGGGCATCTTCCTCACGCCATGGTCTGAGTATCAGTCTTTCTGTTTCCATAATTATGTGCGGTATATTTTATTTTTATACATTGCAAGATTAGCTATCATCTTTTTCAAATTAACTTCATTTTCCTCATCCGAAATGGAAGGGTCTTTCATAAAACGACCACAAGGTAAATCCGGACATCCTTCACAGTTTTCCCGCTTTTGTTCCTTACAGCATTTCCAGATGGGACATACCGCATCGCCTGTATACTGAAGCCAGAACACCTTACCTTTTATCTTTCTGCATCCATTGCATTCCTTTGGGAATAACGCACAGTCCACACACCTTGCTCCACACGGAGAGGGATAAAAATAATCATCTTTCCAATACCACCATTTACATTTCTCTCTATCCGGATTTTCCGTATGCACGAAATACTCTAAAGCCCGGTACAGATAAAGCTGGCAGCGGTCTATCGTACACCCACGCAAACAGCATTCTTCCTCGTACAAATCCTCTGCTTTCTTTCCTTTCAGCGATTCGACAGAGGTATACCCCATGGCTATCAGGTCTTGTTCAGTCTGTAAACCTACATTAGGGATTTTTCGTAAAGAAGATTTTTCATGGTTGTTAGTCATATCTTATTTTTTAATTCATCATTTTTCTTTCTCAGCGATTCGACTACTTTCATTGCATTTCTCCTGGCTGCTACGATGCTCGGCGTCATTTCGTATTCCAGCATATCAAGACAGATTGCCAGTTCATTTGCCAGCTCCGGGACAAACCGGCACATCTTTGCAGCCAGTTTTATCATCATCGATCGGCTGCTGTCCGACTCCTTTTTGTCGACAGCATGGGCAAGACAAAAATCAAACAAGCCTGTCCTGAAGTTCTGTTTCGTAGACAAGTCTATCAAAATAGATAGAACAAGTCCCCGACGTATATGTAAACAAGGCTTCATTGCCCAGTCTGCAATCTTATCATAAAAGGGAGAGACATAAAGTCTCTTGTCTTCTGCCGGTAAATAATACAATATCCATGCCGCATTGTATGCCGACTGTGCATCTTCCGCATAAAGCATAAGGTCACACACCTCGCCGATGCCAGCCTCATCATGATGCAACTCGCGAGACAAAGTCATTACCTGCCATTTGGACAGCCTATCCTGCAAATGTTCCATTTCGTTTTACTATGTTTCTATATGCAATAAGAGCAAATCTAAACAATAAGAAACAGAATAACAAACAAGCCACTATTTCTTTCACATTTACCCCTCAAAAAAACACAAGTACATTTCAACTCAAACGCCTAAGCGTCTTAAGTAAAACGTACTTGCGTTTGAATCCAAACGCACTTGCATTCTCTATCAAACGTAAGTACGTTTTTCCCTTGTGCTTAAAAAGCCCCAATTTTTCTTTATTTATTCAGAAAATATACATTTCAAAGGCATTTTTTAGTATCTTCGCCCCAAACTAACCTGACTAACCTATGTCTGTACTCCGATATTTCATCATTATAGGGATACTCGCCGTGGGAGTATACGTTTTTTTGTGTACCTCCCCAACTGAAGCACCTTCCCCTGGATTTACAGAAATAAATTCTCATACCGATAGCCTGTTGCAGTTCAGGATTTATCTTGAACAGGCACGCATCAGCCGTTTTAAAGGAGAGAATCAGGAAGAAGCTCATTTCTTAGACGCTGCGGAAGACATCGCGCAATGTCTGAACGACTCATCTGTATACGCAAACTTATGGCAGGAGAAAGCCATGCTTTACCTGTCGCATCAACCGGAAAAAGCCAAAGAATTCTTCCAAAAAGCACTTGCCTATATGCCTTCCGGCACTCCGGTCTCCATCGCACAAAGTGAACTTTACCTTTCCCGCATTTATTTGGAGCAAGGACAGACGGACAGTGCTTTCCATTACATCAATAACGCCATCTGTCCAAATTTGCCGGACAAGGAAGCTGCCGCCTTGCATCTTCAGAAGGGCTACATTTTTGCCTCTCTTCTGCAAGCTGACTCGGCCACGCATCATATTTTGCCTTTTTTACCTGATGCATCTTTAAAACAACGTACGGAAGCCTATCGTCGTCTGTTCGAAATGTACGGAAAAAAACAGAACGAGAAACAGGAAAACCTTTACATGCGAAAATACATTCTGTCGCATGACTCGCTGAGTGCCGAACGAAAGGAAATGGTCATCGAAAAGATACAGGATATGCACGAATACAAGTTGCAACGCGAACGAGCCAACAAAGCGGAGATGCAGGCAGCGCACCACAAGCTGGTTTTCTACCGGATTGCGGTCACCTTAGGCGTAGTGATTCTTATCCTGCTTTTACTTCTTCACCGCATCCGCATGCACAAACAAAAGCTGACAGAAGAACTAAAGGCTACCCAGTGGATGCGCATGGAAGAAACGCTGAAAAGGAAAGAAGCGGAAGTGGCACTGGCTCACGAACAGGAGAAATTGAAGCAGCAGGAAATTGACCGGCTGAATAAAAGCGTAGCATACTACCGGCAACTGAATGCCATCACGCTTCCTTCTCTGTTGCGGAAAAGGAATTCGCAAGGCGCACTTCACTTGACGGAAGAGGAATGGGACATTATTCAGCAGAACGCAGACACTTGCTTCGAGGGATTTACCAGACGACTGAAGGAGTGTTACCCGCAACTTACGGAAGAAGAACTTCGTTTCTGCTGTCTGGTAAAGATGGATCTTCCCATGTCATTACTATCCGAAATTTACCATATCGCCAAAGGAAGTATCTCGCGCCGGAAAATGAGACTGAAGGAGAAAATGCACATCGAAAACAGCAGTTTTGACGAGTTTATCACCGCATTTTAAGTGTCATGTACATCATAAAAATTATCAACTATCTAATTTCCAATAGATTAAATTTTATTTGTGTACATCAGATTTTTCCCTGACTTCCATCTGTTCACTTTACCTTTGCAGCCGTAAATCTATTTAAACATACGCGACTCATGAAAGTGAAACAACTACTTTATGGGATGATGTACGGCTTATTGATTTTCTTCACTGTATCTTGCAGTGAAGAAAATTCAGAAAATCTACCGGACAATGTAGCTATTTATCAAAGCTACCTGGTAGCTTTTTCTGATTCACAGCCTACCCTGGCCTACGCCCGTTTCTCTCCAGAGAAAGACGTACCCCTGAAAGAAATCAAGCTTACAGGCGGAGCATCCATCATGGCCAATGGAAAAGAGATGGAATACCATTATTTTGATGGCAATACAATATTCGGTTATTCCTATTCACTGGCACTCGGAAAAGACGAACAAGTCTCATTCGTGTTCCAACGCAAACGGCAGCAAGAAACCCGTATGCTGACCAATTATGCCTACAAGGAATGGATTAATGAGATACATATTTCTTCGGAACTTACCACGATTGCCAATCAGGAAGTGATTGGATGGAAGGGTGAGAAAATCGCGTTCAATGAAGAACTGGAGGCCACGCTGGATAACCCTTCACATTTGGAAGAATATACCGCTTATTATGGTACATTAAATGAAAGCCGTGACGGAGTTTCGTTTAAGAATGTGCCGAAAGGAAAATATATGCTTACGCTGAAACGCATCCTGAAACTGGAAACCAAAGACAATGACGCTCCCGCCAAAGGAGAAATCAGACTGGTTTTCTACAACAAAAAGGAAGTAATGGTGAAATAACATATAACCCTAGCCTATTTCCCTAACTCCACAGGTGTATGGACTCCCCACCACTATGAAGAAATCACAACTTCCCGTGCGGAGCCTTTATCCTTTCAGCTGAAAACTTCCGTTTCGTTGGAAATAGAAGAAAGCCTGATAATCTCTCTGGGATACACCCTCTCTAACCTTGACCCTTACTCGGGCGTCCGGGAAACCGTTTTCGACGGAAACATGCTGAACCTCGGAAAGAAGCGCCCATTTTTTCATTCACTCTCGATCGGGATAGGCTGGCGGTTTTAAAAACTGGGCCG
>ENA-ORSK01002691-ORSK01002691.1-human-gut-metagenome-genome-assembly--contig:-NODE-2691-length-11465-cov-2.986328_pt1 | contig 11465 bp, 14 predicted proteins | sample MGYA00242192_ERZ509159 | MGnify/ENA primary metagenome ERZ509159 (study PRJEB26280, sample SAMEA2338663) | human gut metagenome | biome: human gut; feature: human-associated habitat; material: faeces...
TAAGAAGAGTTTGTTGTTTTATGAATCTACAATGTGTACTTTATCGGATGCTTACGAAAAGCCATTCATACATCCACAAAAAAGAGGCCGAATCCCAATGCGTTTCGACCTCTTCATCTATTCTGCCAAATTAAAATTCTTATTCCGCAGTCTTTTCAACCGGTTTTTCAATGCCCTCGCTGGTAGCACGCTCTTCCATACGCTTGATTCTTAAATCGAGATCCGGATGTGTGGAGAACAACTGATTCAATTTACTGGAAGATGAAACACCACTCTGTTCCTGCAAGGATTTCAATTTCTGGAATGAAAGCGCCATGGCCCAGGGATTCTTCCCTGCTTTTTTCAGAAACTCATATCCGTAATCATCTGCCGCACATTCCTGCTTCTGAGAATAGCGGGCATTCACCAGCGCCTCTGTCAAATCGCCCAACTGTGAATCGGTCAACGTAGCTGCCTTTCCACCCTGAGAAGAAATACCGTCTTTCAATGCCGAAGTAAGCAACGCCGTACGGAAACCTTTTTTAGAATCCCGATGAGCCACATGACCGATTTCATGTCCTATCACGCCCAATAGCTCTTCATCGCTCATAATGTCCATCAAAGAGGAGAAGACACGTACGCTACCGTCAGCACAGGCAAACGCATTGACATCCGTTACATAATACACCTTAAAGTTCAAAGGGATACCGTCTGCGTCTCCTAATCCTTCGGTCAACTTCTTCAGGCGAATGGTATATTCATTGTCATCTGCGCAAACCTGATTGTTGGCATCCATCCAAGTGATATACTCTTTTACGTATTCACCCATCTGCTCATCGGTCAACGTCACAGCTTGAGTGGCTTTCACAGCCCCACTAATCGCTTTCTTCAAATTAAACTGCGCCATGGCCGGTACGGACGATACTGCACACATCAGGCACACAATTGCTTTCAAAAACACTCTGTTCTTCATAAAACTTTCATTTAGATTGGTTAGTCATCATTTATGTTGTTTTTAATAGTTTTCGGAAAAAACACCCACCATAAATACACAGTGCTCCTATTACGGCAAGACCTCCCCCGAGCACTCCTTCCGAGACAGGCAGATGAACCTCTCTTGGACGTTCAGGATGATACCATACCGAAATTTCGTCTCCCTTCCTTGTAAAAGGCCAGTGAGTGGTTCTGGTTACAGATAAGTCCCCGTATTTTTCTGTGGAATAAATGACAGTCATCTCCGTGTCGTATCTGAGTTTACGATGGCGATAATTCTTTTTGGTTTCAACTCTCTGTACAATTCCCACAGTATGCTGGCAATTCCGGGCGGCCCTACATAAGGGATACAATTCGGCGATTCCTCCAGAAAGTAAAATAAAGCCCACCACAAGCATCACCCAGGGAATTATTCGGATACGTGTATTCATAAGATAAGTTTAATTTATACAAAGATATAAAATTACACGTATATCCCTATCCCCAAAAGAAAAAAATGAAAACAGAAAATTACCACAAATTCATTTACGGTAATATTGTGCCAATGAAAAAGCGCGTCGGAGTGCTATGCGAGTGCAAACGAACGCACATACAGAACCAGTAAAAAACAGAACTCCGGTAGAGACCATAATATTGCCTAACCCTACAAGCGGAGACACCACACCGCCAAAGGCAAACCCCAATGCTCCCAGCAAGGCCGATGCCATACCCGCATTTGCCCGTTCACTATCCATCGCCAAGGTATTAGAGGCGGTAAAGGTGAGTCCTAACATGGAAAGTAACGCCAAAAGCAGCACTTCATAAATCCAGAAACTGCAACCGGCACATAATGCCACACACAGAAGGAAAGAAGCGATTACCATTCCGACACTCCCCCTATATAAAGCTTGTTCCGGATGGGCAAACCTGACAGCCGAGGTTGCAGAAATGACAATGGCTATGGCATTGGCTCCAAAACAGATGCTGAACATCAAAGGCGAAAAACCATAATGCTCCTGCATAATAAAAGGAGAGGAAGCGATATTGGCGAACAACACTCCCTGGGCAAAACCAAACTGAAGGATATAACATACATACCGACGGTTGTGAATGACGGTAAGAAAACTCTTATACACATCTGCCCAACGTGCATTCTGGCGACGTACAGCCGGCAGGGACTCCGCAAAATGCAGACTTCCGAGCAACAACAATATACCTAATCCGAACAATACCCAGAAAATACCGTACCATCCTACGCTTTCGGCCATTCCTCCTCCAGCTACCGGAGCTGCCACCGGAGCTACTCCATTGATAGCGCCAATAATAGCCAGCATCTTTGCCAGTTCCCTGCCGGAATACTTATCGGCTGCGATGGAACGTGATATCACAATTCCTCCGGCACCCGCTATTCCCTGTACCACTCGTCAGCCCACAAACTGCATGATGGTCCGTGAATAGAGACATCCCAATGTAGCCAAAAGAAACAGACACATGGCCACAATCAAAGGAAGCCGGCGACCATACTTGTCACTCAGCAGACCAAAGAACAATTGCCCGACAGCCAATCCTATCATGCTGGCTGTCAATCCTAACTGCACCTGTGAGGAAGTGGTATGGAAATAGTCAGTCATGGCAGGCAGGGTAGGCAGATACATATCGGTCACAAACGGACCAAATGCGGTTAATATACCTAAGAATACGAGAATAAATAATTGAGAATTGCTTCTTGTCATAATGTCCTTCTTTAAAACGCTGCAAAATTAGACATTATGACGAAGTTTTCACCTTCCTTTTACCGCACAAAATTTTTCAAAATCGGAACTAGTTCCGATTTTTCTCAAAGAAAAACCGTATTTTTGTTTCATAAAATCATCTTCACATGGATATTTCCTTATTATCATCTCTCACCGCCATCCATTATGACGAAGGTAATCTGGCTTTTCTGAAAGCCTCCCTGCTCCATTTCGACTGCGGCATTCAACTACAATGCACCAGCGGAGAAGGTATTCTCTCCACCGGTGCACAGCAATTTCACCTACACAAAATGTCAGAACTTATTTTCTAGGAAGGAAGTATCATGCAACTTATAGATGCATCCGATGATTTTCACGTCCGCTTTCTGCTTTATCCCAAGAAGCTCTTTCTACAGGCTGCCATTTCACTCGACACCACGTATTTCAACTACATGAGAGAGTTTCCACAATACAATCACGAAGAAGAGGCTGGAAAGACATCAGCCTATGGATGAACATGGGACAACTGCTTTTTACCCAGCCTCCTTCTACATTCAGCGAACGGCTGGAACTGAATTTCCTGCAAGGTATGCTGATGTGGATTTTCAGTTCCATCCCCGACACGTACGTATCAGTGGCCGAATCGTACACCCGGAAGCAACTCTTGTTTCACAAGTTCATGCACCTGATTCACGAACATGCCGCACAAATGCATCAGGTATCGTTCTATGCCGGACAGCTCTGTATCTCTCCGCGTTACCTGCACGAAATTACGGAAACCTACTCCAACGGAAAGACTCCGAAAGCGCTTATCGACGAACAGCTGACTGCCGAACTGAAAGTCCTGCTCAACAATCCGGCTTTATCCATTGCAGAAATAGCCTCCCTCTGTCAGTTTCCGGATTCTTCTTACTTGAGCCGTTTTTTGCCTGAAAATAATAGGATAAAACGCAGAATAAAGCGAATTTGAGCATTCTCACTGACGGTCAGAGGGTTTGGCTTCGGGTGGCACGGAATGACATAAGGGCGGAAAAACGGATTTGGGCGGATTACAGCAATAGATGCACTTCCAAATCATTACCCAATACCTGATGCACATTTAACACTAACGGTCTCTATTTCTGCGTTCTGCGTAGGTTTACATTCTGCCTTTACAACTCCCATAAACTAATTTTGCACCAAACAAAAAGCAAGGATTATGAGGAGTACTTTCAAGACCGTCTTCTATGTAAACGGAAGCAAGGAAAAGAATGGAATTGTCCCCATCATGGGACGGGTTACAATCAACGGGACTATCGCACAGTTCAGTTGCAAGCAGCGTATCTCCAAGGATTTGTGGGATGCTAAAGGCAACAGGGCGAAAGGCAAGAGCCGCGAGGCGGTGACGGTGAACTATGCGCTTGACAACATCAAGGCGCAGATAACGAAGCACTACCAGCGGCTTTCCGACCGTGAGGCATTTGTCACGGCTGAAATGGTACGCAACGCCTATCAAGGCATCGGCACGGAGTATGAAACATTGTTACGAGCCTTTGACAAGGAGAATGAGGCGTTTGCCAAGCGGGTGGGCAAAGACCGCTCCAAGCGTACGTACCAGAAGTACCTGACCGTCCGCAAATACGTAGCGGAGTTTATTAAGAGGCAGTACAAGCGGACGGACATGGCGATGAACGAATTGACGGAGGATTTCATCCGTGACTACTGCCTGTACCTGCGAAACGAGGTCGGGCTGGCGCAATCGTCCGTGTGGATATACTCCATACCGTTGAAACACATCGTCACCACGGCGCACTACAATGGCAAGATACCGAGAAACCCGTTTGCGATGTACCACGTTGACCCCGACCACAAGGAGCGTGGCTTTCTCACGGAAGATGAAATTCAGGCGTTGAGTACAATCAGTCTGGACAATCCCAACTTCGCATTGGCGAGGGATTTGTTCCTGTTCGGTTGCTGGACTGGCATCTCGTTCACGGACATCAAGAACCTGACCACCGACAACATCGTTGAGATGAATGGCGCATCATGGATTGTGTCGAAACGCCAAAAGACGGGCGTACCGTTCCAAATCAAGCTGATGGACATCCCCATGCAGATAATCAGGCGTTACGAGCCGTTCAGAAGAGACAAGCGACTTTTCAACATCGGCTCGCTTGACATGGTGAACAAACGCATCAAGGCTGTGGCGAAGAAATGCGGGATAGAAAAGCCGGTTTCATTCCATTTGAGCCGCCATTCATTCGCTGTTTTGGCATTGAATTACGGTATGCCGATAGAGAGCGTGAGCAAGATTTTGGGGCATACGAATATAACCACCACGCAAATTTACGCGAAGGTGACCAACGCTAAACTTGAAAACGACATATCCGCCTTTGAGAGCAAGATAAGCGGACGTTTCGTCCTATAACGCACAGTCTATGGAACGGACAACAATCACGATGGACAGGTGCGGCAGGATTGCCGTGCCGTCCGATGCCGCCAACGTGTGGATGAACGAAATGGAGTTGGTAAGGCTGTTCGATGTAATCGCCCCGACACTCCGTGCCGCCATCCGAGCCGTGTACAAAAGCGGAGTGCTGAAGCCTTGCGATGTGGAAAGGCGCATCAGGCTTCCCAACGGTTATTGTGCGGAGGCGTATGCCCTGCCAATGGTCGTGGCAATCGCTTTCCGTATCAACACACCCAATGCCGCAAGGGTACGCAACGCCCTGTTGGAAAGGCTGTGCTTGCGAAAAGACAGACAAGTGCTATTTTTCTTTTCGTCGCCAAATGTTTTGTGAACGGGTTTGTTGAACGGTTGTTTAGGTCGTATATTACAGAACATCAATGCGTTATCTTCACTTCTCAATAATTCAAAACTTTCAGACTTGCCTGCAAGTCTGCCGGAATACGGCATGGTAATTTGCATGAGTGCTATTTATTATTTTGATGAATTGATGAAAGTATATATAAACATAAAAAATAACAGCGGTTTACATCCTCATCAAACTCTCAACAAAAGGATATGGCTGATGAAAAGAGAAAACGGACACAGCCTTACTCATCGCTTTTCTTTTGACAAGCGGTTTGATGAAAGAATGTTGAGCATGTATCGCTATGACTTTTAGTATGTTAAGTCGCCCATTCATCAATTCATTGGATTTTCATTCATCATCAAGCCTGCTGTGGAAGCAACGGAGGTGAGTATCGCCATCCGCAGGCTGGCCAGACGGACTTCCGTTCTGCCGACCGACAAGGGAAAACCGACACCGCCGCAGGCTTTTGGGAACAAAAGCCATAGCTCATTGTGGCGTTTGCTTCCGAAAGAAGCTGCGAGCAGTCCTTTGAGTTGCCCAAAGTTTATGAGTTGTTTTAAAGTCTGAACTCTGTTTTTATGGTAGCAAGTTTGTGTTTCGGGCATACCGAAGCTGTTTGCTATCATCCCATAGCGGGAATTTATATACATCTTATTTTTTGAGCCTGATTTTTTCGTGATAGAAATAATTTACGATGACCGGCTTTCCTTTTTCCGAGCGTCCGTAGGGCAAATCGTTCACCCGATAGGGAAATCCTTGCGTCTGTGCATATTGGGATATGTCCTGCTCCAATGCCTGCCAGTAATCAAGCCTTTTCTTGTTGTAAATCTCATCGCATAATGGGAAGAGTTCGGGATGCTTCTCACGGATATATGCCATTATCTCTCCTTTGAATTGTCCGCGCAGGTTCAGATTTTCAAGCCATATCAAATCGGCATATCCTTTCACTTCCTTGATAATCGTCTTTACATCGGTTATTCCCGGAAATATGGGCGAAACGAAACACACGGTACGGATGCCTGCCTCATAGACTTGGCGCATTGCTTTCAGGCGGCGTTCTATGCTCACGGCGTTGTCCATATCCGCACGAAACTGTTCGTTAAGCGTATTGATTGACCAAGACACTGTTACTTTGGGAAAACGTTTCAACAGGTCGAGGTCGCGAAGGACGAGGTCGGACTTCGTACATACCATAATCTCGGCGTTGCTTCCGCGCAGTTCTTCGAGCAGCCTGCGGGTACGGCGGAATTGTTCCTCATAGGGGTTGTAACCGTCCGTCACGGAACCTATCACGATGCGCTCACCGTCATATTTGTGCGGATTGGCTATCGGTTTCCAGTTCTTCACGTCCAGAAACGCGCCCCACGGTTCTGTATGCCCGGTGAAGCGTTTCATAAACGATGCGTAGCAATACTTGCAGGCGTGAGGGCATCCCACGTAAGGATTGACCGAATATCCTCCGACTGGCAGTGCGGATTTGGTCATAACGCTCTGTACGTCTATTTCCTTGATTGTTTCAGTATTCATTGTATGCGTTTGATAAATTGTTCCGGCAGTTCCTGAATCATCCTTTCTTCACCCATTATAAGCAGCAAATCCTCTTTCATAAATACGGGGATTCCTTGCGCTTTGGCTTGGTCGGCAATGTGAAGCACCCATTCGAGACGGGAATCCACTTTGCCTTTCCGATGTCCCGTTTCCGTGCCTATGACAACCCAATCGATACCCGCGAAGTCTATCTCTCCGATTTCGTCAAAGATAGGTTCAAAGGTGACGTGGTAATGTTGGGCCTTGATATTTCTTTTCAAATCTTCTAACCTTTTTTTCTCGGAACTGCGCGTGACGGTCACGCCCATCCAGACATTTTCGTCATCCGTAGAAAAACAGACCTTATCCGGACGTTTCGTAAGAAAGATATAAGCGTGTTGCGGATTGCTTTTCATTCTTCCGAAAATCTCCGCGTTCCATTCAGGCTTCCAATCGGAGAAGTCGCTCATTCCGGTCATCAGCCATACGTGAGGTTTTGGAGTGTCGATGATGTGTAGCTTGCGCCCCATATATTCGGGTACAGAAAAATCGTCCGTGATATGGAAGCGGCGACAGTTATTACGGGCATAGCAGTAGCTGCACCCTATTGAGCAGCCTATCACTATGTTCATATTCTTTATCAGCGATTTGATGCAAACACTCATAACGTAATGCTCTCCCCATCTCCCGGCATAATCAGTCGGTTCATATCCACTCCGTGGTGGCGGGCTTCGTTTCGCAGGATTTCGCGTGTTGTCTGGCAATGGTCAATAGCATCCATGTGTACGGCTATCAGTTTGATTTGTGCGGGGAGCGTGTCGAGCATCGCCATCACTTCCTGTTCGTCGGGGATGATGCAGCCGTCTGTCTTGGAAAATTCGGGGAACACCGCACCGCCGCTGTTTACAACGATATAATCAGGGCGGTATTTTTCCACGGTTTCAAGGATGCACGGTTCCCATTTGCAGTCGCCCATTATATAAATGGTCGGAAGTCCCTCCGCCATCAGCACATAGCCCGACACGGGTCCCATCATCTGGCCTATCTGACCGAAACCGTGATGACCCGTGGTGCGGTGGATGGTCAGGTTGCCTATTGTCTTGCTCTTTTCAATTGCTTCTACATTTGTAAAACCATCTTGCACGAGGGTTTCCTTGTCTTGCGGCTGGGTGTAGAAAGGGATGTCTTTCGGCAAATGTTGTTTCACGCTCGGTTCATAATGGTCAATGTGGTTGTGTGTGAGCAGTACCATATCCACGCCCTCGGTGATTTCGCTGATGGGCATTACCAGATGCACCCTCGGACTTTTATACACGCCGAGAGCGGATTGCAGGGTTCCTTTGTCGGCAAATACGGGGTCAACAAGGATGGTGTGTCCTGCATAATTGATTTTCAAGGTGGCGCTGCGCACCAACCGGATAATAGCTTTCTCGTTCATAATGTTACGCTTTTATGATTTGTCGGGTGCAAAGTTCGGAAGATTCCCCTGATGCCTCTATGCCTTAAAAAGAGAAATATATGCCATTTTGATAAAAGAATGATGTATATTTGCAGAAAGCAAAGAACAAGAGCGATGAAAACGATAACCAACCCCGAAAGACTGGTCAGCGTCCCGTTCAGCAAGACACGTTGCGGCGTGGACTTCTACATCAACACAGGCGAGAGCAAGGACATCTGTGGTGTCTTGACCGAGCACCGGACGTTCAAGACGGATTTTTTCAGTTTCTATTTCTTTCGCCGCGCCAATGGCTATGTGCTGTTAAACTTCCGCAAAATAGAGTTACGGGACGATATGGTGCTCCTCCTGTCGCCGCACCAGCAACAGGAATGGCACGTGGACGAAGCGGAACTGGACTACACCTTTCTTATCTTTCGCGAAGACTTTATGCGCACGTTCATCGCCGACAAGTTCTTCGTCTATCGCCTGCTGTATTATTATCAGACCGACACGCCACCGTACCTGTTTGCCGCGCCGGAAGAACTGGCGGAATATATGCGCCTCTTGGGGAAGATAAAACAGGAGCTGCTGCATCCTGTGGCAGACACTTACAACCTTATCGTATCTGTGCTTTACTATCTGTTGGTGGTTATCAACCGGGCATACGCCAAAACTTACCGTCTGCCGGTCGAAGTGCCGAAGAACAATTATGCCTTCCAATTCAAAGACCTGTTGGAGAAACATATCCGCGACATGCAGCGTGTTCAGGAATATGCCGATATACTCCGCGTGAGCCGTATCACTCTGAACAATTCTGTAATGGCGCAGTTCGGCGTGTCCGCCACCCATCTGCTCAAACAACGCTTGTTGGAGGAATTGAAAAACGAGCTGTTGTTCTCCGACCGCAACGTGAGCCAGTTGGCGGACGAGTTCCACTTTTCCGACCCCAGCCATCTGATGCGTTTCTTCAAGCAACAGACGGGAAAGACGTTTACGCAATATATCACGGACTACCAAAATGGAATATACGAATGAAAAGCAAGAAAAAACTTTATAAGACTTGCACTCCTATCCTCTTTTTTTGTATTTTTGCAGTCGGCGAGAGTTTTTAGGTGGAAATACACCGCATATCACAGAATTAGCAACCGTTGCCAAGTCATTACCTCAGTCTTTGAGAAAAGCTTATAAATAGCTTGTTTCTAACAGATTCCTATTTGTGTATCGAATTTTCAGGCAAAATACCGGCATCTCTCCCAAAGAATACCGCACGCAAAAACAGCCCTGAATTACAGGAGTCCGCTTTCCATTTCATTACGGACTGCCGCCATCATACCTTCCACTTGTGCCAGGGCAAACATACGTCCGTAGAAAGAATAACCGGGATTGTATCCTTCTTTTTCATCGCCTAACATCGTACGTCCATGGTCTACTCGCATGGGAAGTCCGGGATTTTCTTTCTCAAAATTACGGATTAACGCCAACAGATGCCCTCTTCCTGCCAGATGTGATGTCTCTCTGAAATCTCCTTCGGGCAATATTTCCGTACTGCGAAGATGGACAAAGTGGGTTCTCCGGGCAAAACGGCGGGCCAGTTCACGGGTATCATTCTGGCTTCCGGAACTCAAGGAACCGGCGCAGAAAGTCAGTCCGTTATGCGGATTGTCCACGGCATTCAACAGCCAGTCGATGTCTTCTTCGCTGGTGACAATACGCGGAAGGCCGAGCACCTGAAAAGGAGGATCGTCCGGATGAATGCACAGATTGACTCCATACTCATCGCACACCGGCATCACTGCTTTCAGGAATTCACACAGATTTTCTCTCAGCTTCTGGCGGTCTATTCCTTTATATAATGCTAGCAGTTTGCGGAACTTACGGACGGGGTATTGTTCTCCCTCCTGAATGTTACCGTCGATAAACCCTTGCGTTTTTACAATAATCGTATCTATCAGTTCGGCCTTTTCCTCAGGAGTAATACGGTGATCCAATTCTTCCACCTTCTGCAATTCTTCCGGAGAATAATCACGCTCCGCTCCTTCACGCTGCAAAATCTTCAAGTCAAAATAGGCAAAACGTATTCGGTTAAAATAAAGCGAAGAACTTCCGTCGGGCAAGGCATAATGCAAATCTGTACGTATCCAGTCGATGACCGGCATGAAGTTGTAGCACACCGTCTTCACTCCGCATTTCCCTAAATTAGCCAGACTGATTTTGTAATTCTCTATCAAGACATCACGCTCAGGGCCGCCGTATTTAATAGCCTCACACACCGGAAGGCTTTCGACCACCGACCATCTCATACCGTACGATTCGATATAGTTTTTCAGGTCATTAATTGCCTCTGTGGTCCAAACCTCCCCGTTGGGCACCTCGTGAAGCGCCGTCACAATGCCTTCCACCCCAATCTGCCGAAGCATGGAAAGCGTGATGCGGTCTTTCTTACCAAACCATCTCCAAGTCTTTTCCATCATTACCGTTCCCTTAGATTATACTCCACTGAATGAACTGAATCCTCCATCGATGGGCAAAGTGACTCCCGTAATGAAGCTGGCCGCCTCACTGCACAGGAACTGTACGGCTCCATTCAGTTCTGAGATGTCACCAAAACGCCTCATCGGAGTCTTAGCTATGACTTTCCGGCTACGTTCCGTCAGCGATCCGTCAGGATTTATCAGTACGGCACGATTCTGGTTGCCGATAAAGAAACCGGGAGCAATGGCATTCACGCGAATCTTCTCACTGAACTTCAAGGCCATTTCCTGAGCCATCCAGCGAGTGAAATTTTCTACTGCACTCTTGGCCATGGAGTAGCCCGGCACACGGGTAATGGCTTCATAAGATGCCATGGAAGACACATTGATAATGCTACCGCTTTTCTGTGCGGCCATAACTTCCCCGAACACCAGGCAAGGATATACCGTACCGTTCAGGTTCAGGTCTACCACCTTGTTCAAGTCTTCCACCTTCATATCGAACACGTGCTGCGTTTCGGTCAGCGTACCTCCCGGGATATTTCCTCCC
>ENA-ORSK01002694-ORSK01002694.1-human-gut-metagenome-genome-assembly--contig:-NODE-2694-length-11456-cov-2.486975_pt1 | contig 11456 bp, 7 predicted proteins | sample MGYA00242192_ERZ509159 | MGnify/ENA primary metagenome ERZ509159 (study PRJEB26280, sample SAMEA2338663) | human gut metagenome | biome: human gut; feature: human-associated habitat; material: faeces...
GGCGTGATGCGCTGGATGATGGACATTACCTTGGCGGGGTCGCCCTGGTTGCGGAGCCACTGCTGTGTGAACTTGTCGCGGATATACTTCACGAGCTTCTTCTTCAGCGCCATGCGCGTCTCCCAGATCTCCTCGTCGGGCACGTCGTAGATGGCGTGCCAGATGCGCTCGTTGCTCTGGTCGTAGAGGAAGTTGTCGTCGAAGTAGGAGTCGTAGAGCTTGCGCCACTCCGTGGCCGTCCAGGTGGGGAAGTGGACGCCGTTGGTGACGTAGCCGACATGGTTCTCCTCGGGGTAGTAGCCCTTCCAGATCGGGGCAAACATCTTCTGGCTCACCCAGCCGTGGAGCTTCGACACGCCGTTGACTTCCTGGCAGGTGTTGCAGGCGAAGACGCTCATGCAGAACTTCTCGTTGTGGTCGTCGGCGTTGATGCGGCCCATGCCGATAAACTCATCCCAGCTGATGCCCAGCTTCTCGGGATAGCCACCCATGTACTTGCCGAAGAGGTCTGCCTCGAAGTAGTCGTGGCCGGCCGGCACGGGAGTGTGGACGGTATAGAGCGACGAGGCGCGCACCAGCTCCATGGCCTCGTTGAAGGAGAGGCCGTCCTGGATGTAGTCGCACAGGCGCTGGAGATTGCACAGGGCGGCGTGGCCCTCGTTGCAGTGGTAGATGTCCTTCTTGATGCCCAGCTTCTTGAGCATGAGGATGCCGCCGATGCCGAGCAGGATCTCCTGCTTCAGGCGGTTCTCGTTGTCGCCGCCGTAGAGGTTGTGGGTGATGGGGCGGTCATACTCGGAGTTCATCTCGTTGTCCGTGTCCAGCAGGTAGAGTTTGATGCGTCCCACGTTCACGTGCCAGACAAGGGCGTGAACCTGGTAGTTCTGGTAGGGGATATCGATCACCAGCTGGTTGCCGTTGGCGTCGAGCTCGCGCTCGATGGGCAGCGCGTTGAAGTACTGTGCGTCATATTTGGCTATCTGCTGACCGTCCATCGACAGCGACTGCGTGAAGTAGCCGAAGCGATAGAGCAGGCCGACACCACAGAGATCGACGTTGGAGTCGGAAGCCTCCTTGAGGTAGTCGCCGGCCAGCATGCCCAGGCCGCCGCTGTAGATCTTCAGCACCTGGTTGAGGCCAAACTCCATGCAGAAGTAGGCCACGGACGGGCGAGACTTGTTGACTTCCTCGTCCATGTACTCGCGAAACTGCTTATAGACGTTGTGGACCTTGCGCATCAGCTCCTTGTCCTTGACGATCGCTTCCTTGCGGTCGTAGTTGAGGCGCTCCAGGAGCAGAACGGGGTTGTGGCCCACCTCCTCGTAGAGTTTCTCGTCGAGGCTCTTGAAGAGGTTGCGGGCCTCATAGTTCCATGCCCACCAAAGGTTGTGTGCCAGTTCGTTGAGGCAGTCCAGCTCCTTCGGCAGTGACGACTTGACGTTCACTTCCTTCCACTGGGGCAAATTGGAATAATCCGATTTGATCTTCATAGCGTGTAGTGTTATCTGTTGTTGTAATGTTGTTTCTATATATATAATGGATAGAGCGGTTGTCGGGGCGCATCCTTGGCCCTTCTATTCCGCCCGCTTTTCGGCCTTGCGCAGCGCGAGGTCGTAAGCCTCCTCGTAGTAGGGGATAAACTCGCTCCACAGGGCCTTCTTTGAGAGTTTGTCGGCCTTGCTCCGGCAGGCGCGCACCTCCTTGGGCGTCATGGCGGCGAAGCGTGCCACGGTGGCCTTGATGTGGTCGGCTACCTCCGAGAAGTTGTAGTCGGTGCGGTGGACCACTTCCACGCCGTCCTCGATACTGGCACTGGCCCCCTTGACGCTGTTGGCCCACAGGCCAAAGCCGGCCAGGTCGGTCGTGATGCAGGGCACGTGGAAGGCCACGGCCTCCAGCGGGGTGTAGCCCCAGGGCTCGTAGTAGGAGGGGAAGACGCAGAGGTCGTTGCCCAGTACGGTGTCGTAGTAGCTGAGATCGACGATGCCGTCGTCGCCCGTGAGGTAGCAGGGCATGAAGATGAGTTTCACGTTGTCCTCCTGGCGGTTGGCCATGTCGAGGTGGCGCATCATGCCGACCACCTGGTCGTGGTCCATGTCGCCCAGCCAGTGGGTGAGCATGGGGTTCTCCAGCGGCGTGTCATAGCTCTTGCGCTGCTGCAGCCGCTCTTGAAGGTCGGCCCGCGGCCCACTCACCCAGCCTGGAACGGCGATGAAGGCGACGATGGGACGCTGGAGGTCGGTGTCGTGTCTGAGGCGGTTCATCGCCTCGATGAAGACGTCGAGGCCCTTGTTGCGAAACTCGTAGCGTCCTGAAGTGGAGACGATCAGTGCCTCGTCGCCGATCTGTGTGCCCAGCAGGGCGTTGGCTATGGCCGCTTGCGGGCTGCCTTGCGCTTGCGCGTGAACTGCGGTCCGACGGCCACGAAACTGTTGTCGAAACCATTGGGGAGCACTACATCGACGGGCTTGTCGAGCAGCTCGGCACACTCGCGGGCCGTGATCTCGCTCACGGTCGTGAAGCAGTCCACGTGGTGGGCTGCCTGCTTCTCGATCGAGTGTTTGCTCTCCATGTTGAGCTCCTGTGCCATCTGGTCGCCGTTGTAGGCCCACAGATAGTCGTAGAGCGGCTTGTTGTTGCCCGCAATGCTGCGTCCGATACAGGTGGCGTGGGTCGTGAAGATCGTGGCTACCTGGGGCACGAGCTTCTGGATCACCAGGGCGGCGGAGGCCGTCTGCCACTCGTTGGCGTGGAGCACGACACGCTGGTCGTCCAGACGGTAGTGGCGGTAGAAACTCTCCACCACCTTGGCGGCGGCCCAGCCGAAGAGGACGGAGTCGTCGTAGTCGCCAAAGGCGTGGAGGCTGTCCACGCCAAACTGCTGCCAGAGGCGGCCGTAGAAGGCGTCTTTCTCGTCGAAAAGCGGGCGCCAATCGACCAGGATGGCTACGGGACGGCTCGGGATCGTCCAGCGTCCTACGCGCACGTGGAGACCTTCGCAGCGGGCCACGTCCTCCCATTCGGGGAAGAGGCTTTCCTCCTCGAAGTAGGGGCACGGGCGGTCCTGCCAGCAGTCTGGCCCGATGAAAATCAACTGGTCGTGGATCCGGTCTTGGAGCGTCCTCGCCCGGGTGGAAAGCACGGTGTAAATGCCGCCCACCTTATTGCAGACCTCCCAGCTGGTCTCAAAGATATAGTTGGGGAATAATCTCTCTTGTTCCATGAAAACAATCTAAAAATGAAGCCTCGCCAAGCCCTTTCTCCATCGTCCCGACAAGGGGGCGAGGCTATGGATGGGCCACGAAGTTGCTGCAAAGGTACGATAAACTCGCCAATGAACCAACTGTTTGCGCATCTTTTTTGCCTTTGTCATGGCTTTGTTGCACAGTTTTTGCACACGCTATGCAAAGTGAGGCTTTCGGCCCAGTCGGCCCAAGTCGCCGTCTTGCCCTGGCGGGATCGGGAGCAAATCAAAACGAATCACCTAAAACGGACAACCCAAACAACCCATACAAGGACGAAGCGCCAGGAGAATCCCTTGTGGGTGAAACTCGCTTTTAGACGCAGTTCGTATTTGTACGCGTTGTTTGGGTCGTATACGTTGTTGAGCCGTAATACGTTGTTGAGTCGTAATACGTTGTTGAACCGTATGCGTTATTTGGCCGTATGCTTTGTTGGGACCGTATGATCGCAGGTCCACGGTCGCTCTTCTGTCATTGGCAAGCCACCCTGGCGGGGTCTGGTATTTTGGCGCTCCCCCTAAGCCTTTCTTCTTATGCCTTGATCTTCGGATAGCGGCGGAAGAAGCCATCCAGGCGCAGGCGGACGACGCCGAAGAGCGCTTCGGAGAAGATACCTCCGCTCATCTTGCTCGTGCCCTCGCGGCGGTTGGTGAAGACGACGGACACTTCCTTGAGTTTGAAGCCAATCTTGTAGGCAGTGTACTTCATCTCGATCTGGAAGGCGTAGCCCTTGAATCTCACCTCGTCGAGGGGAATGGTCTCCAGCACGCGCCGAGTGTAGCAGACGAATCCTGCCGTGGTGTCGTGGATGTTGACACCCGTCACCAGACGGACGTAGCATGAGGCGAAATAGCTCATCAGCACGCGTCCCATCGGCCAGTGGACGGCGTTCACCCCGCTGACGTAGCGGCTGCCCACGCTGAGGTCGTAGCCCTCGTCATGGCAGGCGGCATAGAGGCGTGGCAGATCGTTTGGATCGTGGCTGAAGTCGGCGTCCATCTCGAAGATGTAGCCGTAGTCGCGCTCCAAAGCCCACTTGAATCCGGCGATATAGGCCGTGCCAAGTCCCAGTTTTCCGCTGCGTTCCACGATGAAGAGGCGGCCTTTGAACTCGTCCTCCATTAAGTGGTGGACAATGTCGGCCGTACCGTCGGGACTGCCATCGTCGATGACCAGGATGTGAAAGTATTTCTCCAGGCCGAAGATGGCTCGTATGATCTTCTCTATGTTCTCCTTCTCGTTGTACGTCGGGATGATGATGATGCTGTCGCTCTTCTCCATAATAGGTTGGATTGATATTGTTTGCAAAGATAATGCTTTTTACTTGAAAGGGCGCAAGGATGAGGATAAAAAAGTTTAACCCCCGCGGGTTTCTCCTTGTTCTTGCTGGTCGGAGTCCCACAATTTCCTTACTGATCGGGGTTCTCCACAAATCCTTGGTATTCCTTGACCAGTCCCGACATCACGCGCTTATACGCTTCGTCCATCGTGGTCTTGACATTCTCTGGTCCCTGCGTGGTGGGGTAGATGGGCTCGTGGATGGTGAGGCTCAGCCGGTGCCACGTCAGCCAGCGCCAGTCGCGCATGCGGGGCATCACGTCGAAGGCGCCATTGATCGTCAGCGGGCAGACTGGCAACTGGAGTTCGTCGGCCAGCATGAACGCACCTCTTCTGAATACGCCCATGTGGCCAGTGAAGGTTCGTGCTCCCTCGGGAAACACTACCAGCGACATGCCCTCCTGGAGCACCTCGCGTGCCTGGTCGTAGGTCTGGCGGATCTTGCTCGGGCCGCGCTTATCGACGTAGATGTGGTGGGCTGCCTCGCAAGCCTTGCCCACGAAGGGTATCTTGCGCAGTCCCTGTTTCATCATCCACTTGAAGTTGCGGCCCAGGAAGCCGTAGATGATGAAGATGTCAAACGATCCCTGGTGGTTGCTGACAAAGACGTAGCTCTGGTCCTTGCGCAGATGTTCCCGTCCTTCCACTTTGATGGGGAGCAGGCTGACCCAGATGATGAACCGTCCCCACCATTTGCCGGGGTAGTAGCCCCAGTAGTGTCCGTCGCCCAGCGTGCATCCGATCGTCGTCACCAGCGCACAGGCGATGGAACTGAAGATGAGGAAGGGCAGGACCACAAAGAGTTGATAAATCCTGTAAATGAGTTTCATGTTGTGTGTGTGTTTTAAAAAATATTGAGTTATTATCGATTCGGATGTTCTTGTCAGTTGGCCTTGGCGACCGGGTCGGCCGGCCGGCACTTCGTCCTGAGCGTGATGACGGTGATCTCGTTGGGCATGTTCAGCCGGAACGGCACCAGCCCTCCCAGTCCGGCATTGACGTAGAGGTAGCGTCCCTGCTGCTCGTAGAGTCCCTTGTCGGGTCGGCCTCGCCACTGGGTCGGCCGGTGTCCGAAGAACTGCATCTGTCCGCCGTGGGTGTGTCCGCTCAGCGTCAGTTGGGCCGTGGTCTTGGGCAGTATGTCTCGTCGCCAGGCCGAGGGGTCGTGTTGCAGCATCACCACAAATGCCCCTGACCGCACGCCCTCAAGGGACTTCCTCGTGTCGGCAAGGTTGGGGAAGGGTGGTTCGCCGTCGTTCTCCGTGCCTGCCACGACGAGAGAGTCGCCACCGCGTCTGATGACGAGATGGTCATTGCGCAGCAACCGCCATCTCAGGGCGTTTTGTTCTGTCTCTACGAGCAGGCGCAGCAGGCGGTCCTGAGCCTCGTGAGTGTCTTTGGCGTAGCTCGCATAGTCGTGGTTGCCGAGTACGGAGACCATGCCCTGAGTCGTACTGCGCAGCAGGTCGGTGTGGGGGAAGATCTCCTGGGGACGGATGTTCTGCACGTCGCCCGTGAAGACCATCAGGTCGGCGTGCTGCCGGGCGATGGAGTCCATCTCCGTTTGGAGAATCTTCTGTCGCCAGCCGTAGAAGGTGCCGAGGTGGAGATCGGAGATATGGAGGATCTTGTAGCCGTCGAAGGCTGCGGGGAGGTCGTCAAACTGCAGCGTGAGGTGGTTTACCTTCACCTGTCTCACGCCGACGGTCAGACCATAGATATAGGCCAGGACGCCGCCACAGCCCAGCAGGATGCCGATGTAGTGGCCCAGGTTGATGCGCGGCCAGCCCGTCAGCCGCATCAGACACGACCCGAGGAAGGAGCACAGGGCAAAGATGGCCTTCGGACCGACGAAGAGGCCCAGCAGGAGCAAATAGGTGTTGAGCCAGGCAAGGTCGGAGGGAGCAAAACTCGGGAGCGACGCGAGAGTGATGGTATAGGTCGAGAGCGCGATGCAAGGCACCCACCACAATAGTCGCAGCCACCACGGCAGACTATATCGGCGGCGGAAATAGTGGACGTCGATATAGAGGTCGGAGAGGACGATGACCAACAGGAGGGGGATGACGATTCTTGCTATCACGGGCTCTGAGTGCTTCTATCTTGAATGGTCAGATGTTATCTTGATCTGTCAAACGCTATTTAGTACGGTCAAACTCCAGTTCCTCGCCGCGGTAGCCCTCGTCGAAGGTGCCGCGGTCATAGACGAGGTGGCCGTTGCAGAGGGTCTGCTCCACGCGCCAGCGGAAGGTCTTTCCCTCCAGGGGGCTCCATCCACACGGACTTTGTATCTCTGCCTTCGTCAGCGTCCACGGACTGTCGGGGCGCACGATGGCAATGTCGGCATGGTAGCCTGGGCGCAGAAAACCGCGCTCTCTGACGTGGAAGTATTGGGCCGGATGGTGGGCCATGAGCGCCACCAGTTGCTCGATCGTAATCCGTCCCGCATCGACCAGTCCCAGCATGGCGACGAGGCTAAACTGCACCATGGGCATTCCCGAAGCGGCCCGTGCGCAGCCTCCTTCTTTCTGCGAGGGTAGGTGAGGGGCGTGGTCTGTGGCGATGGTGAGGATGCGTCCGTCGGTCAGTCCTTCGATCAAGGTCTCTTGGTCGTGGGCAGTCTTGACGGCAGGGTTGCATTTGATGCGGGTGCCCAGTCGCTGGTAGTCCTTGTCCGTGAAGAGCAAGTGTGCCGTCACGGCCTCGGCGGTGATGTTGGCGTCGCCATGGGCGGCGATCATCTCCAGTTCGCGGGCGGTGGAGATATGGGCCACGTGGAGTCTTGCTCCTGCCTCGGTGGCCAACTGGAGGGCCAGGGCGGTGGACCGAACACAGGCCTCCTCACTTCTGATCTCGGGATGGTGCTCCACGGCAGGATCCTCGCCATAGCGCTCCTTGGCCAGTCGCATGTTCTCGCTGATGAGTGTGGCGTCCTCGCAGTGGCTCACGACGGGAATGTCGAGCTGGGCAGCCAACTGGAACACCTCTTTCAGTGCCTCGCCACGGTCCACGAGCATGTTGCCCGTCGATGATCCCATGAAGAGTTTGATGGCGGGCGTATGTTGCCAGTCGGCCTGACGGAGCGTCTCGGCGTTGTTGTTGGTTGCGCCGAGATAGAAGGCGTAGTTGACGGCGCTGTCTTTCCTTCCCCGCTGCCGTTTGTCCTCCCAGGCCGCTTCCGTCGTAGTGGTGGGCACGGTGTTGGGCATTTCCATATAGGAGGTCACACCGCCGTAGGCTGCTGCACGGCTCTCGCTGCGTATCGTCGCCTTGTCCGTCATGCCCGGCTCGCGGAAGTGGACGTGCTCGTCGATGACCCCTGGCAGTACATAGCATCCTGCCGCGTCGATGACGTGGTCGTAGCGGTCCTCCGCCAAAGGAGCTTCCGTCCCGATGGAGGCAATGCGTCCGTCGTCGCCTATGGTGATGGTGCCTTGTCTCGACACGCCCTCATTGACGAGGGTGCCGTTTTTGATCAGCGTGCTCATGATTCTCTGTGTCTATATATAATAGGTATAGGGGAATGGAAGTCTAATAAGATATGGAGTCGCTCGCCATCTGGTTGGGCGTGATCGGAGCCACGTTGGCATCGCCTTCGCTCATGGGCACGGCTGGCACGTCCTCCATCGTGCCGTTGTTGCGCTGCAAGGTCTCCTGGAAGTGCTGGTAGAACTGCTTCACGTCGGGGTCGTTCTTGAAGTTGTCGGGTGCCTTGGCCATGATAAACTCTATCCACGAGGGCAGACCGTCGAGGGCGGTGGCGAAGAGGTAGTCGTTGAGCCAGACGGGGTAGGCGTCGGGCGTGGTGTCATACTGGATGCGGGTGAAGAATCCCCACGGACCCAGGATGTTGTCGAAGTTGTCCGTCACGAATTTCGTGAAGAGTTTGTCGCCCTGCTCAAAGACTTTGATGGCCTTTTTGGCCAGCCGGATGTTGACCGCCGCCTCGTCCTGTCCGTTCATGATGGCCGCGCTCTGCTCGTGGTCGATGTCGGCATACTGGTTGCGGATCTGCACGAAGCGGTTCCAAAACTTGTTGAGTTTGTCGTTGAGCGGTGTGCCGCTGACCTTCTGCTGTGTGTTGTCGAGCTTGATGCTGATGTTGCCCTGCTCGATGACGACGGGCTGCGAGAGGTCCTTGTCGTCCATGAAGATGCGGGCGACGTGGGCGCTATCTACTTTGCCGCTGAAGGAGAACTGACCGTGTACGACGTCGCAGGAGTCGAGGTTGGTCAGGTTGCCGTCCTTCGTCACTTTCAGATAGAGCTTCTGGCCGTCAAGGTCCGACACGTTGGAGGAACCCTGTATGTCGTAGGTGCCGGCACAGGAGGTGAGCGACAGGAGTGCGGTAATAGTATAGACGATCTTGTTCATAATATGTTTGACCATTTGGCCGAGGCGGTCTCGGCGACAGATCCTTTTAGATTTCGTTATTGATGGTTCTCTTGCTCTTCTTTACGCAGCTCGTGGCCGATGCGGTGGGTGGTGTACATCTCCAGCAGGGCGCCTATCAGCAGCGCCACCACCCAGTTGTTGTGGAAGATATTGACGTAGTTTGCATAGCCCGAGATGGACTGGGCAAACCAGGGCTTGAGGAGGTGGTAGCAGTCCTCGACCATGAACACGCCGGCGCAGACGAAGCAGGCCAGGGCGAAAAACTGGATGCGGCGCAGACGGCGCAGCGTGATGCTGGTGCCCTCATAGCGCTGGCGCGCTTGCATGGCGGCGAAGAGCAGGCTTCCCGCCAGCACCAGGAAGCAGACAAGGCCCTGGAGGATGAAGAACACATAGCAGCCGGCACCCGCCACCATCAGCACGCCGCCGGCGAGGAAGAGGAAGGTCTCTGCCTTACTTAATTGTTTCATAGAAAGCTGGGTTGTTGTCCGAATTATCGTCGTCGCTCAGCACGAAGACGTCCTCGTCGTCAGTCTTCATGAAATAGCGCTCGCGACCCACGCGGGCCATGGCCGAGGAATCGGCCCGGAGCTCGTGCAGCCGCTGGTTGTTGGTCTGATAGACCTTCTCATACTTGGCGATCTCGTCCTGTAGATCAGAGATCCTGTAGTCGTACTCGAAGCGCTTCATGAAGCAGTCGTCGCCCAGGAAGCCGACATAGAGTACGCCCATCACCACCACGATGTGGTATTTGAAGCGGCTGAGGATTCTGACGATATGTCCGGTAATCTTAATCACGTTCGATTTTTGTTTCTGCAAAAGTAAGTATTTAAAAGCATACAAAGGGCAAACGCTCTTGCATTTTTTATCTATTTAACCATAAAATGTGGATGGGCGCGAGGATTGTTACCAACTTTTTGCTACCTTTGCAATGTGATAAAGCCTGCGGGCGCCTTGGGGCGCTTGGTTGTGGCGTGGATGGGGGCTGCCCGTCTTGCGTCGCCGACATCAGGCCAAAACCTAACTCAGCCAATGAACGAATATATAGTTTCTGCGCGCAAATACCGTCCGATGAAGTTTTCCGACGTCGTCGGCCAGGACGCGCTGACCACCACTCTCCGCAATACGGTCAAGTCGGGCAAACTGGCCCATGCCTACCTCTTCTGCGGTCCGCGCGGTGTAGGAAAGACCACTTGTGCGCGCATCTTCGCCAAGGCCATCAACTGCGAGCACCCCACCGACAACGGCGAGGCCTGTGGCGCCTGCGAGAGTTGCAAGGCTTTCGAAGAGGGCCGCTCCTTCAACATCTTCGAGCTCGATGCCGCGTCCAACAATGGTGTCGATCAGATCAAGCAGCTCATGGAGCAGACCCGCATCCCTCCGCAGGTGGGGCGCTACAAGGTCTTTATCATCGACGAGGTCCACATGCTCTCGCAGCAGGCCTTCAATGCCTTCCTCAAGACGTTGGAGGAACCGCCCGCCCATGTCATCTTCATCCTCGCCACGACCGAGAAGCACAAGATCCTGCCCACCATCCTCTCGCGCTGCCAGATCTACGACTTCGAGCGAATGTCCGTGGCCCATATCATCCAGCAACTGAAGATGGTGGCCGACCGCGAAAAAATCTCCTATGAGGAGGAGGCCCTGGGCGTGATAGCGGAGAAGGCCGACGGCGGTATGCGCGACGCGCTCTCCATCTTCGACCAGGTGGCGAGTTTCTCGCAGGGCAATGTCACTTTCGAGAAGACGATCGAAGACCTCAACGTCCTCGATGCCGACAACTACTTCAAGACCGTCTTCCTGGCCCTGGACAACAAGGTGGCCGACATCATGCTGCTCCTCAACGGGGTGCTGGCGAAGGGCTTCGATGGGGGCAACTTCATCGTCGGACTGGCCAGTCACATCCGCAATGTGCTCATGGCCAAGGATCCGCAGACCTTGCCGCTCCTGGAGGTCAGCGACCGCCAGCGCGAGCAGTATCGGGAGCAGGCGCAGAAGTGTCCGGCTCGCTTCCTCTACCAAGCGCTGCGCATTGCCAACCGTTGCGACGTGCAGTATCGCCAGTCGTCCAACAAGCGCTTGCTCGTGGAACTGACGCTCATCGAGATCGCACAGATCACCCAGCCCGAGGACGATACCGCGGGTGCGGTGCGTAGCCCTAAGCAGTTGAAAACCCTGTTTCAGAAACTACTCCGACAGGTGCAGCCAGAAAGGGGCGCGCAGGTGGCCCCGGTTGCACAGAGAAAACGGCAACACGCTCAGCAGACCGTGCAGCCGACTACGGATCAGTTGCAGTCTGCTGACCAAAAGGCTGACCAAAGGATGGAAGCGAAGCTAACTCAGCAGTCTCCCGAGACAGTTAGGACGGCTCCTCCCGCAGGGGCGCTGAAGTCGGCCAAGCTCAATCTCGGGCGCAGCATGGGAATGTCCTTTGGCGATATCCTAACCCACAAGGATAAACCCACGGCGGAGCAGACGGTG
>ENA-ORSK01002695-ORSK01002695.1-human-gut-metagenome-genome-assembly--contig:-NODE-2695-length-11454-cov-2.746469_pt1 | contig 11454 bp, 9 predicted proteins | sample MGYA00242192_ERZ509159 | MGnify/ENA primary metagenome ERZ509159 (study PRJEB26280, sample SAMEA2338663) | human gut metagenome | biome: human gut; feature: human-associated habitat; material: faeces...
CGGATAAAATCATCGCCGTTACTGGATCCTCTGGAAAAGGAAGTATTTCCTCTACAGTCGCCGAGATATATCGCAAGCTAGGATATCGTGTTGCTCACAATGTAGCAGGATCTAATCTTACTTACGGGATTGCGACTCTCCTTTTGCAATACTGTTCTATCTTTGGGAAACTAAAATGCGACGTACTCGTCTTTGAAATTGATGAACGATATGCAAAATACGTATTTCCAGATATCAAGCCGACGCACGTATTGATCTCAAATATCAGCCGTGATCAACCTCCACGTCAAGGACACTTTGATTTCGTCTATGAAGAAATCAAAAGCGCACTTTCTAAAGAAATGCACTTAATTTTAAATGCCGATGATCCGATGCTACAAATCTTTAATCTCGAAAATGAATTTCAAGTGACTTATTATTCCATGGACCAAAATCAATATAGCTATCCAAAATCAAAATTTAAAAACTTAAATATTACCCATTGTCCTGTTTGTCATCATAAATTAATTTACGATTACTATCATTTTGAGACACTCGGACATTATCACTGCAGTCATTGTAAATTTCAAACACCGAAAGCAAAATATCATATTACCAATCTCGACTTTGATACTCCAGCAATGACGATCAATGAAAAGTATGTAATTCAACTTCCATACGATATGCTTTACTGTGCCTATAATACACTCGCAGCTTTCACAATCGTAGCGACAACAGAAAAACAAGAGGAAAAAATTGCAACTTATTTAAATGCACTCAATGTGAAACAAAAAAATCATTTACATACAACTTTTCAAAATCGCAATGTCTATATTTTGAACAATAAAAACGAAAATGCGACAACCTTTAATCAATCTATCTTGTTTACCGATCGTCACACTGAAAAAAAGACGCTCGTCATCGGATGGAAAGAAATCAGTAGAAGATATCAATTTGACGATCTATCATGGTTATACGATGTCGATTTTGAACTATTTGCACGACACGATATCGATACTGTAATCTGCATCGGTTTGCATCGCTACGATATTGCAACGAGAATGAAATATGCCGGAATCGACGAGAAAAAGATTAAAACGTTTGAATCTCTCGAAGGTGTAACTGCCTGTCTCGCAAAAACAAAAGGAGATATTTTTGCTATATTGAATTTCGATCTCGTTTTACCGTTTCAAGAAATCTTAAAAGAAGGTGATTCAAAATGAAATTTGTAATCGCACACTTATATTACGATCTCATGAACTTGTATGGAGAAAGTGGAAATGTCATCGCACTTCAAAAAGCATTAGAACAACTAGGAATTGATGTTTCTATTGAATTCATCACGATCGATGATGAGATCGACTTTTCAAAATATGATCTTATATATATTGGAGCTGGTACTGAAAAAAATCAATTACTCGCACTAGAACATCTTCTCTCTTACAAAGAAGAGCTATGGAAACGAATGTCTCATCTTTCATTCTTCGTAACAGGTAATGCCATCGAACTATTCGGAAGGGAAATTATCGACGAACACCAAGTTTCTTACCCTGCTCTATCTTTCTTTCCTTTCCGAGCAGAGCGAAAAAATATACGCATTGTCGATGAAGTCGTTGCTACATGCGATTTTCTAAAAACACCAGTCATTGGCTTTCAAAATCAAAAAAGTGTCATCGAGCACTTGAAAAATCCAATCTTTCAAGTACGACAAGGTGTGGGAAGTTCTCCTAATACAAAATACGATGGAATTATGACAAAACAATTTTTCGGAACTTATTTCATTGGACCTATCTTGATCAGAAACCCTCACCTTCTTACATATTATGTAAAACAACTAGTCAAGAAAAAAGATCCTGAATTTAAAATGAAACGACTCAATCTAACATTTGAAAAAAAAGCATACGAAGAACACTTAAAGCAATTAGAACTAACAGAAAAATGACAGATCACTGTCATTTTTTTCTTTACTCAAACTCATTCATAATTTCATTATACGTAAGATTTTTATTACAGTTTACGCTAAATAATGTCTCCCCATCTTTAGAAACACCAAAATTTAAATCACTGTCATGCTTACTAGAAAATCTAGAAAATGGAACATATTTCATTAATTCATCATTCATATCTATCACGTATTGAGCTAGCTCTTCGTTTGATGCAAATTCTTCTACGTTAAAATTACACCAAATTCCTCGACAATGTGCTTTCTCGTACTGATCTTGATATTTTTCAATCGCTTTTTCTATGTAATTATCTATAAGATTATATGCACACGAGTTCCATAGATCAGTAACCAATACTTCCGACACATCAAACTCTATTTGCGTATCACGAGAACGGACTCGCGTAATATAACTATCGTGAGACAACTTTTTACTAGGGTAACACGCGATCTTCGTGTTCTCCCGACTTACAACCGTAAATTCTTCCCCAGGATATGTTTCCTCTAAATAAGATAAAACTTCTTTCTCCGTATAAGGCTTACTTCCTATACATCCTGTCATCACTAAAGTGAAACATAACATAAATCCTAGCAATAGCTTTCGTTTCATATATCTCTCCTACTTTCAAATTCAATTTTATTATACATCATGCGATAAAAAAACAAATAAGTGATTGACACCTATTTGTCTCTTAATACCGCACCTAATTTATGTTCTACGTCGCTAATAATCTTATTAAATATCTTCATAACCTCATCATCTTGTAGTGTCTTATTCGGATCTTGGAACGTAAGTGAGAAGGCAATTGATTTTTCATCTTGACCTACATTTTCTCCAACGTACACATCAAAGACATGAATATCTGTAAGTAATCTTCCACCACTTTTTTTAATCTGGGCTAAAAGTTCTTCTGCAGGTACTTTCTTAGATACAACGAATGCCATATCTTTCGTTACGCTTGGATACTTAGAGATTTCTTTAAACTTGATTGGTTTGATCTTTTTAGAAGCTAGTTTTTTCAAACTAAATTCAGCTACGTATAGTTCATCTTTCATAACGCTTAGATCGTGATCAGAAAAATGATCCTGCCCTTCGACCAGAATGGCTCCGATCACACCTACTTCTTCTCGATCTAATAAGATTTTAGCACTCATTCCTGGATGTAAATCTGGAGTTGCTTCTTTTACAAATGTATAGCGATTTTTAAGTCCCATATAATCGAAAATATCTTCGACGATTCCTTTGATTAAATAAAAATCAACTTTCATCTTTGCTCCCTGCCATGTTGGTGTTAGATAATTTCCCATCATAGCAATAGAAACTAACGTATCTTCTTCCTCTTCGTTAAAATAAGTATTTGCTATTTCATAGAGACATACATCTTTTGTTCCTCTTGCCTTATTATATTCTACAGTCTTCACCAAAGATGGTAAAAGTGTTTGACGAATAATTGACTTATCAGTTGACATTGGTCTTAATAAAGCAATTGGCGTTTGATGATGATAACGGAATAACTGATCTTCCTCTGGACTAATAAGAGTATACGTTCTCGCTTCGTTAAGTCCTAGACTTCTAAGTCTCTTACTTACCAATTTTCGATCCGCTACAAGTCCAATATATCTTCCTGGTCTACCTTCTCCCGTTGGCAATTTAGATTCGATATGATCGTATCCATATAGTCTTCCAATTTCTTCAGCCAAATCTGATACATGTGCCTCTACATCTAATCGTCTATTTGGAATGGTAACATGGAATTCATCTTTATTGACTTCGTATTCAAACCCTAATCCATCTAATGATTTTAGTGCATCTTGTTTTGTTAATTCCATTCCTAAAAGATCGTTTACTTGTGTTAATGTAAATGTTACTTCTTTTGGTGTCTTATCCATTACGTCGTGTGTCATTGTTCCAGATAGTACTTTCGCATCAGCATACTTCTCTAACAAATGACAAGCACGTTCGATTGCCATCGTACAATATTCGTAGTTAAGTCCCTTTTCATATCTTAAAGATGCCTCACTGCGAAGTTCATGATTGATCGATGTATACCGTACATGATAAGAATCAAAAATAGCACTCTCAATTACAATAGACTTTGTATTTTCATCGATTCCAGAATTTAATCCTCCCATGACACCTGCGATACAAACTGGCTTTTTACCATCCGTAATAATGATATCATCTTTTGAAAGCGTTCTCTCTTTTCCATCTAATGTAACGATCTTCTCTTGATCTTCTGCCATGCGAACTAAAATAGTATCTCCTAATTTATCACGATCGAAGAAGTGTAATGGTTGTCCGTATTCTAACATAACATAGTTTGAAATATCAACAACGTTATTGATAGAACGCATTCCAGCAACTTCCAAACGATGTTTAATAAATTCTGGACTTGGTCCAATTTTTACATCGCTTACAATCTTCGCATTGTACATCGGACAATTATCTGTTTCAATCTTCAGATTTAACTTTCCATCGATCGTATCTTTTACTGGATGTGTTGTAACATCTGGTAACGTTACTTTTTGACCTAATACTGCAGCAACTTCATAACTAAATGGGATATGGTTGTTACAGTCACTACGATTTGGATTTAAATCTAACGTATAACATGTATCATCCCATCCAAAGTGTTTACAAACATCAACACCAACTGGAGTTGATGGATCTAATTCTTCAATTCCCCTGTTGTAACTTTCTTCTGTCTTTTCCTCTAATCCAAGTTCAAATAAAGCACAGATCATTCCATTTGACTCTACACCACGAATCTTACTTGCCTTAATTTCAAAATTACCCGGTAAGATAGCGCCTGGAAGAGCAACGATAACTTTAGTCCCTGCACGTACATTACTTGCACCACAGACGATTTGCTCGTTATGATCTCCAACATTTACCTGACATACTTTCAAGTGATCACTATCCGGATGCATTTCACATGTCATTACTTCTCCTGTTACCAAGTTTGGAATATATTTGCTCTCTACTTGTTCAATATTAATTCCAGCACGCGTAATCTTATCAGCAACTTCTTTTAAATCCGCATCTTTATAATCGACATAATCACGTACCCAATTCATACTAATCGCCATATTACTCTGCCTCCTTTCTGTTGAATGTATCTGTAACTCTTAGATCATTCGTATAGAATGTTCGAATATCAGTAATTCCATATTTCAACATTGCAAGACGTTCCATACCAAATCCAAATGCAAATCCAGTCCATTCTTTTGGATCGTATCCACCATTTTCTAGTACACGTGGGTGAACCATTCCAGCTCCACCAACTGTAATCCATCCAGTATGTTTACATAAAGGACAACCCTTTCCACCACAGTTGAAACATGAAATATCAAGTTCTACAGATGGTTCTGTAAATGGATAGAAAGATGGACGGAATCTCGTTTCACGTTCTGTTCCAAATAGTTTTTTAGCAATGATATCGAAAGTTCCCTTAAGATCGGCAAGAGAAATATTCTTATCGATCAAAAGTCCTTCCATCTGTGTAAATTGATGAGAATGTGTCGCATCATCATCATCTCTACGGTATGTCTTTCCTGGACATACGATACGAAGTGGTTCTTTTTCTTCGTTTGCTAACATCGTTCTTACCTGTACAGGAGAAGTTTGACTACGCAATAGTAACTCTTCCCCTTTCGTATAGAACGTATCCTGTGCATCACGCGCTGGATGCCCCTTCGGTAAATTTAAAAGTTCGAAATTATAGTAATCTTTTTCGAGCTCAGGTCCTTCTACAACGTCGTATCCCATACTCAGGAAAAGCTCCTCTGATTCCTCGATCAATTTCTCTAAAATGTTTGGTGTTCCTACTGGAATCTTCGTTGCTGGTAAACTGATATCAATCTCTTCTTTTGATAGTTTCTCTTCTAATTCCTTCGCTTCTATCTTTGTACGTTGCTCATCGAATAAAGTACTAACAGTCTCTTTTAACTCATTAACGAGTTTTCCTGTCTCCTTCTTCTCTTCGATACTAAGATCTCTCATTCCAGCAAGAATCGCACTAATAGGTCCCTTCTTTCCTAGATATTCAACTTTTAAATCATTCCACTCTTTTATATTTTTAACTTCTTTTACTTTGGCTTCAATTTCTTTTTGTAATTGTTCAATCTTATCTTTCATCCCATTCACTCCTATTCTAATTCAAAAAAAATCACATCCAATTAAGGACGTGATTGACGCGGTACCACCTTATTTTATATCGTAATCGATATACACTCAAAACTATAACGCGTTACCGGACATACTTTCATACACAGCTAGACGGTGAATTCATAAAATTTGTCGTACCTGTTTTTCAGCACCACAGGCTCTCTAAAACGACATCCTTTTATTACTACTCCGTGTTCATCGCTTTTTAACTATAATTTGATTATATCATAACTTTATAATTTTTCAAGAGATTTTTTTATTTCGATTTTACACACGATAAAAACATTCATAATTTTTAATAGATTTTTCTCTTTCATCATATTCCAAAGAATCATTTATTTATTACATTTTGTTATTTTGTCCAAATATAAACAAAAAATGAGGTTATTACCTCATTCCTTATTCATTTACTTGTTTACACTCTGAAGGCTCATACAATTTTAGGTCGTATTTTAACATTTCTACTCCTGTACGATCCTCTACTGTAAATTTCAATACTTTGGTCAAACTGATTTCTTGTCCACTATTTGCATCGATCAATGGTGCTTCTAATTCTCCGGCATCCGTTAGTTCTTTTAACGAAACACAAAAGGTATTCCCTGCATTTTGATGATAAGTCGATTGATTCTTATCGAGATAGATTTCTCCTGCATGATAGAAAACTTCTATCGTTGCGGAAGAAATATTTCCTTTTGATTTATTCATCTGGTTGATGATTTGAGGGAGCGCAACGACGGATAATATTCCAATGATAATGATAACTCCCAACAATTCAATCAATGTAAATCCACTTTTTATTTTCATAAACTCACCTATTTTTCTATGATTGTAATACGAGCAAATCCATTTCCTTCATTTCCTGTAATTTTTACTGTTCCACGAGGATTTGGCATCACTGCATTTCCACTAATCATCTCGATTTGTTTAAATACTTTACCAGAGTAATGTATATTCGAAGTGCCAATTGCTCCACTTTCTAGTACTGCCCTACAACCTGTACATCCTGAAACGAAAGATGAACCTCCGCCTCCTCCCATGTTGTGACAATTTCCACCGGTTGAAGATCCTCCAAATCCACCGAAGTATCCTCCACCCCCTCCGGAATGTCCACTACATGCTCCTGTTATTCCAGCATTAGCTCCATTTCCGCCAATACCAAATGCATTTCCAGTCGTCTGAGTACCTCCAGTTCCACGTTTTGCTACATCGTTTGGATAATTAGCAAGACTTGATGGAAGAGCACCTTTTTCGCCATTTGTCGTTCCCGCATTTCCTTTTTGATTATCGTACCCAGTGTCTCTATAGACGTGGCCGCCTCCTCCACCAGCTACCATAATTCTACTCTTTAACCCTTCTGCATCATTCCATGCTCCACCAACTAAACGAACATCTGTAGCGCCTCCTCCAGAGTTTCCTCCAGAATAAGTAGAAAATCCGTACGTTTCACTTCCGCTCGCATTTCCTCCTGCTCCACCACCATTGAACGTCGCTGCTGCACCGGCTCCTACCGTTCGAGTTTCTTCATTTCCGCTAGAACCTTTCTTACCAGATTCTCCAACATAGACATAAAGTCGATCTCCTCTTTGTAATGTAATAACTCCACTTGTATAAGATCCCTTACCACCTGCGTAATCATTTGTTCCAGCACCCCATAATTCAATGCGGTAGTCACCTTCGCGTGGTGCTGTAAATGTCTGTACTCCACCTGTATAATCAAAGATAAATTCTGTCGATTCCAAAATCGCACTACATTCGGATGGATCATACAAATTGAGATCATGTGTCAATTTACGATTCGTCGTTACTTTAAATTTTAATGTTTTCGTAAGAGGAATATTCTTCCCCGTTTGCGCGTCTGTCACCGGCGTATTTATCTTCCCTGCGTCGGCAAGTTGCTGTAACGAAATACAAAAAACATTATCCTCTGTCAATTTATAATTATTGATATTTTCTTTAATATAGCTTTCCCCATTACTATATAGTACTTTTGCTGTTGCCTCTGAAATATTGTTCTTCGCTTTATTAATACTTCCTGTAATAATTGGGAAGGCAATCAAAGCAATGAGACCTAATACAGTAATAACTCCTAATAATTCAACTAACGTAAAACCTTGTCTTCTCTTCATATTATCGACCTATCCTATGCTTTCATTATAACCTTTTTTTCCTCATTTGTACATAGATAACAAAAAAAGAACCGTAAAGTAGATCAAGGCTCGTAAGTGATCACTTCATGTGCAATATCGAGCCTTAACTGAGCTTTTTGTTCTCTCGGTACGACAACCTGCTTTATATGTCCGTCGGAAATATATTTTGTCTGCTCCAATTCTCGCATCTGATTTTCTAGGCTATCCGTCACTTCTTCACTATGATACGCCTTAATGCGCTTAATAAAATCTGTCGAAAATGAAAGATCAAAACAAGAGACATTCGCACCAAATTCAGGTTGTAATGTCGCATAAGTCTGATAGTGAAACTGGTCGTAAGTCCCTTCTAAAACCGCATCGTAATTTTTATGATCTACTTGATATGGTGAACCATTTGGAAGTGCTACAATAGAAACATACTCTTCCGGTATCAAGTCTTCAAATAAATGATACATACCACCGATTTCTTTTTCCGTTGTCGTATAATCTAATGCTGTAATATCCGCTCCTGTCATCGTACCATTTCCTATATCATATCCGTTTTCTACGAGCCATTTTAAAATTTTCTTATTATATTTCTTATCTCCAAATAAATGTTCATTGACAAAGAAAGTAGCGGTCACTTGAAAATCTGGATATTGTTTTTTAAACGATTCTAGAATTCCAAGCGCACAATCTGGATCTATTCTTAGTTCTCCATTTTTCGTCTCACCGATCACTTTAACAGTATTTTCATATCCTCCATCGAACGTTAATACGATTGGGCTTTTCCCCATTTCTACATCGATATTACCTTCTACCATATCCTGAAGCGCTATCATACGATACTGATGTTCATAATAATATTGTAAATCTTTCTTAAAGGCATCCACTGTTCGAACGAAACCATTTTTATCCGTTGTTCCATCTTCTTGTTTTGTGGTTTCATCCACTTTTTCTATTTCGTGGTAAACGACAATCGGAATCATACCAAGTTCATTTACCTTGTATTTTTTATAAAGTTCTCGTTCATCATTTCCTAACGACACCGTTACAGTCAATGTATCCTTATCCTGTAATTGCTTTCCTGCAACAATACTCTGCTTTATCACGATGTCTTTTCTCACTTTGTCACTATAAACCTCTTTCACTTTTAAGTTGAGATCATTATCGCGTGCAAATTTACGTGCAACACTTACGTTCAGGCCAACAATATCAATCATTTTTTCTTTTCTTTTTGGCATAAAAATTAGCAACAAATAAAAAAAGGTAAAAAGACATAGACAAAATAATAAAATATTGATTCGCCGTTTTCTCATTTCCATACAATCACCAATATTAGTATGGGATATTTTTAAAATTTCATAACCTTAAAAACATAAAAGTCCCCGTTTTGGGGACTTTTGTTACATCATATCTTCTAACTTCGCATTTGCTTTTTTCAAGCCTTGATTCATAGCATCTTCTATCTTCTTCATGGCAGGCTTATTATACTTTTGGTATGCCCACACAGCAGTTCCTCCAAGCGCCATTAACGCTAGAGTTTTACTTGCCTCTTTCATCCTATCACCTCTCAGCCAAAAAATATGAATATCGTATGTTTTCTAACATACATTTATAGATTACCCACGAATCGTTTCATTATACATCGTTTTCAATTTATTTTTTAAATTTGTGCGACGTATATATTCTCCATTATTTTGAACTGCCTTTTGAAAAGCTTGTGGTTCTCCAAGTAAGATCAATTTTCTTTTTGCACGCGTAATTCCTGTATATACAAGTTTACGATACAACATACGATGATAAGTATGACTCATCGGCATCACGACAAGTTCAAATTCGCTTCCTTGCGACTTGTGAATTGTAATAACAAATCCATGTTTCAATTTTGGAAAATCCTTACTTTGATAACGAACGACATTTCCATCAAAATCTACATAGATTTCAGTCTTTCCTGTTTTACTTCTCGTTCCAGAGACAATCTGTGAAATCACACCGACATCTCCATTAAATACATTTTCATCCGGCATATTCACAAGTTGCAATACTTTATCCTGCTCGCGAAAAATCACTTCTCCATATTTTAACTCTCGCTTCGTATCACTTCTTGGATTAAAGACTTCTTGTAACTCTTGATTTAACTGATCGATTCCATTTTCTCCACGATACATCGGAGCCATAATTTGAACTCTTTTTTCGTCGTATCCTTTCTCTACCAATTGATGACATAAATTTTTTAAATTATGACGTAAATGCTCCGAAGAACATTGCAAAAAAGTATAGTCACTTTTCGTTTCTAAAAAGGAAGGACTAAGATGATTCTCTTCAATCTCTCTTGCAAGTGTAGGTATATAAGAATTTTCATCCTGACGATATAGTAAATCCAAATGAATTGTTTCGATCGCACCACTTTCGATAAAATCTTTTAATACTTGCCCTGGACCTACAGATGGTAACTGATTATAATCTCCAACCAATATCAATTTAATATGATGATTCAATCCTTTTAAGAGATGATCCAAAAGTGGTAAATCGATCATACTCACTTCGTCGACGATGATAAAATCATTTTGTGCCTTATTCCATTCGTTGATTGCAAATTCATTGTTGTCCTTATTCCACTTTAAAAATCGATGAATCGTAGAAGCTGGTAAATAAGTTGACTCACTCATACGTTTACTTGCACGTCCAGTAGGAGCTAAAAGTGCTAAATGTTCCATGAGTTCATCTGTTTTCCATCCATTTAAATGTTGATATAAATCGACGATAGCCTTAATGATCGTCGTCTTCCCTGTTCCAGGACCACCTGTAATAATCAAAAGATTGTTTTCTAAAGCAGACCTTATTGCTCGTTCTTGTTGCTCGTTATATACGATTCCACTATGCTCTTCGAGTGATTTCAATACCGTATCCAACTTCTTATATTTTGTTGGTGGCATGGAAAGTAAACCTCTTATTTTTTCTACCACACGATTTTCAGCGTCGTAGATCTCTTTCAAATAGACACTATCTTCTTCTAACACGATTTTTTCTTCATCGATCAACTCTTGAAAGATAGAATCAAACAAATCCGAGTCGAGTTCTTCATGTAAATAATCATTCATGCCTCGGTAGATATCTAGTAATTCTAAATAGGTATCTCCACGTGCAAAAGTCAATTGTTCCATGACGTAATATAGACAAGCTTTTAATCTTCTTTCATCATGTGCATCAATATTAAGTTTTTCACGCAATCGATC
>ENA-ORSK01002703-ORSK01002703.1-human-gut-metagenome-genome-assembly--contig:-NODE-2703-length-11408-cov-3.416630_pt1 | contig 11408 bp, 7 predicted proteins | sample MGYA00242192_ERZ509159 | MGnify/ENA primary metagenome ERZ509159 (study PRJEB26280, sample SAMEA2338663) | human gut metagenome | biome: human gut; feature: human-associated habitat; material: faeces...
AATAGTTACTCACATTTTTTACAGTTCAGCCATGCCCATTCATAAGCTGCCGGATTGTACAGATTGGCTAACAAATAAACGTGCTTTCCGGCAACTTATTTCATGTCGGGCGTCCGCCCTATAGAAATGATAGTATAAGCTGCCCTTAGTGAGCAAGCTCCCACGGTCATCTTGTACAATCATTTCTGCATGGCTGAACTGTTACCAGAAATTATAGAATAAAAGAATTACAGGAGGAAAAAATAACGATATGAGAATCGGTATGGGTTATGATGTACACAAACTGACAGAAGGGCGGAAGCTGATTATTGGTGGTGTCGAGATCCCTTATGAAAAGGGACTGCTCGGACATTCGGATGCGGACGTGCTGTTACATGCCATTATGGACGCACTGCTTGGAGCAGCGGCACTTGGCGATATCGGCAGGCATTTCCCAGACACGGATCCTGCTTATAAGGGAATTTCATCTTTAAAGCTGTTAGAACACGTAGGAGCGCTTTTGGAGGAGCATTATTTCCTCATTGAGAACATTGATGCGACCATTATTGCACAGGCACCGAAGATGCGCCCCTTTATTGATACGATGCGGAATAACATTGCAGACACGCTGCATATCGATCTGTCCCAGGTCAATGTCAAGGCAACGACAGAAGAAGGACTTGGCTTTACCGGAAGCGGAGAGGGGATTTCTTCCCAGGCAATCTGTCTGCTGACAACACCTCTGGGGCTGCAGAGTGAGGATGTGATGCAAAGAGGCTGTGCCGGCTGCGCTGGATGCCCGAAGACTGACAGTTGACAAAACCTCAAAAGTTGCATATTCTATATAGTAGTTAAGGTAGCTGTGGGGATAAAGCAGCTACAGGCAAATAAACAGAAAACGACTATGATGGAGAAGAGTACCGTAATCAAGAGGTAACAGAGAGAAGCTGCCATCGGCTGTAAGCAGCTTTTACTTTCGGGGAACGGGAAGTGCACTCCGGAGTCTGCAGGGAGAACGAAGAAGCAGCTTCTGATATCCGGGCACGTCTGGTCACGTTATCGACTGTAAGGGAAAGACATTATTGTCTTTAAGTAGAGTGGAACCGCGGAATATTTCGTCTCTGTAGATGGAATATTCCGTTTCTTATTTTATAGGAAATGGAGCAGTTATGGGAATCATCAGCAAAATTAAAGAAGAAATCCGAATCATAAGAGAGAGGGATCCGGCCATTCATTCCAGTATGGAGGTACTGTTGTATCCAAGCTTTAAGGTGATGCTGCATTACCGGCTGGCACACAGGCTTTATCAAAAAGGGCACTATTTCTGGGCGAGATGGATTTCCCAGCGTGCTGTGCGTAAGACCGGAATTGAGATTCATCCGGGAGCACAGATTGGCAAAGGATTTTTTATCGATCACGGAAACGGTGTCATTATCGGAGAAACAGCGATCATTGGTGATAACGTGACCTTGTATCAGGGGGTAACCCTCGGAGGAACCGGTAAGGAGCAGGGAAAGAGACATCCGACGATTGGAAATAATGTCATGATCAGCGCCGGTGCCAAAATCCTTGGATCCTTTACGATCGGGGATAATTCCAAGATCGGGGCAGGATCGGTCGTTTTGGAAGAGGTTCCGCCGAATTCCACTGTAGTCGGTGTACCGGGACATGTGGTGAAGCGCAACAACCAGAGACTTCCCCAGGAAGAGCTGGATCAGATCCATTTGCCGGATCCGGTAAAGGAAGAGCTGTCCATGCTGCGTAAGCGGATGCAGCAGATGGAAATAGAAATCAGACAATTAAAGGAGGAGAGGAAAGATGGAGAATAGATTTTCCTTTTACAACACATTAACGAAAAAAGTAGAAACCGTGATCCCGAATGTGGACGGCAAAATTGCAATGTATACCTGTGGCCCGACGGTGTATCATTTTGCACATATCGGAAATCTGCGCAGCTATATCATGGAGGATGTACTGGAAAAGACCCTGCGTTATCTTGGATATGATGTAAAGCGTGTGATGAATATCACGGATGTCGGTCATCTTTCTTCCGATGCCGATACCGGTGAAGATAAGATGTTAAGTGGGGCAAAGCGTGAGCACAAGACGGTTATGGAAATTGCAAAGTTCTATACCGATGCTTTTTTTGAAGACTGCAAAAAGCTTAATATCAAGCGCCCGGATGTGGTGGAGCCTGCAACAAACTGCATTAGTGAGTTTATTCATATGATCGAGGTTCTTTTAGAGAAGGGCTATGCCTATGTGGCCGGAGGAAATGTGTATTTTGATACCTCGAAGCTTAAGGAATATTATGTATTTAATACCCAGAGCGAGAACGAGCTTTTAGTTGGCGTGCGCGATGATGTGACCGAGGATGAAAATAAGAAGAACAAGAACGACTTCGTTCTGTGGTTTACCAAATCCAAGTTTGAGGATCAGGCGCTTAAATGGGACAGCCCATGGGGTGTTGGATATCCGGGATGGCATATTGAATGCTCCTGCATCAGCATGAAGCATCTTGGAGAATATATGGACATCCATTGCGGCGGTGTGGACAACATTTTCCCGCATCATACAAATGAAATTGCACAGAGTGAGTCCTACCTTGGACATAAATGGTGTAATTACTGGTTCCATGTACATCACCTAAATGACAAGACCGGTAAGATGAGCAAGTCAAAGGGTGACTTCCTGACGGTCTCCTTACTCGAAAGCAAGGGCTATAATCCGTTGGTTTACCGGATGTTCTGCTTACAGTCCCATTACCGGAAGCCGCTGGAGTTTTCCTATGAAGTCATGGACAATGTAAAGTCGGCTTATGAAAAGCTTCTTAAGAAGATTGCCGGACTTTCCAAAGAAGGAGAAGTGGATGAAGCGGTTTATGCAGAATACCGCCGTAAATTCGAAGATGCACTTTGCAATGACTTAAATACCTCAATGGCAATTACCGTACTATATGATCTGTTAAAGGCAGACTGTAATGATGTAACGAAGCGTAAGCTGGCAGCAAGCTTCGATGAGGTTCTTTCCTTAGGACTTTTTGATGGTGAAAAGGCAGAAGAGAAAGCAGATGATGTGGATGCAGAGCTGGTAAGCTACATCGAGGCAAAGATTGCAGAGCGTAAGGAAGCAAAGAAGGCAAAGGACTTCGCAAAGGCAGATGCCATTCGTGAAGAACTGTTACAAAAGGGCATCGTTCTGGAAGATACACGTGAGGGCGTAAAATGGAAAATGGCTTAACCTTTATACAAAGGATAAGAGAAGCATTTGAGGGTAAAGAGGTGGATATTCGGACATATTCACCTCTTACGCTTGCTTATATCGGAGATTCTATCTATGATCTGGTGATCCGGACGGTGGTTGTGATGCGTGGAAATGCACCTGCCAATAAGCTTCACCATTATACGATCCGCTATGTAAATGCGACCGCACAGGCGCTCCTTTTGGACGCTTTGTTACCGGAGCTTACAGAGGAAGAACAGGTAATCCTGAAACGAGGGCGCAATGCGAAGCCGTACACGAAAGCTAAGCATGCAACTATGGCAGAGTATAAAAAGGCAACGGCATTGGAAGCACTGATGGGATACCTGTATCTTACCGGACAGGAGGAGAGGGTGCTTTTGCTGATCCAAAAGGGCATGGATATCCTGGAAACACAGAAAATGAATTAAGCAGACAGAGCAGGGATACCAATTTGGAAAGAACTGGAAAAACATAGAAAGATATAGAAAGACATATAAATACATAGAAATACTGTATACCGGAAAAGGAATATACATAGCAACGCTGTGCGTGATTGGATTGTGTTCCACAAAGAAACGGAGAAAGGATTAAGACATGGAAGAATTCAGAAAAGAAAAAAATGAATCCATTATAGAGGGAAGAAATGTGGTGATTGAAGCATTTCGTTCCGGACAGTCCGTTGACCGGCTTTATATTCTGGATGGCTGTCAGGACGGACCGATTATGACGATTAAGCGGGAAGCGAGAAAGCATGATGTGGTTATAAAATATGTATCAAAGGAACGTCTGGATCAGATTTCAGAAACAGGGAGGCACCAGGGCGTTATAGCAACGATTGCGGCCTATGAATATTCAGAGGTAGAGGACATGCTTGCACTTGCTAAAGAAAAGAATGAACCTCCGTTTTTGTTTCTGCTTGATAATATTGAGGATCCGCATAACCTGGGAGCAATTATCCGTACAGCGAATCTTGCAGGGGCACATGGAGTGATTATTCCGAAGAATCGTGCAGTAGGACTTACTGCAACGGTAGCGAGAACCTCTGCAGGAGCATTAAATTATACGAAGGTGGCCCGTGTGACCAATATGGCACAGACCATAGAAGAACTGAAGCAGCAGGGCTTGTGGTTTGTGTGTGCGGATATGGGCGGAGAAACGATGTATGACTTAAACCTGACAGGACCGATCGGACTGGTAATTGGAAATGAAGGATCCGGAGTAGGCCGTCTTGTGAAGGAAAAGTGTGATATGACAGCTTCTATCCCTATGCATGGCGATATTGATTCCCTGAATGCTTCCGTGGCGGCCGGGGTTCTGGCTTATGAGATTGTCCGGCAAAGAACCTGTGCCGGCTGCAGATGAGTGATTAGATTTGTAATGAACAGGATGCTGTAAAGCAGATTAGGAAGGTATTATGAAGACAGCCGCAAGAGTCCTGGCAACCATGATTGCAATGGTGGCAATTTTGCTGATTGCAGTGGGTGCAGATAAAGGATTAAACTATTTGGAGAGAATAAAATACGAAAAGGAATGTGAAGAGCTGTATGCAGAAAGTCATGCACAGGCAGAGCAGCTGCGGACACAGCTTGAAGAGCTTTCACAGGACGAAGCGGCGGTAGAGACCTTTCTCCATGAATATGCAGTGGATGATCTGGAAGATGAGGATGAGGATGTGCTGCAGGAGTTTCTGACCGCATCACCTTCAGGGAATGGGTCTGAGGGGAGTGTTTCAGATGGGGAATCTGTCTCGGGAGATATGCTCACCGCAGAGGATCAGCTTACAGATGTGTCTGAAAATGCTCATGCCTTTGCATCCGGTAATGACAGTTCGGACCGTGACTTTTCCGATCATATGATTTCCGGCAATGCAGTTTCCGGGGGAGGCGTCTCTGATCATGCTATTTCAGAAAACGGCGTCTTCGGTAATGCTGTTTCCGGGAACAGCGTTTTTGACAATACCGTTTCAGGCAATACCGTTTCGGAAAACCAGGTTTCCGGGAATCGTGTTTCCGGGGGAGGCATTTCTTTAACTACGGTATCCGGTAATATTCTGGTACGTCCGACGCTGCGGGAACGCAGGCTGGAACAAAGTTCTTATATGGAAACAGTTGAGTGGAATGAAGCAGACCAGGTGGTGATTGGTCAAAGTACCCTGGACTTTTCAGACAAAAAGATTGCCTGTCTGGGTGACAGTATCACACAGGCGGCAAACCTTGAAAGCATGGAGGACTATCAGCAGTATTCCTACCCGACGAAGCTGGCAGAAATTCTGGGAGCAGAGGAAGTGGTAAATCTTGGAATCGGAGGATCCTCGATCGGAAGATACTGGCAGGATGCCTTTGTGGACCGTTACATGGACATTCCGGAGGATACAGACCTTATTCTGGTTATGGGAGGAACGAATGACGGGTTCTGTCTGCACTGGGAAAATGTGGGAAACTTTGAAGAGCGTTCTCCCCGTACCCTGATCGGGGATCTGGATGAACTGATGCGGGGCTTAAAGGAGAATTATCCCGATGCGGAGGTTGTTTTCGTCACACCGCTTCCCAATGTCCTGCATGATATTCTGCGTAAGGATCGTCCGGAGCTGATGTCGCAGCGTGTCATTGTGGACAGTATGATTGCTCTTGCCGGGGAATATGAATTTGATGTGATTGACCTGTATGATTCGAATTTACTGGACAGCCACGATGCCGCAGTGATTTCAAATTATATGCCGGATGGCGTACATTGCAATCCGGACGGCTACCGGATTCTGGCAGAGCACATTGCAGCCGATCTGATCCGGCTGCAGGATTCACAGGATGTGGAAGATGGTGAAGAGTTCCGGGAAGCAGAAGGGATGGAAAGTGAATCAGATGCCGGTCAGAACATGAAAAGCGAAGCCATCTTCGATCAGAGCATAGAGAGCGAATCAGATTCAGCTCAGAATATGGAAAGTGTCGAAACGTCTGAAAGTGCAGAAAATACCGGATATAAGGAAGTGCCGGATAACATAGGGAAGGATGAAAATCTGGAAGATATAGCAGATTCCCAAGATATAGTAGATTCGGAAAACATAGAAGCTGCAGAAAATATAGATGATTCAGAAGATATGACAGATTCCAGGGATATAACAGAGTTGGAGGCTGCAGAAAATTTTAAGTTCGGGATTCCAACAGATATTCTGAAATTTCGGGAAAGAGATACCGCACAGGACAGGGATCCTATTGATATGGAAGCTAAGAAAACGAATGAGGAAGCAGCAGACGCGCAGATCCAAAAGGATATGACGATGAAGGTGGGCTCCTATGGTTAATGAGTATGCAAAATACAGCGATGAAGAATTGATCGTGCAGCTTCGGGATGGAGACCATGCCATTACGGATTACATTATGGAAAAGTATAAGAATCTGGTGCGCAGCAAGGCACAGTCGATGTACATTCTGGGTGCGGACCGGGAAGATCTGATACAGGAAGGAATGATCGGGCTTTTTAAGGCTATCCGTGATTATGATACGGGAAGGGATGCCAGCTTTTTTACCTTTGCGGATCTGTGTGTGTCCAGACAGATGTATACAGCGATTCAGGCAGCAGGGCGGCTGAAGAATGCACCGCTTAATTCCTATATTTCCATTTATGCAGACTATTCCCGGCAGGAGGAAGGAGAGTCCTCAGAGGAGGTAAAGCTGATTAACAGTCTGATTTCCCCATTAGAGAAGAACCCGGAGGAGCTGCTGATTGACCGTGAAAATGTGGAACGCATTGAGCAGATGATTGAGAGGGAATTAAGTCCTTTTGAAAAGCAGGTGCTCGATCTGTATCTTACCGGAATGTCTTATGGGCAGATTGCGAAGGTTCTGGGCAGGGATGATAAATCAACAGACAATGCCCTGCAGCGCGTGAAAGCCAAAATCCGCAGGGAATTGAAGGGCAACAATTAAATTTTTATAAACTTTAAGAGGGGTGTATTGACGAAGATTTTTGGACGCAATATACTCTTTTTATAGTGACATAATTGGAAATATCTGTAGTTTCAAAATATATATCCCATTTTGCGTAACAGTTTTATAGGAAAGCAGGTAATCATTCAGTACAATCCGAAGCACTTATTACTGAGGGCATGGAGAAAGGCGGAGAGAGAATGTTTGGAAAATTCAGTGTCAGAAAACCGTATACTGTTCTGGTGGCAGTAGTGCTTGTAATTGTTTTGGGTATTGTGTCATTTACCAAAATGACCTCGGATCTGCTGCCGAATATCAGCTTTCCTTATGTACTGGTGATGACAACTTATCCGGGGGCAAGTCCGGAAACCGTAGAAATGGTCGTAACGAAGCCGGTGGAATCTTCCATGGCTACCGTAAGTAATATTGAAGAAATCAGTTCTGTTTCAAATGAAAATTATTCCATGGTAATTCTGCAGTTTGCCCAATCGGCAGATATGAATGCTGTTTCGCTTGAGATTCGTGAAAATCTGGATCAGATCAGGAGTTACTGGGACGATTCTGTCGGGAATCCGATTATTATGAAAATAAATCCTGATATGCTGCCGGTTATGATTGCGGCAGTCGGTGGAAAGGACATGTCTGCAGCAGAAATTACGGATCTGACAAATGATACCATTGTGCCGGAGCTGGAGAGTATCGAGGGCGTGGCTTCTGTAAGTGGTATGGGACTTTTAGAAGAGAGCGTGAATGTTATTATCCGTCAGGAAAAGATTGATGCAGTCAATGAGCAGGTGTTCGGCTCTATTGATAAAGAAATTGATGAAAACCTGGCAGAATTGCAGGAAAACAAGCAGGATATTTATGACGGACAGGCAGAACTGGAAAATGCAAAGAAGGAGCTTGCCGATTCCGAAGCAGAGCTTGCCGAAAAGCAGCAGGAATTGAATGATTCCAAAGCAGAGCTTGAAAATTCAAAAAAAGAGCTTGCTGACGGACGTAATGAGCTGGCAGATAAAAAGAGTCAGCTGGAAAGCGGAAAAACCGAATTAAACAGTAAAAAGGATGCGACCACGAAGCAGCTTGCCGAGGCAGAAACAAAGCTTCTTACCGCAAAGGCGGATGCCGAGGCGGCAAAGACACACTTACAGCTTGAAATTAAGGCTGCAGAAGCGACGGTACAGGGACTGGACAGCGGTATTGAGCAGGCCGGGGCCGGAGTGCAGATGCTTGAACAGGCAATTATGGCGGTGAATGGAATTGAGGGAACACTTGCTGGATTAGCAGGAACTAGTGATACTCAAACATATGTGGATCTGGATGAAAATACCAAGGCAGCCGTTAAAGCATGGTATGAATCTGCCGGATATGAAGTAAACGAAACTGATTCTGTGGGACAAATAAAAGGAACATTGTCTGCAATTGAAAGCGGAATTTTGATAAAAGCAAGAGTAAATGATGTAAGTGAACTACAAACTAAAAAGTCCGATCTGGAAAAGACCATTGCCGATCTTGAGTCCCAGAAGGCCATGGCTGCAGCACCGATTGACCAGTATAAGTCCGCACTTTCTGAAATTGAAGGAAATATCAGTAAGCTGGACAGCGCGTTAACAGAATTGTATCAGGGAAACCTGCAGGCAGCCATTGAGTTTGCCAATGCACAGACCACAATCAGCTTAGGAGAAATGCAGATAGCTTCTGCGGAGTCCGGGCTGGACTCTGCACAGAAGCAGCTTGAAGCCGGGGAAGAACAGATAAAATCCGGGCAGGAGCAGTTAGATGCCGGAGCGGATCAGATTAAGGAGGGATATGACCAGATTAATGACAATGCAGAGCAGCTTGCGGATGCATTGGAGCAGATTCTGGACGGCGAAGAGCAGATCGAGGAAGCGAGGGAGGATGCGTACGACCAGGCAGATATGAACGGCATTCTTACGGTAGATACCGTGGAACAGCTTCTGGCTGCGCAGAATTTCTCAATGCCTGCCGGCTACGTTACTGAGGATGGTATTTCTTACCTGATCCGCGTGGGAGATAAACCGGATACGGTTGAAGAGCTAAAGGCGATGCCGATTTTAAATGTGGATATGGATGGCGTCGATGTGATTACCTTAGGGGATGTTGCCGATGTTTTCATGACAGACAACTCTGCAGATATTTATACGAATGTAAACGGAGAACCGGGGATTCTTTTAACCATGCAGAAGCAGACCGGTTATTCGACCGGAGAAGTATCGGACAAGATCCTTGCCAGGTTTGATGAGCTGTTAGAGCAGAACGAAAATCTGATGCTGATTACCCTTATGGATCAGGGAATCTACATTGATATGGTCACGGATTCCATCTTTAACAATATTATTTTCGGAGCAGGACTTGCGATCCTTATCCTGCTGCTGTTCCTTAGAGACATCCGGCCGACCGCAGTGATTGCATGCTCCATTCCGATCAGTATAGTGGCAGCGGTAGTCTGCATGTATTTCAGCGGAGTAACCCTTAATGTGATTTCTCTTTCCGGACTGGCGCTTGGGATTGGTATGCTTGTGGATAACTCTATCGTGGTAATTGAGAATATTTACCGGCTTCGCAGCGAGGGGGCTTCGGTAACGGAAGCAGCGATTGAAGGAACCAGGGAAGTGGCGGGAGCGATTGCAGCATCGACCCTGACGACAGTCTGTGTTTTCCTTCCGATTGTCTTTACAGAAGGAATTACACGTCAGTTGTTCGTGGATATGGGACTGACGATCGGATATTCCCTTGGCGCAAGTCTCATCGTGGCCCTTACGGTAGTTCCGGCAATGTCCTCAAAGATTCTGGTGAAAACAAAGGAACAGAAGGAGAGCCGGTTCTTTAACGGACTGATGAATGGTTATGGAAAGGTTCTTGACTGGTCTTTAAAGCATAAAGCAGTGATCTTTATCGGAGTTCTGGTGCTGCTCGTAGGAAGTGCCCTGGCTTCGCTTTCCAAAGGAACCGCGTTTATGCCAACCATGGAAAGCACACAGATGACCATTACCTTAGAGCTTCCGGATACCACGCCGTTAAGCGAAACCGCAGAGGTAACGGATCGTGTAGTGGAGATCTTAAGAAATATGGAGGATGTTGAGGATGTGGGAGCCATGGCAAGCACCTCTTCCATGGGTTCGTTGATGGGAGGATCCGCAGACAGTTCAACGCATGAGACGAGCATCTATCTGACCACAGTAGAAAAGCCCAAATTAAACAACAAAGAGCTTTCCAATGCAATTGAGGAACAGACTGCACAGCTCTGTGAAGAGACAGGAGCAGAATTGAGTATTGAAACCTCCATGATGGATATGAGTGCGCTGGGCGGAGATGGTATTTCGATTCAGGTGCGGGGGCGCGATCTGGATATTCTTCAGCAGATTGCCAAAGAAGTAGCTGCTATTGTGGAGGCTACGGAAGGAACAGCGAAGGTTTCTGATGGTCTGGAGGAGGCAACCGGCGAGATGCGGATACTCATCGACCGCGATAAGGCAATGGATCAGGGACTCACGGTAGCTGAAGTTTATCAGCAGATTGCAGCAAAGCTAAAGGATGCATCCAGTGCGACAACCTTTGAAACAACGGCGAAGGAATATGAAGTCTATGTAAAGAACGCCAATGACATGGAACTTACCCGGAAGCTGCTACAGGATCTTGTTATTGAAAAGACAGATAAAGACAATAAGAAGGTGGAAATTCCACTTAAGGATATTGCAGCGTTTGAGAATACTATTTCTCCAAAATCAGTAAGCAGAACAGAACAGAACCGCTATATTGCAGTATCTGCTTCCATTGCAGACGGATATAACGTGGGTCTGGTATCCCGTAAGCTGGAACAGAACCTTGCAGATTATGAAGTACCGGAGGGCTATTCTCTTGTGATGGAGGGGGAAAATGAGATGATTGTGGATGCCATGCAGCAGCTGATGCTGATGCTGCTTCTGGCGGTTATTTTCATGTATCTGATTATGGTTGCCCAGTTCCAGTCCCTGAAATCTCCGTTTATCATTATGTTTACGATTCCCCTGGCATTTACGGGCGGCTTCCTGGGACTGTTCCTTGGAAACTGTGAGGTCAGTGTCGTTGCGGTCATCGGTTTTGTCATGCTGGCAGGTATTATCGTAAATAACGGTATTGTGATTGTGGATTATATGAATCAGCTGATTGCACAGGGAATGGAAAAGCATGAGGCGATTTTACAGGCAGGCAGGACAAGACTTCGTCCGGTATTGATGACGGCGTTAACGACCATTCTTGGAC
>ENA-ORSK01002706-ORSK01002706.1-human-gut-metagenome-genome-assembly--contig:-NODE-2706-length-11400-cov-11.214896_pt1 | contig 11400 bp, 11 predicted proteins | sample MGYA00242192_ERZ509159 | MGnify/ENA primary metagenome ERZ509159 (study PRJEB26280, sample SAMEA2338663) | human gut metagenome | biome: human gut; feature: human-associated habitat; material: faeces...
TAGAGCACAACCTTGCCAAGGTTGGGGTCGCGGGTCCGAGTCCCGTTTTCCGCTCTTTTTTTTAGAACTCGAGAAACATACCCATTTATGAATTTATATTTAAGATATTTTGATCAGGAGACATTAGTTACTAGTGTTGATGATGCTATTGGTTTTTTAAAGAGTATTCCTGAGATTGAGATGGATGCGGAGCTAGAGGCAGATGTTCGTGAATATGCCGCTAGCGATTTGACGTATCCAAAAAGATATAAGGTACGCCCACGTGTTTATTTTATTGTGATAAAGACTACGGCGCAAACTATGCAGGATTTTAAGGATAAGAAAGCATTGCGTACTCCTACTCCTGCAGAGAGAATGGAGAATCCTGTTGTTGCCAGTTTGGCTCAAGAGGCTCCAGGCTGGTATGAAGGATCACTTGATTTCAAGCGTGTTGTGATGGTACCGGCTACAGGAAAGTTTGAGTATCGTGATACTCATTTCGTTGCGGATGTTAAAGCTGAATCAGGTTTGGATTGTTACAATCGCATCGTAGATTATCTGCGCGATTGTGTAGATTCACGCAGCCAGTTCCCATCTGCAAAAGGTAAGAATTTCCATTTCCGCTATCTGGGAATGTGGAAATAAAATATTCAGAAATTTAAAAGATTCGTGTCATGAACAAGGTTATGCTAATTGGTAATGTAGGTAAAGATCCTGACATTCATTATTTCGAAGCAGATCAGGCAGTAGCTCAGGTCTCTCTCGCAACTACAGAGAAAGGATATACTTTGCCTAATGGTACCCAAGTGCCAGACCATACAGATTGGCACAATCTTGTTTTTTATCGTGGGCTTGCAAAGGTAGTAGAGAAGTATGTGCATAAGGGTGACCGCCTTTATGTGGAAGGAAGAATCCGCTACCGCTCCTATGATGACAAGCAGGGTAGAAGACAATATATTACAGAAATCTATGTAGATAATATGGAGATGTTGAGTACTCGCCCTGCTACTAAAGAACAATAATTATTAATTTTTAGCTCAGAAATTGGATATATCCACCATAACTGATGCCTTCGGTGATGTGATGCTGATGCAGCCTTCCGCCGGGGTTATTGTAGCTGCTGTACTTGCAGCTATATTGTTAGGCATGTCTGCTTTTGCCAGTGGTTCCGAAATTGCTTTTTTCAGTTTATCACCAACTGATGTTGCGGAACTTGAGGATGAAAAGACTGATGCCGATAAGAAAATACAGATGTTGCGTGATGATTCTGAACGTACGTTGGCTACCATTTTGATAACCAATAATTTTGTGAATGTCACAATCATCATGCTCCTTAATTATGTATTCGCAGGAATCGTAGAGTTTGGTCCTAAAGCTTATTGGCTTCAGTTCCTGATTATTACGGTTATTCTTACTTTCTTGCTTTTGCTTTTTGGTGAGATTATGCCGAAAGTGTATGCCCGCCAGGATTCTCTGAAGTTCTGTCGCCGGTGCGTAGGGGGAATTCTGTTTGCCAGAAAGTTGTTTTGGCCTTTAGAAACTATCTTGCTGAAAAGTGGAATTCTTGCAGAAAAGATTATACAGAAGGAAAATCATGTGCTGAGTGTTGATGACTTGGAACAAGCTCTGGAACTGACTGATAAGAATGATATCAAGGACGAGCAGAGCATGCTGAAGGGTATCATCCGCTTTGGCGATGAAACAGCCAAGGAGGTGATGACCAGCCGACAGAATATTGTTGACCTGGATATCCGTAGTTCTTATCCAGAAGTATTAAAGTGCATTGAAGAGAATAATTACAGTCGTATTCCTGTTTATCAGGATAATACAGATAATATTCGTGGTGTACTGTATATCAAGGACTTATTGCCTCATCTTACGAAGTCTTCCAACTTCCGTTGGCAGAGTTTGATTCGTCCTCCTTACTTTGTTCCTGAAACCAAGAAGATAGATGATCTGCTTCGCGAGTTCCAGGACAACAAGGTTCATATCGCCATTGTGGTAGATGAGTTCGGAGGTACATCGGGTATTGTTACTCTCGAAGATATTCTGGAGGAAATTGTAGGTGAAATCAATGATGAATACGATGAGGAGGAGAAGTTCTACTCGAAATTAAATTACAACACCTTTGTTTTTGAAGGTAAAACGCTTCTTTCTGATTTCTGCAAAATCCTGAATGTAGATGACGAAGAGTTCGAGGAGGTTGAGGGTGATGCTGATTCTCTGGCTGGTCTGCTCTTGGAAATCAAAGGCGATTTCCCAAGTATGCACGAGAAGATAGATTATAAGAACTATACTTTCGAGGTTATGCAGATAGAGGAGCGTCGCATCAGCAAGATTAAGGTGACGGTACATCCTTTGAAAGATAACGTGGAGGATTCTTCTAAGTAATCATCAGTATTCATCAATATCAGAATATAAAAAATATGGCAGTTGTCAATATACGAGAAGTTTATCCGGGAGTGAGTCTTGGTTTATGGCAGATGGATGAAACTGTAGAACAGTTGTTCGAGCAGTATCCTCATCTGCAGGCTTACCGCTCTCAGTTGGAAGAGAAATATAAGAACGATGGCAGGAAACTGGAGTTTCTTGCCATTCGTGCATTAATGTATGAGATGCTCAAGACGAACGGGGCTTCCAAGGGCTTGCTTTCTCATGCGGGTGACATTACTCACAACGAGGCTGGCAAGCCATTGTTCCGTGGTTATCATATCAGCGTTTCACATACCAAGGGTTATGCTGCGCTTATCCTTTCCAAGAATCAGGAAGTGGCGGTGGATATCGAATACTTCAGTGATAGGGTAGAGCGCATCGCATCCAAATTCCTGCGCAAGGATGAGAAGGCGGAAGATCTGGATGCCAAGCTGGTGCATTGGTGTGCCAAGGAAACGGTCTTCAAGTTATTCTCTGAAGAAAAACTGATGTTTGAGGATATGCGGGTGAAGCCGTTTGATACGATGGCAGACTGGTCGTGTGATGTGGAGAATCTCAAGAGCAGAAAGACGGCGCATGTAGATTTCGAGTTAACCATGGAGTTTGTTCTTACCTATGCTGCGTTGTAGTATCCTGTCCATCTTCCTGGCATTCAGCTTGCTGGCTGGGGCACAGGATTGGAAAGTAGTGAGAGAGAATTCTCAGAAAGCTTTTCCGAAAACCGTGGCTGCGGGCAACTACAGTGGCATTGCTCATCTGCATGATGATATCTATGCGGTGGTAAGCGACAAGTCGGATAGTGCTCTGTACTTCAACTTCCGGATTCAGGTGAATCCCAAGACCGGCGAATTGGAACAGGTAGAGAACCTTGGGTTTACCGAGAGAACAGATGAAACGCTGAACGACGGAAAGCCTTGGCAGGGGCAGGAGAAAGGCTTTGACCACGAAGCCATCGTGAAGGCTTCTGATTCTACCTTGGTGATAACAAGCGAAGGATATTGCTGTTTAAAGGAGTATCCTGTTCTGCCTACTTCGGCTAATGCTCCCAAGATTAGCTATCAGCAGAACCTTTGGAAGAGCAGATGGCCTTCTTCTGATTTTTATCCAAATTATAATTTTGAGTCTCTGGCTTTTGATTCCGTCCGTCAGTATCTCTGGACGATTCCTGAGAGCACGCTCCGCAAAGACGGGCAGCCTGCTACTCCTCAAAACGGATTGGCCAACCAGCTTCGTTTGATGAGGTATGATTGGGGAAAGATAAAGGAAAATCGTAACAAGGAAAATAATGGCAAGGAAGACTGTAGCGAGCAAGAGAGTAGCAAGAAAGCCTCTCGTTACATGACAGCCTATGCTTATCAGATGGATCAACCTTCTACCCATAAGAAAGCAGATATCTATGTGATGGGTGTAAGTGAGCTTTGCGCCTTGCCCGATGGACAGATTCTGGTTCTGGAGCGTGAGGCATTTATCCCGAAGATTAAGATTGGGGCTTTCTGCAAGTGTAAACTCTATCAGATTAATCCTTTGAATTCTGAGGAGTTTGCTTTGAAAGAGAAGTTTTCATCAGATACTCCTTTCTTGAAGAAGAGATTGCTCGCGGAATGGAAAACCGGCTTGTCACTTTCCAAGCGTTCCTTTGCCAATTACGAAGGTATGTGTCTGGGACCCAAGTTGGAAGATGGTTCCCAGGTTGTCATCCTGCTGTCTGATTCGCAGGATCAATATGCGGGAGTATTGAAAGACTGGTTCAAGACGATTGTCATCAGAAAGGAATAAAGTTGTTATGTTGTAATCTTCAATCTCGTCCATAACCATCTAGGAATGAGTCGCCAGAGGAAGACGAGGATATCATATCTCCAGTCTATTACCTTAACTTCCTTTCCGTTTTCGATAGCATTCACGATATGTTTCGCCACATCTTCCGGTTTGAGCTGCAGCGGATAGCTGCTGCCTGCGATGAGGTCGGTCTTTACGAAGCCTGGTCGGATATCTGTGATGGCGATAGGGAGATGACGCATCTGTGCCTGCTGCGACAGGCATTCCAGATAATGGTTCTGGAATCGCTTGGTGGCAGAGTAGGCTGGGGCGGCACCGAGACCTTTGGTTCCGGCGATGGAAGTGATGCAGGCAATGCGGGCTTTTGAATTGTTCTGATGATGAGTAGCAAACCAGTTGAATGCCGTATCCACCATTCTTGTGAATCCCAAGCCGTTGGTTTCCAGGGTCTTCAACTCCTTTTCTATATCCAGCGTATTATTCTGCCAGCCAATGCCGGAACTATGGAAGTAGAGGTCTATGCCTCCCAACTTATCGATGAGTTCGAGAAGTTGGGCAGGAGCATCGGGAGAAGTCACGTCTATTTGCTGGTAGCAGGTAATGCCGCCCTGCGAAATCAGAGCCTGCAATCTTTCAATTCTTCTTCCGGCAATTCCGACCTGCCATCCTTTTGCAGCAAGCAGTTTTGCCACTTCCATTCCGATGCCCGATGTGGCACCCATTACAATTGCTTTCTTTGCCATATAGTCCTATTATATAAGGTGAAATCTTGATGGTTCTATTTATATAAGGTGAAGTTTGGTCTAAATTTATCTAAATATCTAAATCGCTTTTACTCTTCAGCAAGTCTTCCGCCTTCTTCACGCTTCCTGCTTTCAGTATCAGTTGCTTCACTTTCTCGTAATCCGTATATTGCGGATTCCGTTCCATGAAGATGCGGCAGGCACGGTCGATGAGTTTATGATTGATGAGCTTGGCGTTCACCATCTTGTTGCCTTCCACCCGCCCTTGTCTTATCTGAAGGGAAGTGCTGATCATATCCAGAATCATCTTCTGCGATGATCCGGCTTTCATGCGGGTACTTCCCGTTACAAATTCCGGTCCCGTGATTACCTCTACAGGATAATCTGCAGCCTGGGCGATGGGAGCATGAGGATTGTTGACGATGCACCCCGTAGGAATACCTGCCTCCTTGCAATGCTGCAAGATGGAAAGCACGAAGGGAGTTGTTCCGCTTGCAGAAAAACCGAGTACGAAATCCTGCTCTGAGATATGCTTGTCGCAGAGCTGGTGCCAACCATTCTCCAGGTCGTCTTCTCTTGATTCCCTGGTTTGTGTAAGGCAGCCGATGCCTCCTGGGAAGATGGCTTGTATCTGTGAACCGTCGATGCCATAGGTGTTCTGCACTTCGATGGTATCGAGCGTAGCCAGTCTTCCGCCCGTTCCGCAACCGGCATAGAAGAGTCTACCACCCTTCTTCAGCTGCCCTTCGATGGCGGAAATCAGTTGGTTGATGGCGGGTAATGCTTGTTCTATTGCCACAGCCACCTTCTTGTTTTCTGCATTGATATGAGCGGTGAGTTCATCCACGCTCATCTTTTCCAGATGTTCGTAGAGCGAACTCTGCTCTGTTATTCTCTTTTCTTCTTTATTTGGCATATTACTTTATCTTTAGGGTGTAGATTTAATGTAATGAAGCCTAGATGGTCGCGGAGGCTATGGCTTGCAGTCATCTAGAGAGTTCTATCATGATGAGACCTATCATCCGATGGGTTCCTATTCTTCAGCCAGGAAATAAACCGGCGCATTTCGGGAACCTTCTTTTATCAGAAATCTGGATTTTTCCAGTTTCTTCAGCCAGTTGAGTGCTGTCTGTTTACGGATATGAAATTCCGCTTCCAGTACTTTTCTGTTAATGGAACGGTTATGCTTCAGATACTCTCTTATTTTCTCCTTCAATGCATCTTCAGAGAAAGGGTAGGAGCGGGAAGTATATTGTGATTTCTCGAAATGGGTATTATATTTCACCTGTTTCAGCAGGTCTGCATTGGGGCGAAACTTGATGCCTCTTACGCTTACATAGTCGGCTCTCACTTTATTGTCTGGCTTCAGTTCATCCATATCCAGATCTACCGAGAGCGAGAGATAACCTATTTCCGGAATGTTGATACGTTTTCCATCCTGCAGGTCTTCTTCTATGATATCACGCAGTTTTATGAGTACGGACGAAACTTCTCCTTCTCCCAGACAGCTATGTCTGGCGATTCGACTGATCATCTCCTTGTCAGTCATAGCTGTTTGCTCAAAGATATGGGCGAATCGGCGAGTCTCTTCATTTCCTCCAGCATTGGGAAGATAATGGATTTCATATTTAATAGCCATCGTTTTCTTCATTCTGTTTAGCGATACAAAGGTAATCTTTTATTCTTAAACTACCAAATAAAAATGGCACTAATATGGATGAGCGGTTTGATTGATATGAATGAGCGGTGCTATTGATGTGGGTTAGAACTGCTTATCAATAGGAATAAGCATCGTAAGAAGCCTTTATAAGTTGTCGGAAGAAGTAGGATAAGTTGTTGGAACAGTAAGTATATGTTGCCGGGAAAGTCACTTCCGTCAGTCGCACAACAGCTGTTGTGCGCTTGCATATCAGCTGTTATGCGCTTGCACACCACGTGTTGTGCAAGCGTAAAACAGTTGTTGTGCAGTAAAATTTGTAACTCCTTTCATCATAATGCAATTCCTTCCCTTGTTACATTATGATTAAACCATATCTATCAATTAGTATATGTGTTGCAAAAATATATTAATAATACGAAACTGCAAGGACTTTTTATAACTTTTTACGGTTAATTTTCTGTAATTATATAATGTGGCATTATCGTAATTGCAAAAAAAAATGTATTTTTGTAGGCAAGAATCGTATAAAAACAAGACCCGATAGCTTGACGAATCAGAGGCTACCGGGAATCAACGCTACAAAGATAGTGCTTTTTCTTGTTATAACCAAGTAAATGAACGAATTTTTATGGAATATTTAGAATTTGAACGAATCTTGTCTGCCAAGCGAATGCAGAGATATAAGGATGCTGCGAATGGTGACACTCGCAAGGCTATGGCTTTGTATCGCTACAACTTACGTCTGTCGCAGGAAATGTTTACAATAGTCAGCTGCTTTGAAGTGGCATTGCGTAATGCAATTGATGGTCTTTTGGTGACGACCTTGGGAGAGAATTGGCTGAAAGATTCTGTTCAAATCAATGGAATATTCACCAACGGTCGCATGAACGAGACAAGAAAAATAATAGAAAAAGCATGCAACCGATTGGATAGACAAGGCATATACTCACATTCTAAACTGATAGCTGAAATGGAATTCGGAGTATGGAAATATATGTATTCCTCTCTACAATATCGTGCGACAGGGCAATGTCTGTTAAGGGCATTCCCAAACAAACCCCGTTCATCGGCTGCCATTCAATACAATAACACCTATATATTCAATGAACTTGACAAGGTGAACAGTTTGAGAAACAGAATTGCGCACCATGAACCTATCTGTTTCAGACTTCATACATCGGAAATAGATACAAGTTACATTGTTAATGAATACCAGAAAATTCAGACATTATTCTCTTGGATGGGAATAGATTCTCGTTCAATGTTATATGGACTCGACCATGTGCAGAGTGTCTGTGCCAAGATTAACAGTTTAAAAGAGTAATATTCAGAATAGCTTATGAATAAAGAAAAAGAAGATTTCTTCCTCCATTCCAACGAGGTGAATCATATCAACAGAGAAGATTACGATAAGATTGAATTATTGGTGAATGCGGCAAAGGCCTTTGCCCGCAGCACCTACCAGTGCATCTATATCATCGACTATTTTCATCAGGACTTCATCTATGCATCAGACAACCTCGCTTATCTCTGCGGATTGGAACCGGAGCAGTTGATGGAGGCTGGTTATCAGATGTATATCGACCATGTTCCGGATGCTGACCTGCAGATGCTGCTCGAAGTGAACAAGAAAGGTTTTGATCTTTTCAATGAATTGCCTGTGGGCGACCGTCTGGACTATACCATCTCGTACGACTTTCATCTTACCAATGGCAGACATAGCCGATTGATTCATCATCACCTCACTCCGATACTTCTTTCTGATGATGGAAGAATCTGGCTTGCCCTCTGCACCGTATCATTGGCAGCAACCGATGAACCGGGACATATCATCATGCAGAAGAATGGTGAGCGTAGCTATTTTGAATATTCCACATTGCGCCACAAGTGGGAAAAGAAAGAAGGCATAACCTTGAGCGAGACTGAGAGAGATGTTTTGAGATTGTCTGCCCAAGGCTATACGATGAATGATATTGCCGACCGACTATGCAAGTCGGTGGATACGATAAAGGCTTGCAAGCGCAACCTTTTCGCCAAGATAGGCGTGAAGAACATTGCCGAAGCGCTGTTTCATGCCACGAACTATCAGATGATATAATAATCATATCTCTTCCAACAATGGCGAGAGATAGAACTTGGGGAAGTATTTCACCTCCTTGCCTTCCGCAAGGTTTGCGAGAATGTTGGCACAATAGCCGGCGGCAATATATGCCCCGATGCCCAGTTGCGGGAAAGACTCATTGGAATAATGCCTGATGGCTTCATCTATCCAAGGCACAGGCATCTGCCAGAACATACCGTACTGCGAGATATACTTGCCCAGTGAGCAGCGGAAATCATCCGTTCCTTTTTTCACGACTTCGCTGAATGGATAGCCTTTCGGTTTCTCTACAGCGAGAAAGGCAGCCTTGCCAAGATTGACGGCATGGATAACGGTGATGCCCTGCTCCTTGCATTTCTCATCAAAAGCGAAAGAGGCTTCGTTGTCATGTAAGGTTGCATTCACCGCATACCGGATGCCCGACAAGTCGCATGCATCCACATCTTCCACCGTCAGCGTATCCTTTTCTATGCGATAGATTTGAAATCTATCTTCCTGCCAAGAGCTTTCATGGAAGTCATGGCGCAAGGCACAGGAGGCTATCAAGCCTCCCATGTCTGCGCCACTAATCAACAATTTTATTGGATTGTTCATTTATAGAGAGATTTATTGTCATTACACCATTGCTGGATTCAGCAGATAGACAGATTACATTCTGTTCTTCTGGCTTTCTCCAGCACCCGTACCCTTATACTTGCTTCTTGTCGTGTTGAACTTATACCGTACAGTAAGCGACACTTTGCTTGTTGACAGTCCATCAACAATCAAGTCCTTCATTTTGCCATAATGAGCAATCATGTGGCTATCGTTTGTCCCGAACAAATCATAGATGAAGAGCTGAAACGACAAATGGTCTTTCAAGAAAGCCTTATATGCGGAAACATTCGTGCAAAACATTGGCTTGTACAGATACAGATTTTCTTCATGACCTTTCGTGATATACGACATCATCAACGTAAACATTCCTAATTTGGTGTTGAGGGTGTTGTCTAAACGGAATGAAGCCATTGGCTTATTGAGCGATTTCCCATCGTGCGTCTCCATATCAAACCATTGTTTGTCAACGGATGCGGTAAACGAAGGATACCAGATGCCAAACGAAGGGCGCAAGTTGATGGATGCCTCTACGTCATTATACGAATTCCCATTCACAGGCTTCATCAAGCCTATTGCTGGATTATCCTTATAAGTCTCCACTGTTGACATAATTGGATGTGAAGTATGACTGTAGGTCATGTCGAATGTCAACCATTTGTAAGCTAACTCGTAGTTGAGATTTCTACTTATCTGAGATACCAGAAATGGATTTCCCGTTTCATACGTGTATCGGTTATCATACTGAATGCCGCTGCGCAAATTATGATAGGAAGGACGATTAATGTCGGCTGCATAGCTTAATTGCATCTGTACCTTGCCTACAGGCATCGATAAGCTAAGCGATGGGAACCAATTGCCGTACGACTTGCTTTGCCCAGGCACATACTTGCCATATTCATAGTAATAGAAGTCGATGTACTCGTATCTCATACCTGCCTCCAAACTCAGATTACCGAAATCTCTTGAATAGGTCAAGAATGAAGATGTCATACTTTCTGTAATACGGCTGTTGTCATCTGATACCAAGTTAGTTGGCACCACTTGATACTTTGAGGTACGATGCGTGTTGGAATATTCACCACCTAAAGATAACTCACCACCCAACAAAGGATAGGAAAGCACCAACTTGGAAGCCAACAAACGATATTTCTTGTCTGTAAGGCTATGAACCGTCTGGCTTTGCGCGTCCATCCCCACCTCCTGATATTGTTCTTTTGTAACAACGTCCTCGTTATTCTTCGACCAAAGCCAGTCGGTATTGAAGTCGATGCCGAGTTTGCCAATCTTTCCTACATAGTAAACATTGCTTGAAAGTGTGCTCTTCTGCTCGAAGAAATTAGCGTGGCTGTCAGAGCTTTCTGTCTGATCTTCGTCTTGCAATATAGCAGTAGTCATATTGGCATCGCAGGTCTGTTTCGGATTTCTAAGAAAACCAAAGTTGGCACCTATAGAGTTGTTGGCATCCAACTGGTAGCTGGCATCCAGGCGAAAGTTCATGGCTTCGATAATACCTACTTGTCTTATCTCACTTTTCTGGTTCCACGTCTTGTCAAGATAAGTCTTCTGCTGTAAGTCTTTATTGTCTGGCTGGTATTGTCTTGCTCCAAAAGCGTATGCGCCCAGCTCTAAGCCATTCTTGCAATAGCTCATATTCAATTGGCTAAACCCGCCGAAGTTTTTCTTTTCATCATATTCACCAGTAGTCTTCGCATCGAATCCGAAACCCTCGCCCTGTATCTTCTTAGTTGTGATACGGATGACCGCCTTGGTGCTGGCTGCGTAACGAGCACCAGGGTTAGTGATGACTTCCACCGACTTGATGTTATCTGAATGCAAACGGTCCAGCTCGCTCTTGTCTCTCATCTGTCGTCCATTGATATAGATAACAGGCTCACCGCGTCCGAATACCTTGATGCTGCCATTCTGGGCAGACACGTTGGGGATGCGGTCGAGCAGGTTCTCCATGGTTCCTGCCTTCTCAAGTACGGATCCGACAACGGTTGTCGTCATTCCGCCATTCTTCAGGATAGTCTTAGGCAGGGATGACTTCACGACTACTTCGCCGAGCATCTTACTGTCTTCTTCCATCTTGATAATGCCCACATTCTCGC
>ENA-ORSK01002710-ORSK01002710.1-human-gut-metagenome-genome-assembly--contig:-NODE-2710-length-11398-cov-2.801199_pt1 | contig 11398 bp, 5 predicted proteins | sample MGYA00242192_ERZ509159 | MGnify/ENA primary metagenome ERZ509159 (study PRJEB26280, sample SAMEA2338663) | human gut metagenome | biome: human gut; feature: human-associated habitat; material: faeces...
CCGATTGCTGCGCTTGACCGTTCAGGCCGCATTGCAACAGCTGCAATGATGCTTACAGATTCAGGAAGCTTGCCGCTGCAAACCGAACGCGAAATAAATAAAATTTGTATAGTACAGCGCCTTTCAAGTCCAGACTATATTAATGGACAGGGTAGAAGTGAATACAATGATATTCCATTTAGCAGGTCGAATGTAGGTCATGCTGGATGCACAGTCATCGCAACATATAATGCGTTTATTGCGCTGGGACATCCAGTGCCGTTTAAAGAGCTGTTAGCAGCATATGAGCCATATGTTTCTTTTACAGGGGGAGCGTATGGTGCATGGTTCTTTGATGCCGCGCGAGTATTGAACGCATATAATACCGATTTTGAATTCATTTTTCCATCGGAATGCCGAGATTATGATTTTTCTGCAAATGGTGTCGGTGTCTATATTCTGACCCTTTGCAATGATACCAGCAATTTGCGCCGCGGATTTCATACAATTGCAGTTGTTTTTGACGGTCGTGGTAATTATTATATTTTCAACAGTACAGATAAAGTTACTGACGTTAAGATCGAACGAAATTTCGAAAAAATCGTCGGTGAAGGTATGCTAATATATGCATTTTATCTTTATTCGTAATCGATCGGCAGATAATGAGCGAGTATATGGGTATGTATTATGAACTGCAAAAGGCACAGATGTATCTGGAAGTTTGTGATTTTCGGACTCCTAGTCACAGTATTACTGCCCTTTAGCATCTTTGCCCTGAGCGATGCTGTGGCATAGCACTATAGCAGGCTGGAATATTCGTGAGACTATCCCAATACAGTCTAGCACAGCGAGGAACTGCACACAAAGACTTCTGTAGATGGCTATGGGACAACGATATTGCATTTGAAAGTGTAAGGCGAAATGAAAAAGAATTCAATCTCGAGGAAGCCAGCCACCGGTTGTGCGTAGCTCTGACAAGGATACGCCGAAAAGCCGACTTCTTGCTACAGGCTCCCGCGAAGACGTGCTAGTCTGTCAAGGTAAGCGAGCGTTTTCGGCATCGGTTTGGTGCTGGAACAGTTAGCATTCAAGAAGAAAGGGCAGATTTTTCTGCTTCAGAAGTCATCAAAAGGAGACACAATAAAACAAAGAACTGGGAGGAAACGATATGAAAGCACGCTATCCCTCATACATGAAGCACAGCCGTATCTGGAAGTTCATCCTTCTCGGACTCCTAATCGTAATATTGGTGCCCTTTGGTCTATTTGCCTATGGAAATTATATGACGGGCTACTATAACGGGCTGGATTATCCGTGGCGCTATCCTGATACGGTCTGGCGCAGTGAAGAGCCGCGCGCAGAGATCACTGTAGATGGCAAGGGGAGAACGACCTTGTATTTGGAAGTGAATGGCGAAATGCGGCTGCTTGAGCTTGGTCAGTTGGGCATAAGTGTGGATATATATTCTGTTTCTGAGGGAGCCGATGGAAAGACCTCACGATCCCTGGTGCTTGCTTGCAATGTCGACACGGCATCCGAGGATGTTCTGCGCCTAAAAATCGAGAAAAAGCGGGATGATCTATACCATGGCGCATATAAGTATATTACCTTCCAACGGGTGGAAGGCTGACGCTCCGGTTCCGGGTCAAAGTGAAGGAAAAGGCTGGTCGCCTTTGACGAAAGCATTATTCTGGCGCAGCGCTGCGCAGAGGAACAGAGCGATACCGCTTTGTGTTCATTACATCTGCGTTTTCTGGAAATGAGAAGAATTTTTACAGCTTGAAGGTGAAAGCCTGCGGGCCTCATGATCCGGACGGCTTTTCGCGGAATGGAGAGAAGAATGGGCTATTGGGGAAGTGGGCTTTATGCAAATGATACCGGAATGGATGTTCGGGACACCTATATGGATCTATTGCAGGATGGTATGGATGATGAAACAGCATGGAACACCATGCTGAAGAAATTCTCCGAATACATAAATACAGACGAGGAAGCATTGTTCTGGTACGCGGCTGCGGATACACAGTGGCGGCTCGGGCGGCTGCGTCCGGATGTTCGGGATAAGGCCATGATGTGGCTGGCGCGGCAGGGCGGTCTGGAGCTTTGGGCGGACAGCACCAGCAAAGGAAAGGGCTGGATCAAAACCATGCAGACGCTTGAAAAGCGCCTGCAATCGCCCATGCCCGCATACAAGAAGGTAACGAAGCCAGTAGTTCCAGAGCAAGATCCGTGGGAATTGAATGACATATATGCTTATCAGTTTCACTCTGAGTCTTCAAAATGGAATGGCACATATGGGAAATACGCTCTGCTTCAGAAAATAGGGGTCCAAAAGAACACCTATTTCAATAAGTTGGGGATGGTCGTGCAGATTTTTGACAAGTATTTCGACACGCTTCCGACTGTGGACGACATATGGAAATATCGCATCCTACCGTTCGATTTACCGAATAGGGCGGATATCTTTGAAGACAGTCGGGACTCTGATGGAGTATTGATTAAACGCAGACCGGTCCTGATGAATGCACTGATGGAGACACTTTCTGTTCGTGGCTATCCCAAGTCGTCGCTTATCTATATTGGAAATCAACCAGGGCCTGCGAACTATCGTCAAGATCCTTGGACTGTGATGTGGCGGGATTTTGAAAGACTCTTTTGTAAGCAGCACATGCGGTGGGATGGCTTGGCATATGATACGGTCGATGAAGGAATTTACGAATTTAATCCCAAAGCAGATCCAGAGCATTTTTGCCGCCATCTCCAGAAAATAGAGCAGAGAAAGCAGCAATGTAAAAGCTGCCCCAAGTCTGGAATATGTTGGTCTGGATTCCAATCAAAATAGTCGCAGTGCGGGGGATGGAGAGCATATGTACAAAGATAAATTGAACATGCAGAATGTCAGCCCGGATGGTAGAATTTTCGGAGGATCGAATTGATGTTGAACGTTGCTTTACCTGAACTGCAAAGAGTCATGGATTATGCCAGATTGAAAATGAGTTACGACGGTATTGATGAAGCACCGCATTTTTCCGTCTATCATATGCACGAATGGCACTGCGGGTATGATCCCGCAAAACTGCTGCGAGTCAAGCCGGATGGCACGCTTCCGCAGCAAGCATCCTTTGAAGGCCCGCGCCGTGTGTTCTATGCGGACTTGAACGAAATGATGTGCTTTTTATTTGATCTGCTTGATATTTTCAAAGAAGACTGCATAATCCTTGCACCGTTTTTCCACTATTATCCGTTTGTCCTGTCTGCAGAAAAGAATGATATCTATCAAGAAACGCTTGACTTTTTACATCGGAACCATCTGCGCAAAGACAGCCGCGCAGGCGTCGAGCTTTCTTTACCAGAAAATCGGGATGTCATGACAATGGCTGTTGAAGGCGCATTTCGAGATGTGACGCAGCTATGCATTTTTGCAAAAAAAGCCGGCTTCCTAATTGCACCGAATCACCATTTTGAGGTCGTGTTCTATGCCGCAAATACAACGGAAATTGAACATGCAGCAGTTTCGAGCATTAAGAAACATCCAAATTTGTGCTTTTTCAAAAACTAGAAACGCACAATGTGTTTGTGTCGGAGGACGACGGGCTTCGTTTATGCCATAACTTATCTGTTTTCACACACTGTGCGAGCTCGTATCCCGGTGATGCGCTTGTCCGGAGCATGTAAAAATTCCCGCTGGAATATCCAGCGGGAATTTTTTGCGTAATTTGCTGTTCAGGCTGTGTGCTTACTTTGCGACCTTGGTCAGGTAGGTGTAGAGCGCCATTGCAACCTCAGCACGCGTTGCGTTCTGCGTTGCGTTCTTGGCCTGTGCGGAGGTCAGGATGCCCTCTGCAACAGCCCATTCGACGTTCTTCTTTGCCCAGTTGGACACGACCGCGTCTGCGTCCAGCTTGCCGTCGGCTGCAACGATCTCGATGCCGTTGTACTCAGCGTAGCGGCTGATGAACGCTGCCAGCTGCTCACGGGTCACAGGCTCGTCCGGCTTGAACGTGCCGTCCGTGAAGCCCTTGACGATGTTGTTCGCTGCTGCCCATTCGACGGCCTCGGTGTAGTAGCGGCCTGCCGCCACATCCTTGAAGCTGCCGCTCGTGCTGACAGCGGGCTTGCCCTGTGCTCTGTACAGGATCGTCACGACCATCGCACGGGTCAGTTCTGCGTTCGGGCTGAACAGGGTGTCCGTGGTGCCGTTCATGATACCGTTGTTGTACAGGTAGTCAACCGCGTCATAGTAACGATCGTTCTTGCTCACGTCGATGAACGGGAACTTCGTATCGTTCTTGCCGGGCTTGGTCGGGGTCGTCGGCTTGGTCGGCTTCGTGTTCTCGGACTCGCCAAGAACCTTGCCGCAGTTCTCGCAGACGTACTTGCCGGTCTGCGCGTTCTTGCGGAAGTTGTGGCCGAGCGCAGGCAGCACATCATGGCGCGTCTTTTCGCACTTCGGGCAGTAGTAATCGACATAGCCGTCCTCGGTGCAGGTCGCGTCCTTGCGGTCCGTCTCGGTCCACTCATGGCCGCCGACCTCGTCCTCGATCGCGATCACCGCCGGCTCTTCCTTCAGATCAGAAGCGTCGTTGCGCTGCTTGGCCTCAATGGTGATCTCGGTGTTGACGTAATCGCCGTAGGAGAAGGTGAGCGTTGCAAGCGCGGAGCCTGCGGAAATGGCGTTCTTGGAGGCGAAGGCGAAGAGGATCTTGCCCGTCTCTTCATCGACGCGGAAGCTCTTGAGCGTCGCGGAGGAGGTCTTGCTGACGAGGCTGACCTTTGTCGGGTCGTAGGTCACCTCATAGAGGCCGTTCGTCGCGTCCTCGGTGTCGGTGACGCGCACCGTCAGAACATGCGTATCCGCATCGCCCGTACCGCCGGCGGCATTGGGCAGATCCGCCTGCTTCGTGCTGACGGCGATGGCGTTCAGCGTGCCCTCAGGGATCGCATCCATCGTTTCTTCCGTCGTTTTCTCGGTCTCGGTCTGCTGCTCTGCCGTATAGGTCTCCACAATTGTGAAGCCGGTCTTTGCAGCCGCCGCTGCGTCGGAAGCATTCATCGCCTCCGCAGCCTGAAGCTGCACATCCTGCATCCGGCTGAGCGTCTGCGTGCTCTGTGCGCCGTCAATGATGCCGATGGCCGTCGCGTTATACAGCGCAGTCAGGTTGGTCGCGCCGTCAACGCGGCCGAGCTTGCCGATCGTGGGCTTCTCCGGAGCCAGATCCACATAATAGATGCTGCAATCGGTGGAATCGGAGATCAGCAGGCCGTAGCTGTCCGCGCTGACCTCGACATATTGCATGCTGAGCGCGGTGCGATCAAAGCGCATACCGATGTCGGCAATGGTGCCGGAAACGAGGTTGTAGGAAACCGTCTTGGCATCGGTGCTGTAGCTCGGCGCAATGATCAGCTCATGGAGCTTGCCGTCCGCACCGAGTGCGTAGTAGCTGTGTGCAAGCGAATCGCTGTCCGCGCCTTCAAGCTGGCCGTCCTCAAGCGTCTTGTTGATCTCGCCGACCGTCGTATCGCCCACATAGGTGATGGCTGCCAAATCGGTGAATTGCTTCTGCGTCGGCCAGCCCGCCAGATTACCGGCCACAAAGTCGGTGATCATGTAGGTTCCGCCGTCGTTGCCGAGGAATACCGGCATGTCAAACGCAGAAAGCGTCAGCTTCTGGCCGCCAGAGGTGTAAGTAAAGGTCGTTGCGGGAGCATCCGCCACATCGCGCGGAGCGAAGGATACATAGCAGGCCGGGCCGACGGTCTCTTCAAAGGTCTTTGCATCGATCTTGTAGAGTCTGCCGGTGGTGCCGCTTGCATTGAGGTTCAAATCGGAGCCGTAGAGGTTTTCGCCATGACGGCCGCCGCCGCTGAGCTGTGTCGCGCCCTCCTTGGCGACTGCGACCTCAAGCTCCTTTGCAAGGTCGAGATCGACCCAGGAGCTCACGCCGTCCTTCGTGATCTGTGCGCTGACGACGCCGTCGATCTTCATCAGCGGCTTGACCGTCACGTTGACGCTGGCGGAGATATGCTCGCCTGCCGCGTTCGTATCGACCGTCGTCGCGGTGATGACGGCATTGCCTGCGGAAACGCCGGTGATGATGCCGTCGGCGGAGACCGTCGCAACAGCCTCGTTGCTGCTGCTCCATGTGACCTCATTGGTCTTGCCGAGAATGACCTTTGCGGTGATCTTCTGCTCGTCGCCCGCATAAAGCTCTGCGGACGTGGGCTTGATCTTCAGCGTCAGGTCGGTCGAACGCTGATACTGATACAGCGAAACGACCGGGCAGTTCTTCTCGCCGAAGGATCCGACATAAGCCGCCAGGCAGTCATCGGGAGAAATGGCGTAGAGCTTGGTCTCATTGCCATCGGTGTAGACGGAAACGAGAAGGAGCTCGTTCTTCTGGTCGTAGACCATGGAGGCGTACTTGCCGTCCGTGACCAGCGAAACGCCGGTGAGGTCAAGATCGGTCTGGCCGACCTCGCTCAGGAATTCGTAGTGCTGCGTGTTGCGGTCAAAGCTGACGATGGTCAGCTTGACGAGCTTGCCGGTCTCCGTCAGGATGTAGTAGTAGTTCGCCGGAAGCATGGCGTCCACACGTTCGCCGGTGATGCTGTCGCTGTAGATATGTCTCTGCGTGCCGGAGCCGATGTAGGCGATGGCCGCCATCTGCTGGCCCCACAGCGGAGAATAGCCGGTAAGCTGACGGTAGATCGCCGTGTTGTCGTCCAGATTCAGCTGCATCAGATAGTCGCCGTTGCTGCACAGGCCGACCATATTGCCGAGCGTGCCGTCATCCGCCTTGGGGGGACTCCGCCGCATCGGACCAGATCAGCTCGCTCTGGATCTCGCCGTGCTCCGTCGTCTGGAAGGTGTCGGGATCGACGGTGTAGACCTTTTCGCCGTCATGGACGATCAGCTGGCCCTCATGATAGGTACCTGCAATGTAGCCGCTGCCGGCCTTGGAAACGGTCGTCCAGCTTTCCGGATGGTCCGTCTCAAAGTCAGCCCAGTAGGAGCTGCCGTTCGCGTCGGTCACAAGGCCGCTGAAGGTCATGTTCGGGAGCTTCTCGACCGTGACCTTGATGGAAGCGGTCGCCTTCTTGTCGGCATTGGCGGTCGCAGTGATCGTCGCCGTACCGACGCCGGTCGCAGTGATCTTGCCGTCCGTGACGGCTGCGACATTTGCATCGCTGGTAGACCATGTGACGGTCTTGTCGTCTACGAACCACGGGAACACCTCGGCCTTCACCGAGAAGGAAGCGCCCTTATAGAGCGTGCGTTCGTTCTCTGTGAGCGTGACGTAGACGTTCGCGTCCTTGCCGATCGTGACGGTCTTGGACGGAACGGTGTAGAGCGTGGTCACACGGTCATAGAGAATGCCGTCATGGGACTTGTTCGGCAGCGCACCCTTGCCAGTCTTGGGGTCGATGACATACAGCTTGTTGCTGACCGAGGCGGAGCCTCTGGCGTTCAGGCCGGAAGCGAAGTAGAGTACATCCTTGTCATGATCGTAGGTCAGGCTGGTAAAGCCGCCAGCATAGCAGCCGCTGTTGATCTTGCCGCTCGTCTTGTTGTTGATCGGCGCGAGGGGGCCGATCTTGCCGTCCACGATCTCTTCCAGCGTCCAGCGGTAGAGATATGCGCCGGTCGTGGTGGTGGAGTGGTTGACGCCGTAGAAGTTGCCACCATCGTCGATCGCTAAGGCAGAGATCGTTCTATAGGGCTTCTTGTTGAAGTTCTTTCCCGGATTCGTGGCCGAGATCTCCGCAACCCTCTTCAGTTCGCCCGTGATCAGATCGACGGTGTAAAGCAGCGTCCAACCATGGTGCTGTTGTAATTGCCGGTGCCGACTGCACCGTTGAAGTAGGTGATGGCGTAAAGCTTATTGTCCTGCGTATTGAAGGCCATGTCCACGATCATTTCCTTCTCAGCAAGTGCCGTGATGTTTGCGACCTTCTGCACGAACGTCAGGTCGGTCTGCGGTGCGGCATAGATGGCGTCGGGCGTAGAGAAGTAGACATAGCCGCCGACATATTCCGCCGCCGTGACCTGATAGTTCATGCTGTCGTAGGTGGTCATGCCGCTGGCAGAGGGCTTTCTGTAGGCCAGCGTATCGGGATCGATCTCCACCCAGCGATTGCCGGTGCCGCGGTTGTTGGTGATGGTGAAGCCGAACAGCTTGCCCGTGCTGTCGGGGATCTTGCCGTTGTAGTAGACCTTATAGGTGGTCTGGTTACCTGCATAGTCCGCGACGATGACCGTCACATACTCGCTGGTGTACTCCGGCATGGCAACGGTCGTCGTGGAGGTCTGGCCGGGAGCGGTCTGCTCCGGGATGACCGCGGCGAGGCGCTTCGTGCCGACGCCCTTGTTGACGATGACCGCCGCGATGTACTGGTTATCCTTCGCCGTAACGATCAGGTCACCGGTCGCCTCGTCCTTTTCGACCTTGACAAGCTCCGGAGCCGTATCGTCGATGGTGATGGAGCTGGTGCAGAATGCGCCCGCGCCGAGCTTGCCGGAGCCGATCAGGCTCTCGAGCTGCGCACGGTCGATCTCGCCGTCCTGCTCATAGTATTCCGGCACCATGACGAGGCCCGCCGTAAAGGTGTCGTTCTCGACAAGGCCGGCAAAGGACGGCTTCCAGTTGACTGAAAGCGTCTCATAGTCGTTCAGCCAATCCTGATAGCTGGCGCTGTAATATGCCGGCATGCGCTGGGTGCTGAGGCCGCTCATGTAAAGAATCTTGCCGTCCGCATCCGTCACATAGAATGCGCCTGCGGCTGCGTTTCGGATCAGGCTGAGATTGTAGCCCTTGATGGACGCCTTGGAGTTGAGAGCCAGACGGTTCAGCTGCTCGGGGTCGTCCGAGACATAGGGGTTGCCGTTGAGCGTATAGCTGCTGATGCTGCCCGGATAGCCGATGTATGGGGCGTTGGTGGTCACGCGGGAACCGAAATAGGTCGTGCGCGTGTCGCCTGCCAGCATCTCACTCATGGTCGGATGGTCATACATCGACGGGTCGGACCAGTTGCCATAGAAACCGAGCACCGGGATGGAATGCGCCGGGAGGCGTTCTCCGTCGGGGGTGTTGGCGGTATCCACATAGACATAGCCCTCGATATAGGCGCCGGTCTTGTAGGTCTCGTTCAGCGCGGCCTTGGCGTCCGCCGTCAGCTCGATGCTGACGGTCACATGGACCTGCGAGCCGATGGGGACCTCGACGGACGCGATCGTGAGGCCCTTGAGGATCAGGTAGGCATCATAGGTCGTGACCTTGCCGTCCTCGCTCACGTCGGCGATCTGCTGCTGCTCGGCGTCGAGGGTCTCGAGGCCCACGATGCTGTCCAGCACGAGCTGTGCGTCCTTTTCATCGGTCACGCCGTCGCGGTTCACGTCGCAGACGATCTTGCTGGTGGGAACGAACGTCTGTCCGTTTACCTCATAGCTCACGTTCGCGGCAATGGGGGTGGTCAGCGTGTCAAGATATTCCGCGCCCTTCACCGTCCGGATGGCCTGCGTGAACAGCTCGGTGGAGAAGGTGTACTCCTGCTGTTCGCCGTTGAGGTTGTTGATGGTAAAGCCGAAGGAGTATTTGCCGGTGCGGTCGGGATCGTCGCCCAGCTCCGCCTTGACCTTGCCGTCGGCGGCGGTGCCGCTGAGGTTGTCGTCCATCATGAGGAAGGACTTGGCGTTGATGGCGTCGTTGACGTTTGCAAGGCCCGCGCCCTGCTGAATGACCGCGTAGGGCATTTCATTTTCGCCGTTAATCACAGGTGTCGCCGTAGACATCAGCAGGCTGTTGATGAGCTGACGCGCGGACTTGCCGGTCTTTTCCACGAGCTTGTTCTCGCGGACATACTGGCCCATCAGCGCCGCCATGCCTGCGACCTGCGGGGTCGCCATGGAGGTGCCGGACATGGTCTCATAGGCCTTGCCGCCTGCGATCGCGCCGTTGACGGAATAGATGCTGCCGCCGGGGGCCGTGATTTCGGGCTTCAGCTCCAGAGATCCGGTGATGCCCCACGAGGAGAAGGAGCTCATCGTGTAGTAGTCGGGGTTATACTGCACGGAGTCTACGTCGCTCGTGATGGTCAACGAGCCGGTATAATAGGTAAACGGCTCTTCCCACTTTTCGTAGTCGATGGCCTCGGAGGCGCTGCGGATCATGTCGGCGTCCGCCTTCGTGATGGACACGCAGGGGATGTCGAACTGTGCATCAGACAGATCCATATTGATCGTGCCGGGCTGGTTGTTGTAGACGATCACAGCCGCCGCATTGTAGGAGCCACCCTGATTGGCCTTCTCCGAGAAGCTGATGCTGCCGCGCTCGACAAACACGATCTTGCCCTCGGCTTCTTCGCCGTCCTCCGGCAGATTCAGATAGTCGCCGTCGTCGCCGGGGTTATCCATAAAGATATACTCGTGCGTGCCGAGAAGCGTGCTGAGCGCACGGTTATTGTAGGTGGTCTCGTTGTAGAACACCTGCTTGCCGTTCACCGTGAAGTAGGTGCCGGTGTAGCCGGAGTTGTCCACAGACGCAACCGCGAGAGAATTCGTATAGGTCGCGGGAGAACCGGCCGTCTGGAAGTTCACGTCGCCGTTGTAGAGCAGGCCGACATTGTTGACCTCATGCTCCGCCCAGTAACCGGCGTTGCCGGCCGCGATGGCGACGACGCTGCCGTTCTCGCAGAGCTTGTTCAAAATCGCCTCATACTCCTCGCACCGGGTAAAGCCGGGCGCTGCGGAGCCGAGGGACAGGTTGATGGAATCGCAGCCGAGAACGATCGCGTCCTCGATGGCCGCCATGTAGTCGGAGTCATAAGCGCCGCCGCTCGCGCCGAAAACCTTCATGACGAGGAGCTGCGCGTCGGGCGCGACGCCCTGCACCTTGACCTCGTCCAGCGCGTTTACGAACGTGCCGTCCGCCTTCTCGATGTAGGCGTTGGCCGCCGCGATGCCCTCGACGTGGGAGCCATGCTCGCCCTGACGGTCGTGGTCGTGGTCAACGGTGATGTTCTGATCGATATAGTTGTAGGCAAACGGGATCTTGGAGCTGACATACAGATTGTCCGTCGTTGCGGCGGGATAATCCTTGATGTTCAGCTGATCGAGCTTCTGCGCGATCTCATCCTTGCCCAGCAGCTTCAGGCCTGCCTTGAAAGCGTCCGCGTCCATTTCCTTCTTTTCCGCCAGCTGGCCGAGGGAATACTCGTAGCCCGCTTCTGCGAAGGACTGGTGATCCGTGTCGATACCGGTATCGATCACCGCGATGCGGCTGCCGCGGCGGGATGCGTCCTGCTGGGCCTTCTTGTCCTGCTCGAGCTGCTTTTTCGCCTCGGGCAGGTCGCCGTATTTGAGCTTCGCGGCCTTTTCGAGGTCGTAGCTCTGCTCGGCGGCTTCGATGTCGCGGTTCAGCTG
>ENA-ORSK01002712-ORSK01002712.1-human-gut-metagenome-genome-assembly--contig:-NODE-2712-length-11390-cov-3.508866_pt1 | contig 11390 bp, 6 predicted proteins | sample MGYA00242192_ERZ509159 | MGnify/ENA primary metagenome ERZ509159 (study PRJEB26280, sample SAMEA2338663) | human gut metagenome | biome: human gut; feature: human-associated habitat; material: faeces...
GGACTGACTGTTGCCTGCGCCGCTGTTGGTGCTTGCACCCGCAAGCCGTGCGCTGAAAGTCGTCATATCAATCTGCCATGCATATGTTCCGGTCGAGACAAAGTTCAGATTGCCGCCCTGCACGTTAAGTGCATCGTTAAGGTTCGGGTAATAGTTGACGGTTACGGAAATCGTTGCGGTAAATGACGCACCCGTGTCCTTATCCGTCGCAGTTGCGGTAACGGTTGCTTTTGTCATGCCGCCGCGGACGGTTGCAATGTTTTCGTTCGCGCTTGTCCAAACAACTTCATAATTGTTTGCATTTGCGGGTTCACGAACGATGTTAAGTGCAGCGCCGAAACCCTGATAAGTTTCAATTTCCTGTTCCGCAAAGCTTATTCCCTGAAGCTCGACAGGTTCAAGAGAACCGCCTTCACCCTCGGTAATCTGTGCAGTGCTGATGTTGTATGCATAGTCGCCCACCTTTGCATAAACCGTTGTGCGATTGCCGACGTCAAACTCAAGCATGGTGAGTGCTCCGCGGGTCGTTTCTTCAACGGCAGCAGAGGTGATAAGGTTTGTGCAGGCACTGTCTGAATAGATGCCGACATAGGATACGTAATGATTATCGCTTACGTACAGCATAAGCTGACCGTTCTGCATGTTCCAGTAAACAACTTCGGGTTCCTGTGTATCAACGGTTATCGGGATTTCCCAATAAGCGCATTCATTTGCGGAAGGGTTGAATTCATCATAGGAATGCATGTAAGCTGTCATCCTGAGTTTTACGGTCGTTCCGTTAGGCAGGTTGCTGCCGTCCCAGTCGGGAAGCTCTTCTTCGTACGTTCCGAGAGGTTCGATATCAGTATACCAGCTCTTTGCACTGCACTTGCGTGCCCACGGCACCTGAAGGTTGTAATACTCTTCGTTTGTCTGTGCGTTCACGATTGAATACTCAAAGTATTCGCAGTTGCGGAGCAGATAGTGGTATGCCGTGTCAACCGCATCCATCTTGCCGTCGCCGTTGGGGCTTATGCTTGCGCGGTCAAACAGGAAGTTTTCAGTGTCGGTAAAAGGATTTTCACCGAATGCGATATAGTTTTCGCCGCCGATGGAAGAACCGGCGGTGTTGATGCCCCATTCAGCGGGAATAGGATCGCCGTTTCCGAGATATTGGTCATAATAGAAATCTCTGTCAAGAACGCTTGCCTTTTCCCAATCGCCGTAGAATCCGAGATAGGGAACCGAAAGGTTCACATCGCCTGCAAGAGTAACAAAGCCCTCTATATATGCACCGTTGGGGAACTTTTCGTTCAGCGTTGCGGCATATCCGCTTACATTAACGGTAACGTTCACTGTTGTTCTGCCGTTCGCGGGAACGGTCACGGACTGAGGAACAGTAACATTCACGTTGTTAGTGATGTTCGAAGCAGAGCCCGCCATAGTGTAATATGACTGTCCTCCGATAGATACCGTGCCGGTGTTTTCAGTCAGAACATAAACTGTGGGAGTATAGGTCTTTGCAGTGCTCCCGAAGTTTACAATATCAAAGCTGAAATTGAAAATACCGGTACGATCGTCGTCATCACCGAGTTCGATTTTCGGGCGGAGACTGCCTTCAACCTCAATATAAGCCTTTGTGTTGATTGCAGCGGTAAGGTTCGCCTGACCTGCGCCCTGCCAACGGGGTGAATACGGAGTGTTTCCGGACTTGCTGGGAACAGCAGTGCTCATAAGCAGGGTGTTTACCATCTCCATGCGTGCCTGTTCGGAAAGGGACGGGAACGCTGTGTTGACGTACTGATTGACAAGAACCATGCTGCCCGCAATATGCGGAGAGGCCATGCTCGTGCCGCTCTTTGTTCCGTAGTTGCTGTAGGAGTACTGAGAATCCGTTGCCGCACGAATGTTGTCGCCGGGAGCCATGATTTCAGGTTTGATGCTGAGGTCGGCCGTTGTGCCCCAAGAGCTGTAGCTTGTGGGAGTCGCCGAAGAGCTGTTGCTGCTTGCCGCAACGGAAAGAGAACCGCCGAGGGTGCTGGGGCTTGCAACAACGCCGTTGTCCATGTTGAATGTGGGCTGTTTGCTGCCGTAATTATTGCCCGAACCCGCAGTACCGCTGTTGCCCGCCGCAACTGCGCAATTCACGCCGTGTGCGGTAAGAAGAGCAAAGACTTCTTCCATATCTGCCTCACCCTGAGTGAAGCCGTTGTCCGAGCCGAGACTCATATTGAGTGCATCAACTTCGAGCCAAGCGCAGTCTTCAAGTGCCGCAAGGATCTCGGTCCATGCCGCGCCGCCGTTCTGGAAAACCTGCATGGATATGATCTGTGCATTATATGCAACACCGCGTGACGAACTGTCGCAGCCGGCAGCAATTGAACTTACATGCGTGCCGTGATCACTGCCTGCATTTGCGTGACTTACATCCGTATTGCCGGCATAATAGTTAAATGTGAACGGAAGCTTTGCGCTGTGGTACAGCGTTGCGCCGGTCAGAGTGCCGTTATAGCGTTCCTCCGCGCAGAGATCGTAGCGGTTGAGCACGCTTTGAATTCCTGCCGCATCGAAATGCGGATCCTGCGGTGCGGTTGCAAAATTCGTGTGGTTAACTTTGATTCCGGTGTCAATAACCGCGATCGTCTGTCCCTGTCCGGTATAGCCCAAGGCCCACATGTCATCCGCGTTTATGAAGCCCACGGAAGTGCTGAGTTTTGTGGGGTTTCCGTCGGGCTTTGCGTCCTCGGGAAGCTCATATTCGGCTGCGCGATAACAATCCTCAACGCCGTTGAGCTTTTTAATCGCTTCAATGAGACGATACTCTCCGCGGAACGAAAAACCGTTGAACAGAAGCGTGTAGTGATATGAAATTTCGAGATTTCCGCCCTTAACGAGCTTCTTGTTGATTGCCGCAAAAAGCTTGTCCTGCTTTGCAGCAAGCGCTTTTGACATTTCTGCGGAACGCTCATTCGATACATCGGTCTTTGCAAGAACCGGTGCATCCTTCAGCTTTACGATGATCGGAACGATCTCATCGGGTTCGGCGGCAGGTTCGCTGCTGCGCGTGCGTGCCGGCGAGTCATTTTCAAGTATGCTCACCGGAGCTGCGTTTGCCTCCCTCGGCATGAAGCCGACGAAAGAAAACGCCATTGCCGCGACCATAAGCATCGCGACAAGCTTTGTCAAGGTTTTCTTCATGGATTTCCTCCGTTTTTTATTCAAACGCGGATGATCCGCATTTGTTTCATTGATAATGCAGTGATGGTTTTCCGCCGAAACAAATCAGTTTTCGTCGGCGGACACAATGCCGTTCATCATGTTCCCGATTCGGAAGCATTCGATTTTTAACGCTTATTCCTGAAAAAAGCTGTCAGTAAATTTCGGCACTCTTCTTCTCGAATGCCCCCAACGTACGGAATATTGATATTCGTCATCCCGCACGACAGTTCGCACCTTGAAACACAGCATCCGGCCTCGGGGTCAAACGCACCGAAGACAACCGCCGCAATGCGAAAATTCATTATCGCACCCATGCACATTGCGCAGGGTTCAAGCGTAACGTAAAGTATGCAGTCGTTCAGGCGGCGAGTGCCAAGTTTTTTTGCTGCTGCGCTGAGCGCAAGCAATTCTGCATGCGCGGATGCATCGCTGCGTGTTTCAACAAGGTTGTGTGCGCGGGATATGATTTCTCCGCCGCAAACAACGCATGCACCTACAGGAACTTCACCCGCCGCCGCGGCAGTGCGGGCTTCATCCAGCGCATCGAGCATATATACCGTTGAAATCTCGTTTTGTTCCTTCATCACTCAATTATATCATATTTTGAGTCGAAATGGAACAACCTAATAACAAAAATGTGTACTTTCGGAGGCAATAATTTTTCATGGATGAACGTTTCCCCGCAATAAAGGCCTGTGCCGCAATTTTGCTCAGCACGGCGGCGCTCTTATTCCTGCTTGTTTTTTCCTGCTGCAGCGGTCAAAATTCCGATGACATCAAGCAGGGAGCAAATGCAGATACGATTATTCCCGGCGATGATCCGACTTTCGAGACGGCGTTATTCTCAAGCGGAACATATATTAATTCTATCGACGTTTCGAACATGACAAAAGACGCCGTGCGCACCCTGCTCTCTCCCAAGCTCGAACGAGCAAAATCCGAATATCACATAGAAATTGAATTTCAGCAAAACGACAGTTCAATCTGTATCATCAACGGAACGGATCTGACGTTGAAAGACGATTTGGAGGCCGTTATGTCAAAAGCACTTGAGTGCGGGGCGGGACAGTATACGACTGCAATCGAACCCGTTGACGACATAAAGCTCCGAAACAGTATTGATTCGGTCGCAAAAATAGCAGAGAAAACACCGGTTCCCGCACAAATCCTGACTCACTCCGCCGCAGGCTGTTCTGAGCTGCCCGTGTTGAAAAAGAATGCACGTTTCTGCCTTACGGCACCCGTCAACGGCTGTCAAATCGACCGTGATGCCGCCGTCAAACAAATATGCAGCGGTGAAACCCGTTTCTCGCTGCCTCTGCATACGGTTTTATGCACCGATAAAATACCCGAAATGCCTGAGCTGCGGGCAAGCTTTTCAACATCTTTTGCCGCCGGTTCCTTATGTTCCGAGAATCGCGTTCATAATATCGCAAAGGGCGCACTTCTTATTGACGGAAGCATTGTTCCTGCCGGGCAAACCTTCTCATGCAACGATTCTCTCGGAGTGCGAAGCAGGGAAAACGGTTGGCTGCCCGCAACCGCATTTGCAAACGGAGGGGCTGAAACACGGCAGGAGTACGGCGGCGGAATCTGCCAAATCAGCACAACGCTGTACAATGCAGTTCTGCGCAGCGATCTTGAAATCATTGCAAGAAGCGGGCACACGCGCAAGGTGCGTTATATCGGCGGCGGGTTGGATGCAGCACTGAGCGGCAAAGACAAGGACTTTGTTTTCCGTAACAACACCGATTCCGATATTTACGTTTTTATGTGGGTTGATGAATCGCAAAAAACTTTGTGCTGTGAAATATACGGCTGTCCTTTTCCGTCGGATTTCGACAGAGTGGACACCGTTTCGGAACTTACATCTTCAACTCCTCCTTCCGAACCTCAGTTCGTTCTTGATTCAGCACTTGAACCCGGCGAATGTGTTCTGAAAAGAAAGGCCATTGCAGGCAGCACATATCAAAGCTATCGTGTTTACTCTCTGAATGGTGAAATAATTCGCAGGGTTCCGATCGATAAGACCGAGTACCCCATGCATCCCGCACTGTATGCCGTCGGGCAGGGTAAATCATAACCGTTCGGAGCTTTGATGCGTCCTTCTTGCGCTTTATTCGCGTTTCCTTTATAATATGTTCACAAACCCACCGCCGTAGAGCGGGTTTCATCCGCAAGCTAAGAGCGCAATGGGACAAAAGGAGCAAAAATGCAGCCGATAGATCAAAAAACGGAGAAAAAAACCGTTGCCGGTATCAACCGAAACATTCCTCGCGGAAAACGAAGCAGCAATCAGAAGCGCAATGAGAACCGCGCCGATGCTGCATATGCCGACAAAAGTTTTTGCAGCTCATATAAAATTTATAATTCGGACAACTCCTATGACGGATTTTCCGAAAGAAGCGAATGTGATAAAAAACAGCCGCTTCCGATGTCCAAAGCGGAGCTTTTTGAGCAGGTCGGAAAGGATGTTCCCGACTTTGTTCTTGTTACGGGGGATGCTTACATTGATCATCCGTCGTTCGGAACAGCGATAATCGGAGAGTTCTCCTTTCACACGGTTATTCTGTCGGAATAATTGCTCAACCCAATTGGAAAAGTGCTGAATCGTTCAAAGTTTTCGGCAAACCCAGGCTTGGCTTTCTTGTGAATTCCGGGAACATGGATTCCATGGTGAATCATTACACGAGTGCAAAGAAACCGCGAAGCGAAGACGCCTACACGCCCGGCGGCAAGCGCGGGAAGCGGCCCGATCGTGCCGTTAATGTTTACTGTAAATGCATTCGTAATATCTACGGAGATATTCCTATCGTTATCGGCGGCATTGAAGCGAGTCTTCGCCGCTTTGCTCATTACGATTATTGGGACAACCGTGTTTTACCTTCCGTTCTCGTATCCTCAGGTGCGGATTTGTTGATTTACGGCATGGGTGAACGCCAGATTATCGACATTGCGGAGGCTTTGGACGGCGGCATTGCTGCACGGGATATTACCTATGTTAAGGGAACTGCATATTGGGCGGATAACCTCTCGCGCGTGTATGAGTACACGCTTATTGACAGCTTCGAAAAAGTATCAAACGATAAAAAAGCCTACTGTGCTGCGTTCATGACGCAATACCGCGAACAGGATGCGATAAGCGGCGCAACGCTTGTTCAGCCGCACGGGAGCGGATTTGTTGTTGTGAACTCACCCGCCATGCCGCTTTCACGCAACGAGTTGGATGCTGTTTACGATCTTCCTTATACACGCCTTCCCCATCCTTCCTACACCGAGCATATCCCCGCTTTGGATGAGGTTCGCTTTTCCCTTGTCAGCTGCCGCGGCTGCTACGGCCAATGTGCGTTTTGTGCGCTTACTTTCCATCAGGGACGCGTCATTCAATCCCGAAGCCACGAATCGCTGATTGCCGAAGCCAAGCTTATGACCAAAATGCCCGAATTCAAGGGCTATATTCACGATGTCGGAGGGCCAACGGCGAATTTTCGTCAGCCTGCATGTAAAAAACAGCTTACGAAGGGTGTATGTAAAGACCGAACCTGTTTGGGATATTCACCTTGCAAAAACGTTGAAGTCAGCCATACGGATTACGTTGAACTTCTGCGCAAGCTCCGCAGACTGGACGGTGTGAAGCGTGTGTTCATCCGTTCAGGTATTCGTTACGATTACCTGATGTACGATAAAGATGAAACATTTTTTAAGGAGCTTATTAAATACCATATAAGCGGACAGCTTAAGGTTGCGCCCGAGCATATCGATGATCACGTGCTTGAGATGATGGGCAAGCCCGGAGGTGAACTGTACCAACGCTTTGTTCGAAGATATAAGCAGCTTAATGATGCTCTCGGAATGAACCAATACATTGTTCCGTACTTTATGTCAAGCCATCCGGGCAGCACTTTGAACTCTGCAATCGCACTTGCAGAATACCTGAAGGCGAGCGGGCAGCGCCCGGAGCAGGTTCAGGATTTTTATCCCACTCCCGGCACTCTTTCCACCTGCATGTTCTATACGGGACTTGACCCGCGAACTATGAAGCCGGTTTATGTTCCCGTTTCGCCCGAGGAAAAAGCAATGCAGCGCGCCCTCATGCAGTTCTTCATTCCAAAGAATCGGCCTCTCGTCCGAAAAGCTCTCAGGCTTGCAGACAGGGATGATCTCATCGGCAGCGGCAGGAACTGTCTCGTGCCGGATGTGCATCAAAGCCCGGCACACAGCGTAGGCTCTTCCTCTGCGACAAAAAGCAATCACCGTTCGCAGTATGGAGCGACGGAACATTCGACAATCAAACGAAAAGATGCGCGGCAGAATACCCGTTTCGGTTCCGTTGAACAGAGCCGCAGCATCGGGCAGAACAGCGGAGTTCAAGGCAAAAAAACGGTTAAAACATCCGATAAGCGTTCAGGCGCAAAGAAGCATCGCTGATGTTTGTAAAGCCTGTGTAAGCATTTTAAGACCTTTGCCGCGGAGTGTTGGCATATTGCACCGTTTTGTGCTATAATATTTTTATCAACAGCCGCCTTCGGGACGGTTGATGCTGGTTAAAGGATTTTTAACATGAAAAAACAAACTAAATCCGCAGTAAATGCCGGTTTCGTGCAGGGAGCTGCAATTCTCGGCATTGCGGGGCTTTTGGTCAAAATCATTGGGGCGGTGTACAGAATTCCGCTTGCAAACATTGTCGGCGAAAGCGGCATGGCGTATTACGAGGTTGCTTACCCTTATTATTCCTGGCTGCTCGTCATATCCTCTGCGGGACTTCCGACAGCAATTTCCAAGCTTGTTTCCGAACGAATAGCACTGGGCGATATCGTCGGAGCAAAACGTGTATTCCGTGCAGCGTTGCGCTTGCTTTTTGTCATCGGAATTGTCACTGCCGTTCTTCTGTTTGTTCTTTCATCACCGATCGCAAACCTTTCCGGTGCAGCACCGGCAAGGTATTCTCTTATGGCATTGTCGCCTGCGCTGCTCTTTGTTTCCGTCATGTGTGCCTACCGCGGGTATCTGCAGGGAATGCAGTGCATGACCGGAACGGCAATCAGCCAGATCGTTGAGCAGCTCATCAAACTCATATTCGGGTTCGGCCTTGCGTTTTTATTCGTCAAAACACGCCCCGATGCCCCTGAGTTGGCGGCAATGGGAGCATTGATAGGCGTCAGCGTTTCAGAGCTTGTTGCGCTTGCTGTCATCAAGTTTTATTATGATGCTCGCATTCGCAATCGCTCTCTTCCCGTCTGCGTTTCAACAAAAGGCGCAAAAAGCGGGCTTCGCGGCTCAATCATCAAGCGTTTGCTTGCAATTGCAATTCCGATAACCATCGGCGCATCAATAATGCCTGTTACGGGAATTGCCGACTCCGTGTTCATTATCAATTTTCTTGAAAAGCACGATATTGCAATGGGTATTGCGGAAGAAATCGCAAACGAAAATGCGCGTGTTGCATACACTGTTCTCCGCAGCTACGTCACTCCGCTTATCAACATGCCGGCCGTGCTGACACTTTCGCTTTCAATGAGCCTCGTTCCCGCAATCTCCCAAGCCGTTACGCGCAAGGAAAAGCGCATTGTTAACGCCGCAAGCAGAACGGGCATCAAGCTTGCCATGTTTATCGGTGCACCGTGCGCAGCAGGACTGTTCATTCTCGGCGGTCCGATAATGTCCCTGCTTTATTCGGCCGTCCGCAACAATCAGGACAGGTTCATCCAGGCTCAGCAGGTTATGTATATCGCTGCCGTCGGGGTTCTTTTCCTTTCACTTGTTCAAACTCTCACCGGCATAATACAGGGTCTCGGCAAGCCGCGCGTTCCGGTTTATTTTCTTGCTCTCGGCGGCATTGTTAAAGTGGTCAGCATGGTGATTCTTATGCAATTCACAAGCATGGGCATTCTCGGGGCTGCATTGTCCACCGTGCTCTGCTATGCGGTTGCAGGAATTGCCGATACTGTTTACGTAATCCGAAAAACACGAATGAACATAAGCTATACGGATACATTCGCAAAACCTCTGTTTTCAAGCATTGTCATGGGCTTCGCCGTCTTCGCTGTGTACACTCTCGGTTCAAAGCTCGGACATCCGACGCTCGCAACGCTTGCCTCGCTCTGCGTCGGCGTGGCAGTATACGGAGGACTTATGATCCTGCTTCGTCCGTTCAGCAACAGTGACCTTGAATTCCTTCCGAAAAAGGATCTGTTCAGGCGTATTTTCCGTGTTATCTGATTCGAATTGCATACACACTTAACGGGTTCATTTTTTGGTTAGGAGGAAGCAATGCCGGACTACAGACGTATAATTGAAGAGCGGGAACGTCAAACGCTTTCGCCCTATGCAGCATTGAGTGCAGAAACACGCGGTCGGGAATATCCCATTGACCCCTGCCCTGTTCGCACCGCATTTGTACGTGATCGCGACAGGATAATTCATTGCAAGAGTTTCCGCCGCCTTAAGCATAAAACGCAGGTGTTCCTTTCACCCGTCGGTGACCATTACAGAACGCGGCTTACTCATACGCTTGAAGTTTCGCAGATAGCAAGAAGCATATCGAGAGCACTGCGGTTAAATGAAGATCTGACTGAAGCAATTGCACTGGGACATGATTTGGGGCATACGCCGTTCGGGCATGCAGGTGAAAGAACATTGAATGAGATATGTCCGCTTGGATTCAGTCATTATAAACAGAGTATACGTGTTGTAGAACTTCTCGAAAAAGATGGAGAGGGATTGAATCTTACAAAAGAGGTACGTGATGGAATAGTTAATCACAGGACATCGGGCAATCCATCAACATTAGAAGGAAAAGTTGTCCGTCTTTCAGATAAAATAGCATATATTAATCATGATATAGATGATGCAATACGTGCAAAGATATTCAGTGAGGATGATATACCTAAAATTTATACATCAATTCTTGGCAACAGCACCAAAACCAGACTTAATACAATGATTAATGATATTGTATTAAATAGTATGGACAAAAACGATATTGTAATGTCAGAGGAAATTGGAGATGCAATGCAAAGCCTCAGGCAGTTTATGTTTGGAAGCTTGTATCTGAATCCTACAGCGAAGAGTGAGGAAGTAAAAGCATATAAACTAATAACAGAATTGTATGAGTATTATATGAATAATATTGATGCATTACCTGATAATTACAAAATGTTTATTGAAAAAATGGACGAACCGCTTGAACGTGTGGTCTGTGATTATATTGCAGGAATGAGTGATCAGTATTCGGTTGCCAAGTTTGAGGAAATATTTGTACCGGCATCATGGAAAGTATAGATGCAACGAGAATATGAAAGGTATAGATAGAAATGTATTCAAGTGATCTGATTGAGGAAGTTGTATCAAGAAATGATATAGTAGATGTCATTTCAGGATATATAAAATTAAAGAAAAATGGGGAAGCAGGGCATGTAGGTTGTGCATTGGAAACAGTTGGTGGAGTAGTATTTACAGGCATTTGTATTGATGTGCCTTGTTCTATCGGTATATGTGCGGAACAAGCGGCTATTGCCGAAATGCTTAAAAATAGGGAAACAAAAATTAAGAGGATTGTAGCTGTATACGAAGATGGAAGCATTTTGCCTCCCTGTGGAAGATGCAGAGAATTGATGTCACAATTAGACCTTTATAATGAAAACACAATGGTTGTCGTCGATTTTGAAAAGGAAGTAAGGCTAAAAGAACTATTGCCGGAAAGATGGGACAAAAAATGGGATTGAAAAATCTGACCAAAAATATTTACTTTTTGCCGCATGAGCCTGAAGTTAACAGGCCAATGCTGGCCTATGTAAAAGGGGATAAATTTTCCTTAGCCGTTGACGCAGGATATTCAAAAAAACATGTGCAAGATTTTTATAGAGCATTAAGAAGTTGCGATTTGAAAGAACCCGATTTTACGGTCATTACGCATTGGCATTATGACCATACATTTGGCTTACATGATATAAGTGGAGTTAGCATCGCACACCAGAAAACGAACTTGTTTTTAAGAGAACAGCAGGATCGAGCAAATGATAAAAAATATATTGACATCCTAAAAAAAGATGATACTCATTTTGCTAAAGAATATGCTGGGGAAAATGAATTGAATATCGTAATAGCTGATATTGAATATGTAGAAAAAATGACATTAAACTTAGGGAATATAACCGCTCATATTTTCCATACTGTTTCACCACACTCCGAAG
>ENA-ORSK01002714-ORSK01002714.1-human-gut-metagenome-genome-assembly--contig:-NODE-2714-length-11369-cov-2.934683_pt1 | contig 11369 bp, 8 predicted proteins | sample MGYA00242192_ERZ509159 | MGnify/ENA primary metagenome ERZ509159 (study PRJEB26280, sample SAMEA2338663) | human gut metagenome | biome: human gut; feature: human-associated habitat; material: faeces...
CGGAGCAGCCGCTTTGGAACAGCTATTATAATCTGAAAGAAGCGTTGAAGACCCAGAAGCCGAAGCTGGTGGTGCTGGACATGTTCTGTCCGAGTCGTTTTTATGATGATTTCCAGCCGGGATGGGCAGATGAAAACCTTGACGGGATGCGGATATCCCTGAATAAGCTGGAAGCAGTGTATACAAGCGTGCAGGAGGAGCAAAGTCACTTTTTCCTTGGATTTACGGAATATCATTCCAGATATGATCAGCTGACGACAGAGGATTTTCAGAATTTCGTCTGGAATCGGAAAACGCAGGAGCGTTGGAAAGGCTACACGCCGCTAAAACGCCACGCAGAGCTGACGGAGCCGGATATGAGCCATGTGACGACATCGCAGGAAATGACCGAAAAATCAAAGGAATATTTTGAAAAAATCGTAGAGCTGACAAAAAAAGAAGGCATTACACTTGCGCTGATTTCCGGACCGTATCTGTTGGAGGAAAGGGATCAGGAGGTTTACAATTCCATTGGGCAGCTGGCAGAAAAAGATGGACTGCTGTTCTGGAACACTAATACGCCTGCCCGTTATCGGGAGATGGGGCTGGATTTTTCAACGGATTATGCAGACCACGCGCACTTAAACGAGGCGGGCAGCGCAAAGTACACGGCGTATCTTGGAAAGTGGCTTTCCAAAAACTACAGCTTTCCCGACCGCAGGGGACAAAAGGGCTATGAATCGTGGGAAAACCAGCTCATGAAATCCGGAGAATGAGGACTGCGTGCTGACCGGGCGAAAGCTTTACAAAAAACGGGACTTCTGGTATGCTGTCAAATATGGTTTCGGACTGGAATGTGCGCGCCGGATGCGCCGCAGATTGGTAAAATATACCGCTGCTGATCGACCAGGACGCGCTGCAGTGCAGGCAGGAAGCAAACAGACAGAAAGGAAATTGACATGGACATTTTAAATAAGCTCAGAGAGGAACTTCAGGTAGAGCGCTGGCAGGTAGAAGCAGCGGTCAAGCTGATCGACGAGGGCAATACGATTCCCTTTATTTCCAGATACCGAAAGGAAGCAACCGGCTCTTTAAATGACGAGGTACTGAGAAATCTGTACGAGCGTCTGAACTATCTGCGCAATCTGGAGGAGAAAAAGACCTCCGTTATGGCGAGCATCGAAGAGCAGGGCAAGCTGACGGACGATCTGAAAAATAAAATTCAGGCGGCAGAAACGCTGGTTGTCGTAGAGGATTTATACCGCCCGTACCGCCCGAAACGCCGGACGCGTGCGACGATCGCAAAAGAAAAAGGACTGGAGCCGCTGGCGAATATCATTCTTCTGCAGATGACAAAAGAGCCGCTCGAAAAAGAGGCAGAGGCTTTTGTTTCAGAAGAAAAGGAAGTCAAAACGGCAGAAGACGCCATTGCTGGTGCCTGCGACATCATCGCCGAGAGCATTTCCGATGAGGCCGATTACCGTATGGAGATCCGCCGCAGAACCGAGGCGAAGGGTCTGATCGTCTCGACAGCAAAGGATGAGAAAGCAGAGTCCGTTTACGAGAATTACTATGAGTTTTCCGAGCCGGTATCGAAAATTGCCGGACACCGTGTGCTGGCTCTGAACCGCGGTGAGAAAGAAAAATTCCTGAACGTCAAAATTGAGGCGCCGACGGAAGAAATCCTGCGTTATCTCGAGAAAAAAATCATCACCAAAGAGAGTCCGCAGACAAAGCCGGTTCTGCAGGCGACCATCGAGGATGCCTACAACCGTCTGATCGCTCCGGCCATCGAGCGTGAGGTCAGAAATCTTATGACGGAAAAGGCGGAGGACGGTGCGATCAAGGTCTTTGGAAAGAACATTGAGCAGCTTCTGATGCAGCCGCCGATCGCAGGCCAGGTTGTCCTTGGATGGGACCCGGCGTTCCGTACGGGATGCAAGCTGGCTGTTGTCGATGCGACTGGAAAAGTGCTCGATACCACCGTGGTTTATCCGACCGCGCCGACGAATGAGAAGAAGATTGCAGCAGCAAAAGCGACCGTAAAAGATCTGATCCACAAATACGGCGTCACCCTGATTTCTGTCGGAAACGGAACTGCAAGCCGTGAGTCCGAGCAGATCATCGTCGAGATCTTAAAAGAGATTCCGGAGAAGGTTGCGTATGTGATCACAAACGAGGCAGGAGCATCCGTTTACTCTGCAAGCAAGCTGGCAACCGAGGAATTCCCGAACTTTGATGTCGGACAGCGAAGCGCCGCTTCCATCGCACGCCGTGTGCAGGATCCGCTGGCAGAACTCGTCAAAATCGATCCGAAATCCATCGGTGTCGGCCAGTATCAGCACGATATGAACCAGAAGAAGCTCGGCGAGGCGCTCGGCGGTGTCGTTGAGGACTGCGTGAATAAAGTCGGTGTCGATCTGAACACGGCATCTGCGTCGCTGCTGGAATACATTTCCGGTGTCAGCAAGGTGATTGCAAAAAACATCGTAGCATACCGCGAGGAGAACGGCCGTTTCGAGAGCAGAAAAGAGCTCCTGAAAGTGGCAAAACTCGGACCGAAGGCGTTTGAGCAGTGCGCGGGCTTTATGCGCATCACCGGCGGTAAAAATCCGCTGGACGGCACAAGCGTTCATCCGGAGAGCTACGAGGCAGTCGAGAAGCTGTTTGCAAAGTTAAATATGAAGACAGAGCAGATCAGCGAGGGACCGACGGCGTTCTTCATCAAAGATTACAAGAAGATGGCAGAGGAGATCGGTGTCGGCGAGATTACGCTGCGCGATATCATCAAAGAGCTGCAGAAGCCTGGCCGTGACCCGCGTGACGAGATGCCGCGCCCGATCCTGCGCACCGACGTGCTCGATATGAAGGATCTGAAGGTCGGCATGATCTTAAAGGGAACCGTGCGCAACGTCATTGACTTCGGTGCATTCGTCGATATCGGCGTGCATCAGGACGGACTCGTCCACATTTCCCAGATGACGAAACGCTTCATCAAGCATCCGCTGGAGGCTGTGAGCGTCGGCGATATCGTGGAAGTGAAGGTCATCAGCCTTGATCTGGCGAAGAAGCGGATCGGACTGTCGATGCTGCTTGATAAATAAAGTGTGATATGTGGGCTGCCCGAAAGAAAACAGGGGCAGCCCGCGGTGTATCAAAGGGGGATTACCATGAATGAGGAAGAAGTGCTGGTAGGACGGATTCAGGATCTGGCAGAGCAGTGTTATCACAGGGATGTTCCGTCACACACGGAGTTTCTGACGCTGGCGGAGCAGGATTTGTTCTACCGCACGGTAAATAAAATCCCGGGCGTGCGTTATGTGCTGTCCGGCGGATACGAGGCGGCAGAGCGGAAAGCGGCGCTGTTTCTGCCATCCTATGCAGAGGACGGTGATGCGTCGATGCTTCCGATCGCAGTCGTGCGCATCAGCCCGCTGAATGAAAAATTTGCGGATGCGCTGTCACACCGTGATTTCTTAGGATCACTGATGAATCTCGGCGTGGAGCGGTATAAGCTGGGAGACATTCTGATTGATGGAAACCAGGCGTATCTGATCTGTATGGCGGATATGGCGGACTACATCTGTGCGGAGCTGAAAAAAGTGCGCCATACGAGCGTGTACTGTGAAGTCGAGGCGGGACTGCCGGAGGAGCTGACGGAGCCGAAAACCGAGCGGAAAGAAGGCTCCGTCGCTTCCGTGCGGCTCGATGCGGTGCTGTCGCTGGCGTTCAGCAGTTCGCGGAGCAAAATGGTGCCGCTGATCGAGGGCAGCCAGGTGTTTATCAACGGAAAGCTGGTGACATCGCCGAGTGCGTCATTAAAAGAGGACGATCTCGTGACCGTGCGCCATATGGGAAAATTCCGCTATGTGGGCGTGCAGAACCAGACGAAAAAGGGAAGGCTGTACGTGGCTGTTGAACGATTTGTCTCATAATAGATATTTTGAGGGATTTTACAGGAAAAGACCATTGACAGTGTTTGTAAAAAGACGGTATTATAGAGGATATGTAGAAGGTCCGCAGGGCTGAGAATTTTCAGACGGAAGCGGACTGCGAAGATTACGTATCAGGAAGGCAGGAAGAAAAAATGGGAAAAATTATACTGACCGGCGACCGACCGACCGGCAAGCTGCATGTAGGACATTACGTTGGTTCACTGCGCCGCCGCGTGGAGCTGCAGAACTCCGGTGAATTCGATAAAATTTACATCATGATTGCAGACGCACAGGCGCTGACCGACAATGCGGACAACCCGGAGAAGGTGCGCCAGAACATTCTGGAGGTAGCACTGGATTACCTTTCCTGCGGACTTGATCCGGAAAAGAGCACCATCTTTATCCAGTCTCAGATTCCGGAACTGTGCGAGCTTTCTTTCTATTATATGAATCTCGTTACGGTTTCCAGACTGCAGAGAAACCCAACCGTAAAATCGGAGATCCAGATGAGAAACTTTGAGGCGAGCATCCCGGTTGGATTCTTCACCTACCCGATCAGCCAGGCAGCCGACATCACTGCATTCAAGGCAACGACCGTTCCGGTTGGAGAGGATCAGATGCCGATGATCGAGCAGACACAGGAGATCGTCCACAAATTCAATACGGTTTATGGCGAGGCACTTGTGCAGCCGAAGATTATGCTGCCGGAGAATGATTCCTGCAGACGTCTGCCGGGTATCGATGGAAAAGCGAAGATGAGTAAATCGCTTGGAAACTGCATTTACCTGTCCGAGGAGCCGGATGAGATCAAGAAAAAAGTCATGAGCATGTACACCGACCCAGATCACATCAAGATCACCGACCCGGGCAAGATCGAGGGAAATACCGTATTTACCTATCTCGATGCATTCTGCCAGCCGGAGCACTTCGAGCGCTATCTGCCGGATTATGCAAATCTCGACGAGTTGAAAGCACATTCCCAGTGAGCCGGCCTTGGCGATGTCAAAGTGAAGAAGTTCCTGAACAATGTACTGCAGGAGACCTTAGAGCCGATCCGTAACCGCAGAAAAGAGCTGGAAAAAGACATTCCGGCGATCTATGAGATGCTGAAAAAAGGCAGCGAAGAGGCAGAAAAAGTTGCCGCTCAGACACTGGCGGATGTCAAAGCAGCCATGAAAATCAACTATTTTGATGATCTGGACCTGATCCGTTCCCAGGCAGAGCGTTACGGCAAATAATTACCAATAGAAGATAAATGGAAAAAGCGGACATTATGGTTCCGCTTTTTCTGTTGCAGGGCGGACGAAAGTTCGGAGTCCTGCGGTCAGAGAGGATAGCATATGGTCATACATGGATTTCAAAAGCTGACGCTGCTGGATTACCCGGGCAAGGTGGCGTGCACATTGTTTTCGGGCGGATGTAATTTCCGCTGCCCGTTCTGCCAGAACGGAAATCTCGTGCAGCATCCCGAATGGGAGCCGGTGATTCCGGAGGAGGAGATTTTTGCAGTGCTCGAAAAGCGGTGCGGCGTGCTGGACGGCGTCTGCGTGACGGGCGGTGAGCCGACGCTGGATCCGGATCTGGAGCGGTTCGTGACGAAAATTAAGGAACTGGGATATCTTGTGAAGCTCGATACGAATGGATACCGGCCGGAGATTTTGAAAAAGCTGGTGGAAGAGAAGAAAATCGATTACGTCGCCATGGACATCAAAAATGCGCCGTCCCGGTACGGCGAGACGGCGGGCGTGAAAAAGATCGATGTGATGCGGATCAATGAGTCGGTCGAGTTTTTAAAGAGCGGCGTGGTGGACTATGAGTTCCGGACAACGCTCTGCAAAGAGCTGCATGGAAGGGAAGAGATCGAAGCGATCGGAAAGTGGCTTTCCGGGGCAAAACGGTACTTCCTGCAGAATTACCGGGAATCGGATTATGTGATTGATCCGAGGTTCTCGGGGTATGCGCGGGAGCAGCTCGAGCGGTTCTGCGAGATCCTGCGCGGAAAGATTGAGACGGTGGAGATCCGCGGCGTGGATTAAAAAACGCTTTAAAGCGTGCGGTACCAGTAGCCGAAGCGGGCATCGGGCGCGAGCTCGGATGGGCGCATCGCCTGCTTAAAGTGGAAAAAGCCGAAGAGGCTTGCCATGAACTGCTCATTCGGCGTGTAGACGCCGGGGACGCCGAAATACCAGAGTTCCTGCTGGTCGCGGTTCCGGGCGAGGAGCAGATGGCGATAGGACGAGGAGCCATGGAGGACGAAGCGGTTCGCATCCACCGAAAGACCGGCGGCGCGGAGCTGTGGAAGATCGTCGAGTGATAGGCGCAGGCAGTCGGTCAGATCATCATCTGGGAACGGATGGAACTCCGGGAACTGGTCCTGAAGCTGGAGATAGAGAGCAGCCCGGGACGGCGGCACGGCTGCTGCGGCGGGAAAATCGGCGGAAGTCATATGTAGCGGCTGGGCGGTAGAATCCGGGATGGGCTGCGGCGGTTCCGGGTTGGCAGAGGGATAGCTTTCTGCGGTTTTCACAGATTCCGCGGATGCGGGATAGAGTGTGTTGGCGGATGATTGCGTGATCCTGTCTGCAGGAACGGTGTTTACCGTGTCAGTTGATGTGGATTCTGTGGAGACGGTGGATTCCGGGTTGGAATTTTGTGGATAAAGTTCGGAATTGCTGCTGAATTCTGTGGAAAGTTCATCGAACTGTGCTTTTGAAGCGTCTGATGATGGCAGGGACTGCGCAGGTACGGCGGGATCCAGAGGTTCGGGTGTTTCGGCAGTTTTCTCTTCGGTCGGTCTGGTACCATTGTCTGCGGATGTTTTGGGCTCCTGCGGGAGCGTGGGCGAGAAAAACTCCGGCTGAATCGGAAGATCGTCCCACTGGGTGGCGATGACGCCGGTCTGGCGGCAGAGCAGGATCAGACCGCCAAGCTCGTCGAGCGTGACATCCGTCTGCCCAATGGCATCGGAGTGCGTGAAGAGTTTTCCACTCGTAGAAGAGCGCCCCGCAAGGAGATTTCCGAGCGGAATGCCGTACATCCGCCCTGACCGGCGGATAAAACCGTAGACCGTGACCGAGGTCTCCGGCGGAAGAGACGGCGGTTTGATCTGGAAGTCCATGCGGCAGAAGCCGTTCTGCGACTCCACGCGGACAAAGCCGCAGCATCCGCCCTTGCGGTTGTTCGGGTATTCGTATAGATAGGCAATGAAACGCCGGTAATCAGACATAAAAACCTCCTGCATAGAAGTAAAAAGAGTAGAAAAAGATACTGCGCTACAGTTCACGATATGCTGGAAGGACAGAAAATATACGCAGAGAAGAAAGGAAGTGCACAATGGAAGAAGAAACAAAGCTGGAAACGCCGGAGGAAAAAGCGCACCGGAAAGAACGGGAACGCTTCATGCGCCAGGCGATTACGCAGGCGAAGAAAGCGGAAAAGCTGATGGAAGTTCCGATCGGCTGTGTGATTGTGTACGAGGGAAAGGTGATTGCGCGGGGCTATAACCGCAGAAATACGGATAAAAACACGCTGTCCCACGCGGAACTGAATGCGATCCGGAAAGCAAGCAAAAAGCTCGGCGACTGGCGGCTGGAGGGCTGCACCATCTACATCACCCTGGAACCGTGCCAGATGTGCGCCGGTGCGATCGTACAGGCGAGAGTCAGCGAAGTCGTCATCGGCAGCATGAACCCGAAGGCGGGCTGCGCGGGATCGATCTTAAATATGCTGGAAATGCACGAGTTTAACCATCAGGTGAAGGTCGAGCGCGGCGTGCTGAAAGAAGAGTGCTCGGAGATGCTGAGTGCGTTTTTCCGGAGACTGCGGGTGGTGAAAAAGAAGAAAAAAGAAGAGAGGAAGAGGGCGGAAGAAGGGAAAGAATAAAAGAAGAGGCAGCATCGGGATGGGATGCTGCCTGAGGAAGATTATTTGTTTGAGTAAGTTGCACTTTCGAATATTTCCGTAAAAAATACAATCCCCGCATTTCCAGCAGAAACCATCGAAAAAATCATTGACGAATCCCGAAAAAAGCACTATAATATATGATGTATTTGACAAAATACGGAGAAGTACCCAAGAGGCTGAAGGGTCTGGCTTCGAACACCAGTAGGTCGGAAACGGCGCAAGGGTTCAAATCCCTTCTTCTCCGCTATGCAAAAAAGAGACAGCAAAAAGATTGAAAAATCGAAAAAGCTGTCTCTTTTTCTGTGAGAAATTATGAAATAGATGCAAAACAAAAGAAACAAAGACAGAAAAAGCATCGCCAGTTCACGAAAAGGGACCGATGCACAACAAAGCAAAATAAAAAGGAGAGACAATACATGGCGCAGTTACCACAGGAATTTCTGACCCGCATGCAGGACATGCTGGGCGATGAATTTGATGCATTTTTAACTTCCTACGACGCACCCCGCACAGCCGGGCTGCGTGTGAATACAAAAAAATGCCGGACCGAAGATTTCCCGCCGCTTGTTCCGGGAACGTGGAAGAAAATTCCGTGGATTCCAAACGGCTATTTCGTGCCGGACGGCATGCGCATGGGCCAGTCTCCACTGTATGCGGCAGGCGTCTTCTATCTGCAGGAGCCAAGCGCCATGACCCCGGCGTCCCGCCTCCCGATCGAACCGGGTGAGCGTGTGCTCGATCTCTGCGCCGCACCGGGCGGCAAGGCAACCGAGCTGAATGCGCGCCTGAAAGGAACCGGCCTTCTCGTCGCCAATGACATCAGCAACGCCCGCGCCAAAGCACTGCTGCGCAATCTGGAGCTGTTCGGAAGTGAAAACGTGCTTGTCACCAATGAGACACCGGCAGGCCTTGCAGACGTCTTCCCGGGCTTCTTCGATAAAATCCTCGTGGATGCACCGTGCTCCGGCGAGGGCATGTTCCGGAAAGATGAGGCAGTCATCGGCACCTGGACCCCGGAGCGGCCGGATTTCTTTGCGGAGCTGCAGCGCGAGATCACCTCGAATGCTGTCAAAATGCTGCGTCCGGGCGGCCTCATGATGTATTCGACGTGTACCTTCGCCCCGCAGGAGGACGAGGGAACCGTTTCTTTTCTTCTGGAAAACTTCCCGGAAATGGAACTGATCGAGATGGAAGGCTACGAAGGTTTTTCAAAAGGCAATCCAGTCTGGGGAAACGGCGATCCGGAGATCGAAAAGACCGTGCGCATCTGGCCGCATAAAATGAACGGCGAGGGCCATTACCTTGCCCTGTTCCGCAAAAAAGGCGAAGCCATTCCTTATGAGACAGAAGAAAAACCGATCGAAAAGAAAAACAAAAAACAGAAAAACCGGAAAAAAGACCGTGGAACGGAAGCACCGGGTCCGTCGAAAGCAGAAAAACAGATCCTTTCCGATTTCCTGTCCCGGATGACAGCACCGATCCCGGTGGAGGAACTGGAAGTCCGCGCCGGAAAAGTATACCATTCCCCGTCCCTGCCGGATGGCGTGCGGAATCTTCATTTCCTGCGGAACGGTCTGTATCTCGGTGAACTGAAAAAAGACCGTTTCGAGCCGTCACAGCCGTTTGCCGTGACACTCTCCGCGGACAAGTTCAAAGATTACATGAATTTAAAGGCAGATGACGAGCGTACCGAAAAATATCTTCACGGTGAGACAATTTCCGTAGAGCCGGGAGAGACCGCATCGCCGTCGGGCTGGAAGCTGGTCTGCGTCGATGGATTCGGCCTTGGATGGGGCAAACTGGTCAATGGAACCTTGAAAAATAAGTACCCTGTTGGATGGAGAAAGTAGAAAAATCATGCCAGTTTTTGCAGGAAAAACGTCGAAATATTACAAAGTTATTAACAGAAATTAAAAAAGACTTTCATTTCAGACATACTTGTGTTATAATGGCAAAGTACGGCGGGAAAAAAGGCCCATTTTCCGCAGTAACTTGGAGTGACAATCAGCAACAGAACGTAATAAGTATGAGGTGTACGACATGAAAAAAAAGAAATTATTCAGCCTGGTTTTGGCCACAGTGCTTACGGCAGCAACCGTTCTGCCATGCTATGGTGCCAGTACAAAGGAGAAAATTTCAAATGCTCAGGCAGAACAGGCTGCCGCACAGTCTCAGCTTGACAGCATACAGAGCAGGATTGACGAACTCAATTCCAAAAAGGGACAATCAGAAGAATATCTTTCCGAACTGAACCAGCAGCTGGACGATCTGCAGAACCGTCTGCAGGAGCTTCAGGATCAGTATGATGCGAAGCAGAACGAACTGGTACAGATTCAGGCAGATCTGGAAGATGCAAAAGCAAAAGAAGAAGAGCAGTACGAAGCGATGAAGCTCCGTATCCAGTATATGTATGAAAATTCTTCCGGAAACGGATACATGGCAATGCTCTTTTCTTCCAAAAGCATTTCAGAGCTGATCAGCCGGGCAGAATACATACAGAAAATTTCCGATTTCGACCGCGATCTTATGCAGGAGTATGAGGACACGGTAGACCAGGTAAAAGAAAAAGAAACACAGGTGCAGGAAGAGCAGGCAGCGATCGTAGAACTGCAGCAGCAGAGCAGCGATCAGCAGGAAGCCATTCAGGAGCTGTACGCAGCAGCTTATCAGGAACTCCGTACCTACTCCGCAGAGCTGGACGATGCAAAATCCAGCGAGAGTGCACTGGTAGATGAAATCAACAGCAAAGCAGATGCAATCAACGACCTGATCCGTCAGGCGAAAGAAGAGGAGATTGCAGCGCAGAAGAAAGCAGAAGAAGAGAAGGCTGCACAGCCTCCCAAGGAAGTAGGATTTCTGGCAGTCTCTGTAGGTGACGGCCTGAGTGAACTGTTCAAGAGCCTCGGTGTGGATTATATCATCGAGGGCGGACAGACCATGAACCCCAGTACGGCTGATATTTTAGATGCAGTGGACAAGGTAAATGCAAAGACCATTTTTGTCCTTCCGAATAATAAAAACATCATTCTGGCAGCCAATCAGGCAGCGGAACTGATGACTGACAAGGAGCTTTTAGTCATTCCCACCAAGACCATTCCTCAGGGTATCACTGCTGTGATCAACTTTGTTCCGGAGTTGTCTGTGGAAGAGAACGAAGAGACCATGCTTCGCGAGATCAAAAATGTCAAGACCGGTCAGGTGACCTATGCGGTACGTGATACGGTGATCGATGACAAAGAGATCAAGAAAGACGACTTCATGGGCATCGGCGACCAGGGCATCGTAGCCGTCGGTACCGACATGGTAAAAGTAACTCGTGATATGATTGCAGAACTGGTAGATGAAGATTCCGAACTGATCAGCATATACTACGGCTGTGACGTGGCAGAGGATGCTGCGGAAGCGCTGCGTGCGGATCTGGAAGAGGCTTATCCCGCCTGCGATATTGAATTACAGTATGGTGGACAACCTATTTATTACTATACTGTTTCTGTAGAGTAAATTGAAAGTTACGAGCCATGCAAAAATAGAACGGAATACCTCGGTGGGAGC
>ENA-ORSK01002715-ORSK01002715.1-human-gut-metagenome-genome-assembly--contig:-NODE-2715-length-11368-cov-2.540529_pt1 | contig 11368 bp, 10 predicted proteins | sample MGYA00242192_ERZ509159 | MGnify/ENA primary metagenome ERZ509159 (study PRJEB26280, sample SAMEA2338663) | human gut metagenome | biome: human gut; feature: human-associated habitat; material: faeces...
ATGCTGTGTGCGGAAAATATTTTCTTTTCATTTTATGAGCAGTATAAGGGGATACACTACTGCTGTAAGAAATAAAGAAAGAGGATAAAACAATGCCGGAAATTTCAATCATTACCCCGGTGTATCAGGCAGAAAAATTTTTAAAAAAATGTGTGGATTCCATTCTCTCCCAGTCTTTTACGGACTGGGAGCTGCTTCTTGTAGATGATGGAAGCACCGACAAAAGCAGTGAAATCTGCCGGACATACGCAGAACAGGATGCGCGGATCCGTTATCACCAAAAAGAGAACGGCGGCGTCAGTTCGGCGCGGAATGCGGGCGTTGCGCTTGCAGAGGGGCGTTATATCACGTTTGTGGACAGCGACGATTTCGCAGCGGAGGATCTTCTGGAAACACTGTATCGTCTGGCGGAAAAATATGATGCCGAAATGAGTATCTGCCGCGGATACGATCTCTATGAAGGAAGGCCGGTGCCGGATCTGAAACAGGAGGGAATCGAATCTGTGACCGACAGCGAGGAGGGACTGCGCCAGGTGATGAAGGCGCGCGTGTTCGGCGTGATGCCGTGGGGCAAGCTGTATCGGAGAGAGATTTTCGAGGGCGTTGTCTATCCGGAGAAAACAATCGCCGAGGATGCATACGTCATCGTTCCGTTAATGGAGCACTGCCGGAAGGTGGCCTTTTCCACAGCACAGAAATACTATTATGTGCACCGGCGCGAAAGCCTCACGACAAGCGGTTTTCGCTGGTCAGATCTGGGTTCGGTGGAAGTATGGGATCATAATCAGAATGTCGTGGAAGAACGCCACCCGGCGCTGAAAAAAGAAGCAGGTGTGCGTTGCTGCTGGGCGCGGTTTTTCGTGCTGGACAAGCTGATGCTGTTGGAAACCATGGACGCGGAGAAAAAGGCGCTTGCGAAGAGGCTGGCAAAAGAGCTTAAAAAGCATCCGCTTCTGGTACTGGAAGGCGATCACTTCACGAACGGGCGGAAAATCGCCTATCTGACCCTGTTTCTGGGAACCGGAATTTACCGGCAGTGCGTTCGTGCACTGTTCCGGAAAAGAAATTTATAAAAAATGCGGCAGAAGCGAATGAGATTTTCGTTTCTGCCGCATTTTTATATGGATTTTTCTAGCTTTCTTTTTCGGAAAGCAGAACACCGTTTTTATCAAACACATACGTTGTTCCGTCAATTTTTTTCGTCCCGGTGACGCATCCGCCCCAGCTCTGGAAATAATATGTTTTTCCGTCAATTTCTGCCCAGCCGGTCTGCATGGAAGCATCATCGTTGAAGTAATACCAGTTGTTTTTATAATAGAACCACTGCGATTTTCTCGCACCGCCCCAGCTGTAGGTAAAGTACCAGACACCTTCCCGGATCACCCATTGGTTTGCCGGCATGACGCCGTTTTCATCAACAAAATAAAGATTGTTATCATACGTAAAGGCTTCATCCGTTTTCCGTGTACAGTCCTCATTAATATAATAGTATTTATTCTGAAGCAGCAGCCAGCCTTCGTGTGCGGCACCGCCCCAGCTTCTGAGATAATAATAGTTTCCATCCCATTTCAGCCACTGGTTCTGATACATTTTTCCGCTCTTATTTACAAAGTAGAGATTGTTGTCATACAGGAAACTTTCGTTCTGCTTCAGGGAACCGTCCGCATTCATAAAATACCAGGCGCCATCGATCTGATACCAGCCATTGGTTACGCAGGAATATTTCTGTACATAATACCAGGCACCGTCATGGTACAGCCAGGTGCTGCCGGAAATACCGCCCCAGGAAAGAAATTTGACGCGGTAACCGTTTAAGGTAAGTGTCGTATTGCGTGCGGCACCTCCCCATGTGTAAAAATAGTACATCGTTTTGGTCTCTGGATCAGCGTGCCATCCAGACGAATACATAATACCGGTATCCTTGGCGAGATAGTACCAGTTGTTGCTGATAAACTGCCATCCGGTCTGCATCTCACCGCTGCCGGAAAAATAATAGTAATCTCCATCAAGCAGAAGCCAGCCTGTTGTCATAATGCCGTCCGCGCCGAGGTAATACGTTTTGTGGTCGAGGGTGAGCCAGCCGGTATACGGTGTTTCATCATCGTTGTAGTAATACCATTTTCCATCCCGTTTTACCCAGCCGATGACGTGGCGTTCGTTTGTGATCACGCCGTTTTCATCAGCGGTATATTCGATGCCCGTTTCTGTGTCGCGCCAGGAAGTGGAGCATACGAGAAGATGGCTGCTGTCTGCATAATATTTCTGTCCGCCGCGGGTGAAAAATCCGCTGTACGGGATGCCGTCATGATAAGCAACGAGCTTGGAAGAACGGCCGCGGTAAATTTCATAGGTATCATCCACGTTGGAAGTGACCGCGGAACCGGAAAAGTCAGCAATGACTGCCGGAAGATCGCCGGAATATTCTGTCGTGGAAAATACGCGCAGCCCCAGAGAGGTCAGGGTCTCGACGGTATCGTTATCCATAATACGGAAGTCACCGGTCTGGATAAAATATTCCGGGTTGACGGCAGCAAGATAGTCTGCATCGACAGCATTCGGATATCCGTGATGATTGGAAGTCATCAGATCAATGCTGTACAGCCCGTAGTTCGAAACAATCCGGCTGGCATCGCCCTCGACGTCGTCGATATCGCTCGTCAGAAAAGCGCGGTGGTCGTTTGCGGAGGCAATTACACCAAGACAGAACTGGTTGGCGTCCTCTTTTGGACTTGTGAGATAATCTTCCTCGTAGTTGACAATCTGGATCTGGAAATTTCCAAAAGCAAAATCAGGAGATCCTTCTTCTGCGGAGGCGGCACCGGGATTCAGATGCTGGATCAGGGTCACACCTTCAGTCTCTTCTACAGCAGTAAGAAGCTGGTCGTAGACATAAAGATTGTCCCAGAGACGCGCAGTATTATAGATATAACTGTCATCATACGGGAGCAGATAAACCCGGTCGGGGGAATACAGCCGCACGATGGTATCGCCGGTTCCAATATGGTCGCTGTGCGGATGTGTTGCAACATAAAACTGCAGATTATCGGAGGTGACACCGAGGGAGTCCAGGTAGGAGAGTACCTCATCGTCGTAGCCGGTCGACGTTGTGATGCCGCTGCGCAGCGGATAACGCGGATCAGATCCGTCAGGGTAATCCCAGTCCTCGCCGGAGTCTACCATGCCGAAAATTTTCTGGCCATTATCGTCTACACTTTCCAGAACGATGGCATTGGAGCCGCTGTCGAGTGTCAGAATGTGAATTTTTGCTGTAGTATCAGCCGCATGTGTGTTTTCCGGGGTGAGAAAAAGAAAAGCAGCGGCAAGGGATGCCGCGCCGATGGAAAACACGGATCTGCGGGTATGCCGGGAAAAAGGCATATCAATGGCTCCTTTCGTAACATATATCATTAAAACAAAAAGTAAAACAGCCGGGCGGAAAATAAGCGCTCGACATCACAATTATACAAAATTTCAGGGAAAAGTCAATGTTTATTAGAATTTCGATTACTTGACGCAGACAGGGCATCATGTTAGAATGAGTGGGATTGGGAATGTAAGGAAAAGAAAGGAACCAAACATGATTACCTTATTAAAAATGCCGGCACTGTTTCTGGGAATGCTCGCGGTGTTCTGCTGCCTGGGTTCTTTTTTTATCAGAGAAAACAGGTATGAGAGCGGACATCTGGGTGAAACTGTGCTGTTTGGCTTTATTGCATATTACTTCTTATTTGAACTGATTTCTGTGCCGATGATGGTGCTCGGTGCAAAGCTGCATCTGCTCGCATGGGTATGGGCTGCTGTTGTGGCTGTCCTTGTAATTGCTTCCATCTGTCTTCATCTGGGAATGTGGAGAGAGTGGAGAAAAAGAAGCGGCGGTTTCTGGAGAGGAAAGACGGCGGCTTTTTATGTGATGCTGGTGCTGATTGGAATCCAGCTGTATTTTGTTGCTGCACTGCAGGAAAACGGCAGTGCGGATGCAGCGTATTATGTGGGAAGTGTGACAACGAACCTTGCGACAGATTCCATCAGCAGCTTTGACCCATATACAGGAAAAGCACTGGATTTTTTTAACATCCGTTATGTGTTCAGCATGTATCCGGCAGCAAATGCAGTACTGTGCCGTTTAACGGGCCTTCATCCGCTCGTAGTGACGAAGGTGATTCTCTGTATGATGACGGTAGTTTTAAGTTATCTCGTCTATGCACAGATCGGAAAGGCGCTGTTAAAAGAAAAACAGATGGTATGGGTGCTCCTGTGCTTTATCAGTGTTGTGAATCTGAATTTTCATACGATCTTTTCGAATGCGTCGTTCCTGCTGACGAGGGGATACGAGGGAAAGGCCGTATTGTGCAATATCATCCTCCCGTTTCTGTTTTATCTTGGCCTGCGCATGTATCAGGAGAAAAACGGAAAGAGAGTCTGGCTGCTGTTTTTCATGACAGGCGTCGCTGCGATTGACCTTACGATGTCATCCATGATGACCGTACCGGTGGCCATGAGTGCTGTGATTCTGCCGAATCTTGTGCGGAAAAAACGCTGGGGACAGAGCGGGCTCTATCTGCTTGCTGTGCTGCCGTGTGTGCTGGTGCTTGGGGTCTATCTCCTTGGTGTGCGCGGTATCCTGCAGATTCCGGTTGTGCGGTAGAAAGGAGAAAATGTGGGCGGAATAAATCTGAATGAGAGCGGCCTCGATTTTGTGAGACAGGTCTTTGTGACGTTTGGAGGAAACACAACCGTACTGACGCTGTTTCTGCTGTCGGTGCTGTATCTCGCTTTAAAAGGAAAAAAGGAAGAGCGGTATGTGTTCGTAACAACCGCTGTTTTTCTGGCCTTTACGGTATACAATCCATTTGCGGTGAAATATATCCTGGGAAAACTTGGAATGGTCAATGTCTATTACCGGTTTTTCTGGATTCTGCCGATGGTACTGACCATCGGATATGCCTGCACGAAAGTTGTGGGCGGGCAGAAAAAAGGCTGGAGACGGTATCTGACCGCGGCTGCGCTGGCAGCGGTCATCTGTTTTGGCGGAAATTCCGTACTGGCTGGCGGACTGCCGAAGCTGCCGGATAACCAGTACAAGATGCCAGATGATCTTCTGGCCGTCTGTACGGTGCTGCACGAAGAAGCGGGAGAGGGAACCGTAAGAGTTGTCTTTGAACCGGATTTCAACCTGATCGTGCGGCAGTATGATGCTTCGTTTGAACTGGTTCTGGACCGCGATATGGTTCTGACCTATCAGGGCTCCAATACGGTATCAACTGATGCACTGACCGAGCAGGAAATTGAAGACGAAACAAAGATCCTTCAGATTATCACACAGATGGATCTGTCGCTGGATCAGAAAGAATTTTACAGAAGTCTTAGGGAAATGAATGCAGAGTATATTGTACTTTCGAGCAGTTCAGCGGCAGTATCCTATGTGGAAACAGCGGGGTGCATCCCGGTAAGAGAAGTAGAAGGGCATATCATTTTCCGCGTGGAAGAAAAGTAAGAAGGAGGACTTGTTTTTGAATAAGGCAAAAGATTATATTCAGCTGCACCTGAATATCCTGCTGTTTTCTCTGACGAGTGTGTTCTCGAAAGCAGCATCGGTTCAGCTGAACCGGGGAGGAATCAAAAATCCTCTATTATATGTATTTTTATTTCTGATGGTTGCAAACTGTGGCATTTACGCTATTGCATGGCAGAAGGTAATCAAAAAATTCTCTTTGTCAACCGCATATGCAAACCGCAGCGTCTATCTGATCTGGTCCCAGATCTGGGCCGTGCTCATTTTTCATGAAAATCTGACGGTAAAAAATATCATCGGCCTTCTGATTGTGCTGGTGGGAGTTATGGTGGTGCAGCGATATGAATAAATATATGATTTTAATGCTGATCTGTACAATGTTTTCCGCAGTATCACAGATTCTGCTGAAACAAAGCGCCAACGAGGAGCATGCATCTGCACTTCGCGAGTATCTGAACTGGCGCGTGATTGTGGCGTATCTGATTTTTGGCAGTGTACTTCTTTTAAATACGTATGCCTACACACAGGTAGATTTGAAATACGGTCCGGTGTTGGATACCTTTACGTACGTCTTTGTCCTGCTGCTTTCCTTTGGCGTTTTGAAAGAAAAGGTATCAAAAGGAAAGCTGATTGGGAATCTGATTATTATCCTGGGGGTACTGGTGTATACATTGCCGTAAAACGTTCCGATGATGGAAAGAAAGCGATATCAGCTAAGCTGTCCTTGTCCTTTGAAATAGGGGGTCTGCGTACAACAAACGAAAGGCTTTTGATTATGAATAAGAAAAAAATAGATTATCGTTTTAAGATATTATATGCTGTGGCGATTCTGATGGTTGTTGCGGGACATTGTGATGGTGGTGGAATTTCTTTGGACTTTGCGCAATGGTTTCCGTATGAGGGAATCCATCTGGCGCTGTTTACTTTTTGTTCAGGATATTTTTTTAAAGATGCAGCACTGAAACGACCGGGGAGATATGTCTGTAAAAAGCTTCGTACCCTGATACTTCCAATGTATGGGTATACGATTGCGTATGGGCTGCTTGTCAGGTTATTACATCGGTGGGGCTTTCAAATCGGTGGAAAATTTAATTTGCACAATATTCTGATTTCACCTTTAAACGATGGGCATCAGTTTGTTCTTAATATGGCCGGCTGGTATATTGTGCCCTTGTTTATGGTAGAAATATTAAATTGTATGATTCGGGCATTTTTTAAGCGAAAAGGATGGCAGATACCGGAATGGATATTTTTTGCAGGGGCAGTACTTATTGGAATGGGCGGCAATTTTTTGGCGATTATGGAATATCGCACCAGCTGGTGGCTGACAGTGGTCAGAATTCTGTATTTTGCTCCGTTTTATGCAATGGGTATTTTTTATAAAAAGATACTGGAGAAATATGTGGACAGGATTCCATCTGTAGTGTATTTTGCGATTGTGTTTGCTGCAAAACTTATGATTTTTCTTCATTATAAAACTAGGTTGGCTTATACGCCAGCGTGGTGCAATGACTTTAATCAAGGACCGGTCATGCCAATTATTATTGGTTTTTTGGGAATTGCACTTTGGATGCGGATTGCAACGATAATGGAACCAGTACTTGGAAGAAAAAAGTGGATTAATCTTCTTGCAGACAACACATTTTCGATTATGGAAAATCAGTTTTTGGGTTTTTTACTTGTAAAAGTTGCTTTCGGAACAATTGCGAATGGCACAAAGCTGTTTTTGAAGTTTGACTGGTCAAGATGTAAAAGTGATATTTGGTGGTATTATATGCCGAAGGACGTAGAACAGACAAAAATTCTGTATTTATTAGCAGCGATTTTTGTTGCCTTACTGATCCAGTGGATCCTTACACAGGTGAAAAAAATGGGAAAAAACATATTTTTGTACGTAAGACAATAGTTAAGCGTATACTGCTTTAAATATTTTGCAAAATAAAAATCCCGCAGAAAAAGAAATGAAAACTTTTTCTGCGGGATTTTATTTTATATTGCATAGATCTGAATCGTTATCAAATTTTTATTGATAATCGATAGGAGACAGATCGTGAGGATCATCTTCCGCAGAAGAGCCTAGATGTCTGATGGTTTTGGAATTATCCTCATTTTCAGAGAAATCGTCCTCATCTATTCCAGAAGAAGAACTTTCGACTGTGGAATCCAAATCGTTTTCTGTAAAAGAAGAAGCGGAGGAAATGTCACTTACCGAAGTGGAGTCGGGTGTTTCCTCTTCCAATTCAGGATTTGTATCGCAAGGACCCTCGATGAGATGGTAATCCGACTCGGAAAAATGATACCATTTCCCATCCTCAAGCTTTTGCCAGCCGGAAACCGCGTGGCCGTCCTTATCAATAAAATAAGACTGCTTACCGTCAGCCCAGAGCTGATGTGGATTGTAAGTTACCCATTCGTTATTGGCAAATCGATCTTCTTCCTTAATATAAAATTTCTGATATTCGCCATCGCCGACCCAGACGGGGGTAAGATCAGCATCAAGTTCATCGAAGAATCGGGAGCCCATAGAGAGCTGGCGATTCAGTTCATCGAAGCCAAGTTCTTCGGCAAGTGTAGGCTTGTCTGAAAAAAGATTCGTACCAAGTCCAAGACGGTCACCGTCAATGACAGCTCCAAGGCTTGCGAGAGTAGTTGGGAACATATCCATCGTGGTGAAAATCCGATTTTTTTCATGAACCGGAAGAATGGGTGAATTTAAAATAGCGTTATAAGTAGAACGTTGATAATCTTCATCGATGTTTTCACAAAAATCAGAGTCCATGGTCAGATGATCACCGGAAAGAATTATAGTCGTGTTTTCATAAAAAGGCTGTTCCTTGATCCAGTCTATAAGCTCACTGACACGGGAACTGGAGCAGTCAATCACCATACCGTAGTGGTCATCTCCGTACTGCTTTTCATCACACTCGTCACATTTGTAGCCGTCCTCGAAGTGGGTGGCAACAGTCAGCATACTGAAGTTGAACGGTTCGTCATTCTTGGAAATCTCCGTCAGTTTATCTTTTGCATACTCAAACAGTTTGGCATCTTCATAGCCCCACCACTGGTAGTAGCCTTCCGGGATCAGTCCCTCGCTGATCGCCCAGTAGTAATCGTCAATTTCATAATCACCGTGCGAAGTGAAGTAATTCTTCCGTCCGCCGAATGCGGCATCGGAACCCATCATAAAGTACTGTTTGTAGCCGGCTTCATTGAGAACGTCGCCAAGTGTTGAAAGCTGCGGAAAAAAGCTGTCCTGATAAGCCATCTCATTGCCTTGAATCGAAAGCTTCAGCGGAAGACCGGAAGTCTGTGCAAAGAGACCGCCCATGGTCCAGGTGGTTCCGGTTGTCGGATAAGCGCCGCCCAGCTTGTCGGAGTTGGAAAAATTGATATTGTCCAGGGCAAGATTAGTCAGGGCGGGAATAAAATTGTGGTCGTAAGCACCGCCGTCTTTTTTATCAGAATAGGTGCTTTCCATTGATTCCAGATAAATATAGATCAGATTCCGTTTCTTTTCCGGGAATGTAATCGTTGTCTGGGACGGATTGACGTAATTATCTTCGATCAAAGTGCTGTAGCTGTTCTGAATGTGCAGGTAAGTATCGATATCCAGCGTCGTCCAGACATTATAAAGAGAATAGGAAGAAAGAGCGATTCCCAGGGCAATGCAGATGCAACCGAGAATGATTTCCACTTTCTTCCGATGGCGCAGGATAATAAAAAGCGCGATCAGAATAGCAAGAACGGCAAAAGAGATCATGCCGCAGGACCAGACGTAACTCCAGAGCACATCCTTGCTGGTACCCTCAAGGGGTGCCTTTAAGTGATAAACAAGTTCTTCCATATCAAGATGCGCCCAGGTCGCGAGCATCCAGCGGGAAGACGTAAAAAGAAGGATCCCAAGGAATCCTAACAGAACGGAAAGAATGGAAAAAAGTATCTTTCCAACATGCTGTACTTTTTTGCGAGACACAGTAAATAACCTCCAGTTTTCTTTAGTGTTTTATAATAGGTAACAAACAGGTAGCGTTAGGTATAAAATATAACTGGGAACTTACGATATTATAACAGAAACTTTACGAAAAAAATAGTATTTTCTTAAAAAATACGAGTGGAAAAATGAAAATCCGGGAATTTACATGAAAAGCGGCGGGGCGGGCGTGAAAATGGGGTCTTGAGTTTCTCAGAAAAGAATGGTATAATAGCAAAGATTGTAGACACAAAAGAGGTCAAAAAAAGATCTGTTCACATTTTTGTGGAGAAGAGAAAGGAAAGAAAAATGGGAAAAATTAAAGTAGAATCTTGTGAAATTGAAGGATTAAAAGTAATTACCCCAACCGTATTCGGCGATGAGCGCGGATATTTTATGGAGACATACAATTACAATGATTTTAAAGAAGCCGGCATTGATGTCCAGTTCGTACAGGATAACCAGTCTGCATCCAAAAAAGGTGTCCTGCGTGGACTTCACTTCCAGATCAATTACCCGCAGGACAAACTGGTACGCGTGGTAAACGGAGAAGTATTCGATGTTGCGGTTGACCTTCGCGAGGGATCCAAAACCTACGGAAAATGGTTCGGCGTCCTGCTTTCCGCAGAAAATAAGAAACAGTTCTTTATTCCGAAGAACTTTGCACATGGATTTATCGTACTCTCTGATTATGCAGAGTTTGCTTATAAATGTACCGATTTCTATCATCCAAACGATGAGGGCGGTCTGTACTTTGACGATCCGGAGATCGGCGTGGAGTGGCCGATGCCGGAAGGAATGACAAAAGAAGATCTGATTATTTCGGAAAAAGATCATAAATGGGGCGGAATTAAGGATTTAAAGAAATAAGGAGTAAAAAACATTTATGAACGTATTCAAAGAACTTTATCAGAACCGGAAACTGATCTGGAAACTGTCAAAAAATGATTTCCGCAATAAATTCGCCGGAGCGTATTTTGGCATTATATGGGCATTTATCCAGCCGATGGTGACGGTTGCTGTTTATTTTGTCGTGTTTCAGCTCGGACTGCGTGTACAGCCAGCTGCCACTGGATATCCGTATATCTGCTGGCTGGTTTCCGGTATTATTCCGTGGTTCTTCTTTTCTGATGCACTGCCAAGTGCGTCAAATTGTCTGCTGGAATACAGTTACCTGGTAAAGAAGGTTGTATTTAAGATCAGTGTGCTTCCAATTGTGAAGGTGATTTCAGCATTGTTTGTACATTTGTTCTTTATTGCATTTGCAATTTTAATTTTTGCATTGATGGGAAAACTCCCGCCGGTTCAGATTATCCAGATCGGTTATTATACCTTTGCAGTGATCTGCCTGGTTGTCGTGCTTTCCTATCTGACCTGTGCAATCATGCCGTTTTTCCGTGATTTCGGCCAGATTATTAACGTAATTCTGAACGTTGGAATGTGGGCAACCCCGATTCTGTGGGATAAGACAACGATTCCGAACATTCCGGGATGGTTTGACCATATTCTGAAGCTGAATCCTCTGTATTACGTTGTTCAGGGATATCGTGATAGCTTTATGAATGGACTCTGGTTCTTCGAGCATCCATGGCACACCCTTTATTTCTGGGCTTTCGTGCTTGTGGCGGGACTGATCAGCTCCAAAGTGTTCAAGCGCCTCCGGGTTCATTTCTCAGATGTATTATAGGAGGATGGAATGAGCACAGAAAATACAGAAACCGTAATTTCAATTAACCATGTCAGCAAGGTCTACAAGCTGTTTGAAAAGCCGATGGACCGTCTGAAAGAATCGCTTTCGCTGACACATAAAAACTATCACACCGATCATTTTGCGCTGGAGGATATCTCACTTGAGGTGCATAAGGGCGAGTGTGTCGGCATTATCG
>ENA-ORSK01002727-ORSK01002727.1-human-gut-metagenome-genome-assembly--contig:-NODE-2727-length-11340-cov-2.697475_pt1 | contig 11340 bp, 10 predicted proteins | sample MGYA00242192_ERZ509159 | MGnify/ENA primary metagenome ERZ509159 (study PRJEB26280, sample SAMEA2338663) | human gut metagenome | biome: human gut; feature: human-associated habitat; material: faeces...
GCGACGAGTCTACCATCGATGGGAAAGACGTTAGAAATAGAATTAAATTACGAGCAAACGACGTCGTCTTCAACATTGCCACCAACAACTGAAACTTGTTTTGAAACAAATTCTACTGGAGAGACAATTACAGATTATTTATGTAGTGATACGATAACCGATGTTATAATACCAAGCACAATCAATGGAAAAACAATAACAACGATTGGAACTTCTGCATTTTCTACAAAAGGACTCACTAGTGTAACGATTTCGAATGAAATAGAAAATATTGAAGATAGAGCGTTTTTCGGAAATGATTTGACAGTAATAGATATACCTGATTCGGTTAAATCGATTGGCCAACAGAGTTTTGGCTTAAATCAACTGCAACGTGTAAATTTATCCAACTCACTTACTACGATCGCTTTTGGTGCTTTTTGGGAAAATTAAATAGAGACAGTTGTAATTCCAGATTCTGTAATATCTATTGAAGGCAGTGCATTTTCGAATAACTCTATAACATCTGTTACCCTTTCAAACAATTTACAAACAATTGGATCATCTGCGTTTTTGGGTAGTCAATTAGCTAATTTAACGATTCCTTCATCGGTAATTACAATTGGTGATCAAGCATTTGCAACCAACGATAATATGACAATTACTAATTTAACAGGACGTGCATTTGATTGGTGTAATATCTGTGATAATGATTCATATGAACATGATTTATGTACATTTGCTACTGGTAGCGTAGGGAATGTTACAGTGATTGCAGGATGAGAGCTTTTCAGCTCTTTTTTGCAATCCAATAAAATGTGATTGCCACAATGAAAAAAATTGTGTTATAATATTTTATATAAGATAAGGGGAGGAACAAAATGGATAAAAAAGATAGCGTAAAAAAAGAAAAGCTGACGACGAAACAGAAAATTCAGAACTTTGGAGTGAAGAAGTTCAGTATTTTAATCATTGGACTTATCATGTGTTTAGTGGGAGTTCTTTATGTAGCACTCCACAATGCACAAGGTGGTTTGATTGAGATTGAATACAAAGAGTATAAAGAATACTATGAGAAAGCGTCTGATAAAAAGTTAGTTTACATTGCTGGAGACGATGACAACTCGAGAGAATTCTTGCCAATTATCAATGCGGTATTAAAAGATACAGGAGTACAAGCGTATTATTTAGATATGACGAAAATTATTACAGCAGGAAAAGAAACTGAATTTATGGGACTTACGGATGCAACAAAGGAATCTTATATGATTCCAATGGTAATGGTAATCGAAAATAAAAAAGTTGTCGACACGATCCAAGGATATACAGATAGAGATACATTAAAGAAATTTATTGAGAAAAACAAGTTAGCTTAAGACAGATAAGAGGGAATTATGAATCGAGAAATAATAACAGAGATTAGTGCAGATTTAAAAGTTAAGACAAAACAAGTAGAAGCGACTTTAAAGCTATTAGAAGAGGGGAATACAATCCCCTTTATTGCTCGTTACAGAAAAGAAGCAACTGGAAATTTAGATGAGGAACAGATTCGTCAAATTTATGAAGTTTACGAATATCAAGTGAATTTACTGAAAAGAAAAGAGGATGTCATTCGCTTGATCGACGAAAAAGGAATGTTGACGGACGACTTGAAAAAAGAAATTATGAAGGCAACGAAGTTAGTAGAAGTAGAAGATTTATACCGTCCGTTCAAAGAGAAAAAAAAGACAAAGGCAACAGAGGCAATCGCACAAGGGTTAGAACCTCTTGCCAAAATGTGTATGAGTTTTCCAACGCAAGGATCATTAGAATCGTTAGCTAGTAAATTCGTAAATGATAAAGTAAAAACAGTAGATGATGCTTTACAAGGAGCAGCTTATATCATTGCAGAGTGGATTAGTGATAATGCCTTTTATCGAAAATGGATTCGTAAAACAACTTATCAAAAAGGTGTGTTAAAATCTACGAAGAAAAAGAATGCAGAAGATGAAGGTAAAGTATATGAGATGTACTATGAATTTCAAGAGCCAGTACGTCAGTTAAAGTCTTATAGGGTTCTTGCACTCAATCGTGGTGAGAAAGAAAAAGTATTAAATGTTTCTATCGATGTCGATACAGCATACATCGAATCTTATTTGAAAGAGAAGGTAATAAAAAATGAATCTTCTTTTGTTACACCACTTGTATTGGATGCAATAAAAGATAGCTATAAACGTTTGATTGCTCCAAGTATCGAAAGAGAGATTCGCAGTGAACTTACGGAAAAAGCGAACGAGGTTGCGATCGATAATTTTGGGAATAACCTAGAAAAATTACTATTGCAACCACCGATGAAGGAAAAAGTGGTATTAGGATTTGATCCTGCTTATAGAACGGGATGTAAACTTGCAGTAATGGATGAGACTGGAAAAATGGAAACAATTAAAGTTATTTATCCTCATGAACCACACAACAAGGTAGCAGAAGCGAAAAAGATTTTACTTGATTTGATCGACCAGTATAAAGTCGATATTATTGCGATTGGAAACGGAACCGCATCAAGAGAAAGTGCAACATTTGTTGCAGATACGATTAAAGATACGAAAAGACCTGTCCAATATATCATCGTAAATGAAGCAGGTGCCTCTGTATACTCTGCGAGTAAGTTAGCGATCTCAGAGTTTCCAGATTTACACGTCGAAGAAAGAAGTGCGATCAGTATCGGTAGGAGATTACAAGATCCTCTTTCAGAACTTGTAAAGATAGACCCGGAAAGCATCGGAGTAGGACTTTATCAACATGATGTTCCTTCAAAACAATTATCGGAATCCCTCGACTTTGTCGTGACGAAGGCTGTCAATCTTGTTGGAGTAAACGTAAATACGGCAAGTGCTTCTCTATTAAAGTACGTTGCGGGAATTACGAAACGCAACATCGATAAAATCTTATCGTACCGTGATCTTCATGGCAAATTCACATCTAGAGAAGAATTGAAAAAGCAAAAAATTTTAAGTGATCAAGTTTATGAACAAGCCATCGGATTTTTACGTATTCCAGATGCTGAAAATGTATTAGATCGTACTGGAATTCACCCGGAAAGTTATGAATTAACTTTAGCTCTCTTAAGAGCATTAGATTTATCTTTATCGCAAATCGGAACAGAAGAGTGGAATGAGAAGTTGTCGAAAGTAGATCAAGTTCGCATGAAAGACGAACTTCACACGGATGAATATACGCTAAAAGATATTATCGACACTCTCTTAAAACCGAATAGAGATCCGAGAGATGATATGCCACAACCTCTATTAAAAAGTGATGTACTCCATTTAGAAGATTTGAAAAAGGGAATGAAATTACAAGGAACGGTGCGAAATGTCGTAGACTTTGGTGTGTTTATTGATATCGGGCTAAAAAACGATGGATTAGCGCACATTTCCAAATTGACGGATCATTATATTAAACATCCAATGGAGGTCGTCAGTGTAGGAGATATCGTCGATTGTTATGTAGAAGATATTTTTCTAGATAAAAAGAAAGTTGCGTTATCTTTGATCGAACCCAAATAAAGGCAATTTGCCTTTTTTTTCATATGTGATATAATAACCCCCTGACAAAAGGGGTGATTTCATGTTAACGAGAAAGGAAAAGATGACAGAGTTTGAAGCGATCGCACAATCGATCGGTCATATACCAACGCCAAAAGATAATTTATATTTTTCTGATGGAGGAAATGTTTATTTTTGGTATTCTCATATTCTTCAATTTTTAAAGAAGAAATCCTTGCAGGCAAAACAAGAAGAAGAAGAGGTAAGGCATTTTGTTGACAGAGTGGAATCGACTTATGGAAAACAGGCGAAATTAAGGGGGAGAATTCAAGAATACGCGAGTGAAGTGAAGCGATTGAAACACAATGTCACATTGCAGTCTGGTTCTCTATTTCAAGATGGAGTTGACAAAGGATATTGGTATCAGACGATGAGTGATAAGATGAAAAAATGGAGAAGCCAGGAAAAAGAACTTTCGTCGCAAGAGATGATAGAGGTACAGATGTTTGCTGAACTTGATGACTTATTATATTCATATTCTCCTTCAGTTCGATTTCAGGCGAAGATAGAGGAATTTATGAAATTTACAGAGGACAATCAATCTATCCCAACACGCCGACATCCTGGATATTTTAGCGATCATACGCGTATGGATAAATGGTATAATGATCAGAAGGCGAAAATGAGACGTTGGGAAAATGATCTGAATACATTGTCAGAAGAGGAAAAGAAACAATATCAACTATTTCAAAAATTGGAAAAATGGATAGAAACTGGATTTTCAAAGAGGGCAAAATATAAGAAAAAGATCGATGAGTTACACTACGTGATTCAATATACTTATGAATTTCCTAGCCATGCTTCTACATTGGCTTTCGACGATGGTACAAGTATGTACGAATGGATTCGCGAGCAGAGAAGAACTTTTCGAAAATGGTTGGTAGAAGATCGTAAGTTAAACGAAGAGGAACAGGAACGACTTTATTTGTTTGCAACACTAGAAAATGAACTTTACAATTTGCGAAAAAACTCTTGGAACACCGCATACGGAAGAAAACTATGTGAATACGTGAATGCATGTTTAGAAGGAAATAAAAAAATTACGAAAAAAGATCCACATCGTTTTCAAGATGGAACGCATATGGGAAGTTGGTTTTATGGCGAACAACAGCGATTTGAAACTTTTGATCCCGTCTCTCAGAAACAAAAAGAAAAGAAAGAATTGTTCCAAGCCGCTTCAGATATTTTAGATAGCCATTTTTCTAAGGTATCACAGTGGAAAAAACAAATTTCGATTTACGAAGTAGCTTGCTTACAGCGAAATAAGGATATTACAAGACGCTTTGATGAATCATTCGCCAATGGAAAGAGCATGTCTGAATGGAAATATCGCGCATTAAAACAATTGAAAAGATTGTTACAAAAAGATACTTTAACCAAAGAGGAAGAAGAAATAAAAAATATTTTGTTACAATTTGAAAATTTTTTGTACGAACAAACAGGAAAAAAATGTTATCGACAAGGGAAAGAAAAGAAAATCAAAAAATAGATTTTCTTTTTACTTTACAATTTTGAAATAGTAGCTATTTCAAAGATTGTCGAAATATGTTATAATCTTATAAGAAGGTAGGTGGATACATGAAAAAAGGGTTTAGTTTTATACTATGCATGATTCTTTTATGCACAATCATTGTTATTCCACAAGAAGAGGCGCATGCGGAAACTTTAGCAGAGATGCGTGCGAAAGTAAATCAATTAGAAGCACAATATCAAGCGCAACAACAGGAAGAAAAGGAAACGCAAGGTAAGATAGATCAAAACGAGACGACGATTGCTAGTATTCAAGAATCGATCAAAACATTAGAAGCAGATATTCAAAAGAAGAAGGAAGAAATTGAAAATTTACAAAAGCAAATCAAAGAAAAAGAAAAAGAAATAAAAAGTATCATCAGCTTTATGCAAATATCAAATGGTGAAAATGCATATTTAGAGTATGCTATGGGGGCACAAGACTTTACGGATTTCATCTATCGTATGTCTGTATCTGAACAGCTTGCTGCCTATAATGATTCATTGACAGAAGAATATGAAAACATGATCGAGGAAAATGAAAAAAAACAAAAAGAACTCGATGAGAAGCAAAAACAGTTAAATGAACAGAAGGCAAAGCTAGAAGAAGAGAATAAAAAGATGAAGGATCATCTAGAAGAAATTGCGACGATTAAAGTAGATATTAAAGATCAAATCCGTATGCAAAAAGAATCTATCAATATGTGGGCAAGTAAAGGCTGTGGAGAAAACGAGGATGTAAACGCTTGTCAGAATCGTATATTATCACAGGCTAATAACAATGCTGGATCAGGTGGCGGTGGTGGAAATTTACTCCCACCAAACTATTCTGCTGATACCACGTTCTTACGCCCAATTATTTCAGGAGCCGTAACGAGCGAGTATGGATATCGATGCATAGCGATTACAGGATGCCAATTACATGCTGCGATCGATGTGTCACAACAAGGAACCGTTCCAGTTTATGCATCTGCCCCAGGAATGGTCATCGGAATTACGAGACGTTCTAAATGTGGTGGAAACATGGTATTTGTTATTCACACGATCAATGGTCAAAAATATACGACAGAGTATTCTCATTTGAGATCGATCAGTGTAAGTGTAGGTCAAATGGTAACTGCAACAACTCAGATTGGAATTATGGGTGGAAATCCAGCGACAGAACCGTGGGATAAATGTTCAGAAGCACAACATCTTCACTTTGGTATGGCCAAAGGCCACTATTTAGTCGATTATACGAGTTGGAATGCATATTTAAGTCATACTTACGATCCACGCGAAACAGTCAACTTCCCATGGACGGGAGGAAAGACGGATCCTTTCTCAAATCGTACAACAATTTACTAGAAGAGAAAAATCTCTTCTTTTTTTGTCAAACTGTTTACAATAGGATAGGCATTCTTATAAATTTGAGATATAATAGTAATAGGAGCGTGATAAGATGTATCATTTTATCGGAATTAAAGGATCAGGAATGAGTGCACTCGCACAAATTATGCATAGATTAGGATATCAGGTGCAAGGGAGTGATGTAGAAGAACATTTTTTTACTCAAGTTGGTTTAGAAGAGTTAAATATCCCTATTTTGCCATTTTCAGCGGATAATATTAAAGAGGGAATGTTTATTGTAAAAGGAAATACGTTTGGAGAAGATCACCCAGAGGTAAAAAAAGCAGAAGAACTACGACTTCCGATTTTTACTTATCAAGAGATGGTAGGAAAATTAACGAAGAAGTTTGATACGATTTGTGTTGCAGGATGTCATGGAAAGACGACGACGACTGCGATGCTTGCCCACGTGTTAGGTGAATTAAAAGGAGCAAACTATCTGATAGGTGACGGAACAGGATACGCAGCGAAAGATAATCCTTATTTCGTATTAGAATCATGTGAGTATCAAAGACATTTCTTAGCTTATACACCGACATATGCGATCATTACGAATATCGAATTAGATCATGTCGATTATTTTAAAGATATCGATGATGTAATTGATGCTTATCAATCATTTGCAAATAAAGCAGAGAAGATGGTAATTGCTTGTGGAGATGATCCATATACACATGCGTTAGAAGTAAATCGTCCAATTTTCTATTACGGATTAGATGATGACAATGATATTTTAGCGAAGAATGTAGAGTATCATGAAAATGGAATTTCTTTTGAAGTCTTTGTCGAGGGAAATTACTATGGCTATTTTGATGTCCCATTCTTTGGGAAGCACATGTTATTAAATACACTTGCTGTTATTGCAGTTTGTTATTATGAACGTATGGAAGCAAAAGAAGTATCGAAGGTATTAAAGACTCATCAAGGAGCTAAGAGACGTTTTACAGAAACAGTGCTTGGAGATGTTGTCTTAATCGATGATTATGGACATCATCCGACGGAAGTGCGCGCGACGATCAAGGCGGCAAAACAAAAATACCCAAATAAGAAGTTGGTTACAGTATTTCAACCACATACTTTTTCTCGTACGAAAGAATTTGCAGAAGGTTTTGCAGAGGCAATGAATCTTGCCGACATGTCGTATGTGATGGAAATTCATCCAGCAAGAGAAAAACAGGAAGATTTTCCTGATGTTACATCTGATCTTATCATCGATAAGTTGGAGCACGGTGCACCGATTAAAATGGAAGATGCAGATGAATTATTACAATATCGCGATGCAGTAATTTTATTTATGAGTCCAAATGATTTATCTGTACTGGAAGACGCGTTGAAAGAAAAAATTGAAAAAAGATTAGAAGACGAAAAAGAAAACCACTAGAATGAAGTGGTTTTTTAGTAGTATGTTTTTTGTACGGACTCTAGTTGATAAGTTCCATCTGCTGTACGAATTAGGTTTTGTTCTAGGAAATTTGTATTTTGAAATATCGCAAATGCAGGATCGTTTTCATAGATAGTATCATAAAGAAGTGTACGACCATCTTCTTCAAAAGTATAAATGGAAAAATGAGTTGGTATACCATAGGGAAGTGGATTTTTCACATATTGATATCTATACAATTTATCATTGATAAAGACATATGTCGAACTCACATTTTTTAATAGTGTTTGAAAATCCTGATTGTTTTTGAATTCGTCATCTGTTTTATAGAAATCGGGAGGGGTTATATCTACATTTTCATATGTATCTTTTATATAATTTAAAACTTGTTCTACTTTTCCTTCGTCCTGAAGTCGTTCATATAAAGCGTTTTTAATAGGTTCTAAACTTCCTGTATTATTGCTTGCTAAAATTGCATTTGGGCCAATGATTTCAGCCATCATTTCAACAGCGAGCATCGTGTAAAAATACCCTTGATTATCGCGATATAATAAATTGCTACAATAAGTGGTGATCGCTTCTTCTGCCCATTTGTCTTTGAATGCTGGAGTGATCGCATGTTCTAATTCGTGTGTTACAACTTCTATCTGATTTTTAGCAAGTACGATATAGTTACCTAGGATGTTAAAAAGTCCCTTCTGACCTACATAATATGCTTCTGGACCTTCGATGTTGTCTACTTCGTTAATTTTGATGGAACTTAATTTTTTAGTTGCATATTCTAGATCAAATGATGCATCTTTATTTGCGGTGGTGATGATATCCGTAATCGTTTGATGATATTCTGGTGGAATTTGTTTGTTTTCTTGTAATAATTCTTGTAATTCTTGTTGTAGTTCGTAATCTGATTCCAATTTTGTAATAGAAATTGGCTTTGAAGATAAATTTTGTAAGTTAAAAGGGCTTAAGAGTGTACCTGTTGCTCGATAGTTGATATAAGTTAGTAGAGCACTCTGACCAGAAGCTGTTACGACGTTGATTGCGATCGCATATTTTAAAAGTTGCTTTAAAAGTTTTTTTTGGTTTTCCAACTGTTTTACCTGAATTTGAAAATTCATTTGATTTCAGTTGGGCTCGTAATAATAGTTTTTCTTTTTCTTCTGCAGTTAATCGTGTGCTTTTATGGATCATCTCTGTGCAAGATCGAATGACATCTTGATCTACAGCTTCATCGATTACTTTTTTATATTCATCAAAATATTGTTTCAAGATAATTCCTCTTTCTATTTTAATTGTTGTTTAATTTTTTCTGTGTTTTTAAAATTTAGTTTTGCAATTTCATTTAATATTTCAATTCCATGTTTTTTTACGAGACGAAGTGCGACTTCATCTACTTTTTCTCCAGCACCTTTTGGTAAAAAAGCATCTACTTTATCTTCTAATTTACGAAATTCTTTTAGGAAGATGAAACGACTAATTAAAGATGCGCAAGCAACTGAAAGGCATTTATCTTCGGCTTTGGTCATAAACGTAATATTTCTTACGACGTTTCCAGCATCCTTTAAATAGTTGTAATAAACGTATGGTTTCGCAAATTGATCAACGACGACATAATCGATATTCGTCTGTTCATTGATTAAGTGTGCGAGGGCTTGATTATGTAAGATCGCTTTCATCTTGTTCATATTGATATCTTCATTTCGATGTAAATTATATTTTTCATTTGAAAGAACGATACTATAATAAGGAATCTTTTTGATGAGTTTTGGAACGATTTCCAATATTTTTTCATCGTTTAATTTTTTGGAGTCTTTGACTCCTAATTCTTCTAGGAAAGGAATGTTTTCCTTTGCTACGTATGCAGCGGTAACGACGATAGGCCCAAAATAATCTCCTGTTCCAACTTCGTCACTTCCAATACTATTAGATTGATAGACTTTCTTTTCAAATCTTTCTTGCTCTGGAGAAACATCCTTCTTATCCTTTTTTTCTTTCTTATCGCTATTGGTTTCTTCTATTTTCTTACCTGGATTTAAATTTTGTTCTACCGTCTTCCACATTGCAGCATCGATATCGGCACTAACTCCTTGAAATACAGCTTTTCCAGATTCGTATAAAGTTACGACAGTATCTGCTTCATCTGCTTGAAATACTGCGTAAGCAGGAGTTTTAGGCCTTTTTTTATCTGCAAAGTATCGATCATCTTCTGTTTTGTATTTTCACTTACTTTTAATGTTATTGTCACAATTCATCACCACATCCATTTTATCATAAAAAGGCGGAAGAAGAAAATGTTTTGACTTTTATAGTAAAAGTGTAATATAATTTTACTAGAGAGGATGGGTATATGAATTTTATAGATATTATAATCTTAATCATTCTAGCATTCGGGGCATTACTCGGTTGGAAACATGGGTTTTTCTCACAATTAGTTTCTTTTGTTGGAGTTCTTTTAATTTTTGTATTAGCTTTTTTCTTAAAAGGGTATGTATCGCAGTTTTTCTATCAATATTTACCGTTTTTTGAGTTTGGTGGTGCTCTCAAAGGAGTAACTGTTTTAAATATTGCACTTTACGAAATGATAGCTTTTTTAATCATGGTAAGTATCCTAGTAGTCGTTTTTAAAGTTGTGTTGTTTGCAACAGATGTCTTAGAGACAGTGTTAAAACTGACGATCATTTTAGGAATTCCATCTAAAATATTGGGAGCCATTTTTGGGGCTTTGGAATATTTGGTGTTTGTATTTATCGGACTTTTTATTCTATCGACGCCTGCTTTTAATCTCGATTTTACAGGATCGAAGTTTTATGGAGCACTATTAAAGCACACTCCAGTATTATCAAATATAGTATCCGATAATTTAAAGATGTTTGAAGAGTTTGCTTCGTTGAAGGATAAATATGAAGAGGAGACAGACGCAAATCAATTTAATTTAGAGACACTTGATTTGTTCTTAAAATACCACATTACTGATGTGAATTCAGTAGAGACTTTAATCGAGCATGATAAACTGAAATTAAATGGAGTAGAAGAAGTATTGGATAAATATAAGAAGGAGGAAAAATAATGGAGATATTACATGCGACAAATGATAATTTTCACGATCTTACGAAGGAAGGATATGTATTAGTTGATTTCTTTGCAACTTGGTGTGGACCTTGTAAAATGTTAGGACCAGTTTTAGAAGAGATCGCTAGTACGAGAAGCGAAGTGAAAATTGTGAAAGTTGATATCGATGAAGCAATGGATATTGCACGTTCTTTTGGAATTATGAGCGTACCAACAATGATTTTATTTAAGGACGGGAAAGAAGTATCTAAAAAGACAGGGTATATGCCAGAACCTTTATTGACAAAATGGATAGAAGAAAATAAATAGGTAACAATATGAGAGAGATAAAGGTAAATGGAACATATCGTCATTTTAATGGACATATCATAACAGTTCTTGCGATTGCAAAACATACAGAGACAATGGAAGATCTCGTTATTTATCAGC
>ENA-ORSK01002730-ORSK01002730.1-human-gut-metagenome-genome-assembly--contig:-NODE-2730-length-11333-cov-4.974020_pt1 | contig 11333 bp, 10 predicted proteins | sample MGYA00242192_ERZ509159 | MGnify/ENA primary metagenome ERZ509159 (study PRJEB26280, sample SAMEA2338663) | human gut metagenome | biome: human gut; feature: human-associated habitat; material: faeces...
GCCATGGCAGGGCGGAAGCGTGGGCAGACGATGGTGGCCATCAGGTGTCCGCCGAAGGCGGGACGGGTCATCTTCAGGTTGGTGTTCACGTCAAAGAGCTTCGTCTCGAAGTTCATGCTGTCCACGTCCAGAGAGGATCCGGTGCGGAGGAAGTTGATGTAGCCGTTCAGGTCCACGTCCAGATGGGTGCAGTCGGCGCACAGGCCGGTGTGGAGACGGGCGGCGCAGCGGGGCGCCAGGTCGCGGCCGATATGGCTGGCGCCGAACAGCATGATCTCGGGCTTGAACTCGTGCACCGCGTCGGTGATGACCTTGGTATAGGCGTCGGTGGTGTAGTCCTTCAGCAGAGGGCTGTTGTAGACGTAGACCTTATCCGCGCCGTAGCCGCCCAGCTCCGCGGCGATGTTGTCCACGCTGTCGCCCAGCAGGATACCGCTGAGCTGCACACCCAGCTCGTCGGCCAGCTTGCGCCCCTCGGAGATCAGCTCAAAGGTGGTGGGCATCATCTTGCCCTGCCGCTGCTCGCAAAAGACCCACACGCCGGAGAAGGCCTTGGGATCGGTATTCATAAAAGTAGACATATCGTTTCTCCCTTCTCAGATGATGTGCTTGGCGGACAGGATGCCGAACAGCCGCTCCACGGTCTCCCTGCCGCTGCCCTCCAGCATCATGCCGCTGCCCTTGCGGGGAGGCGTAAAGCTCTTGTAGATATTGGTGGGAGAGCCCTTCAGACCGATGGTGTCCACCTCGATGAGGGGATCGTCCTTCAGCGCGTTGTAATCCAGCACGGTGACGGGCTCGGCGTCGCAGTCCAGGATGCCCCGGATGGTCATGTAGCGGGGGGTGTTCAGCTCCTTGATGCAGGTGAGCAGGCAGGGGGTCTGCACCTGCACGGTCATATAGCCGTCCTCCAGCATACGGCGGACGGTGAGGGTGTCGCCGTCCTTCCTGATGTCGGCCACATAGGACACCTGGGGGATCTCCAGCTTTTCGGCGATCTGGGGGCCCACCTGGGCGGTGTCGCCGTCGATGGCCTGACGGCCGCAGAAGATGATGTCATCCTCGTCCACGCCCAGGTTCTTGATGGCGGCGGCCAAAATCTGGGAGGTGGCGAAGGTATCGGAACCGCCGAACTCACGGGCGGACACCAGCACGGTCTTGTCCACGCCCATGGCCTTCAGCTCCAGCAGCATACCGGCGGCGGGAGGGGGGCCCATGGACACGGCGATAACGGGGCAGCCCAGCTGGTCCTTCAGGGCCAGGGCGGCCTCGACGGCGTTCATATCGTCGGGGTTGATGATGGTCTGCATGGAGGCGCGGTCCAGCGTGCCGTCGGCGTTGACGGCGACCTTGCCGGAGGTGTCGGGCACCTGCTTGACACATACGATAAGCTTCATTCTATTCTTGCTCCTTTCCGCATTACTTCAGCAAATTGCCGGAGATGACCATCTGCTGGACCTGAGAGGTCCCCTCGTAGATGGTGAACACGCGGCAGTCGCGGTACTTACGCTCGACGGGGTACTCCTTGATGTACCCGTAGCCGCCGTGGATCTGCACGGCCTTGGCGGCGATCTCGTTGCACGTCTCGGAGGCGAAGTACTTGGCCATGGAGCAGTACATGGAGGCGTTGGGGTCGTTTCTGTCCTTCATCTGGGCGGCCATATAGACCAGCTCCTTGGCGGCGGTCAGCTTGGTTGCCATATCTGCCAGCATGAAGGCGATGGCCTGGTTCTTGCAGATGGGCTTGCCGAACTGAACGCGCTCCTTGGAGTATTTGATGGCCTCGTCCAGGCAGCCCTGGGCCAGACCGATGGACTGGGCGGACACACCCAGGCGGCCGCCGTCCAGCGTCTTCATGGCGTTGATAAAGCCCATGTTCTCCTTACCCAGCATATCGCTCTTGTGGACGCGGACGTCCTCCAGCACCACGTCGGAGGTGGCGTAGCCCACCAGGCCCATCTTGGCCTCGTGCTTGCCGCAGGAGACGCCGGGGGCCTTCATGTCCACGATAAAGGCGGAGATACCCTTATTGCCGCGGCTCATGTCGGTCTTGGCGTAGACGATGCAGTAGTCGGCCAGGGGCGCGCCGGAGATAAAGCACTTACGGCCGTTGAGGATGTAGTCGTCGCCATCCTTCACGGCGGTGGTGACCATGCTGCTGGCGTCGGAGCCGGCGCCCGGCTCGGTGAGGCCGAAGACGATCTTCACCTTGTTCTCCACGGAGGGACGGAGATACTTCTCCAGCTGCTCGGGGGTGCCCGCCTGCATCAGGGGGCCGCCGCCCAGAGAGTTGGGGGTATTGGCGTACAGGCTGGCCACAGCAGAGACACGGGCGATCTCCTCGATCATGATGACATAGGCCAGGGTATCGGCACCGGCACCGCCGTACTCGCGGGGGATCTTCAGGCCAAGGAAACCGCACTTGGCCATCTTGTCCACGATCTCCTCGGGAAACTCGCCGGTCGCCTCCACCTTGTCAAGGACCTCGGTGGTGAGCTCGGTCTCGGCAAACTGGCGGACCAGCTTGCGGATCATTTCATGCTTTGCGTCGAAAATCATAGTTTTCCTCCTGTTAAAGTATGGGTCACTGCTCTGCTCAGCAGGGGATCTCGTGCTTGGACTTACCCTCTGTCAAAATCTCATAGATGCTGTTGACGCCGCACTCGGCCATCTGCTCCGCGGCCTCCTCGGTGAAGAAGGCCATGTGGGGCGTGTGGTAGACGTTGACGAAGGAGCGCAGGTACTTCAGCTTGAAGTAGGGCATACCGGGGGTACGGATGATGTCCTCATCGTGGGGAACGTGGATGATGCCGGTCTCGCCGGGGAAGGCATCCATGAACAGCGCGCCGAACTTGCCGGACTCCACCGCCTCGGTGACGGCATCGATATCCATCAGCTCGCCCCGGGCGTTGTCGATGAACACCACGCCGTCCTTCATCTTGGCGATGGCCTCGCGGTCGATCATGCCGGTGGTCTCCGGCAGCAGCGGGGTGTGGATGGTGATGATGTCGGACTCACGGTACAGGGTGTCCAGATCCACATACTCGGCGTACGCACGGACGGCGTCGTTCTCATAGACATCGTTGGCGATGATACGGCAGCCGAAAGCCGCTGAGGCACTTGATGATGGTGAAGCCGATCTTGCCGGTGCCCATGACACCCACGGTCATGGTACGCAGCTCGCGGCCCATCTTGCCCTTCAGGGTGAAGTCGTTGTCGTTGGTGTTGTACAGCGCCTTCTTGAACTTGCGGATGCACATCAGGATGGCCATAACGGTGTATTCCGCCACGCCGTTGGGCGCGTAAGCGCCGTTGCACAGGCGGAAGCCCAGGGAACGGGCGTAGTCGCAGTTCATGTGGTTATAGCCCACACAGCGGCTGGCCAGCACCTGCACGCCATAGCCCTTCAGCTCGTCCAGAACGGCGTTGGAATAGTCGCTCTGGCCCAGGGTGGTAACACCGTCGCAGCCGGCGGCCATATGGGCGGTGGTCTTATCCAGATTTGCGGGGGTGGAGATCAGCTCGATACCGTATTTCTTGCACAGGCCCTCGATGACGGGCTTCTCGTCGGGACGTACTTCGTAAGCAGCGATCTTCATGATTCTTCTCCTTCACATTCCGGGGGGCGGCGGCGCGCTCCTCAACGCGCCGCGCCCTTATAGTTTGCTTCTCCTCAAGTCGCCGGGGTGTTCGTGTTCGTCGCGCTCCGCCTACGGCGGAGAGATTTTTCGTTCTGCCGATGGCAAACCGGCGATGGCGTACCGTGTGTACGTCGAGACGGTTTGACGATGGCAGGGCGGAAAAGATGCCGCCGTCAGTCTTTCAGGGAAGGATCCATGGGCACCGCCTCGCCGGCGGCTATCATGGCGGCCACCTGCTCGTCGGTGTAGCCCAGGTTCTTCAGCACCAGCTCGGTCTGCTCGCCCAGGTACGGACCGCGGTTGTAGGGAGGCAGCTCCGTCTCCTCGAAGATAACGGGAGGCCGGACCATGGTGCGTTTATTGCCGTTGGAATATTCCATCTCGTAGAAGCAGCCGGAGGCCCATGCCTGCTTATCCACCAGCAGCTGATCCCAGGTCTGGGCCACGGCGTAGGGCAGATCGTTGGCGTCCATCAGCTTGCACCACTCATCCAGGGTGCGGCTGGCCATCTCGGCCACCAGGAAGTCGTAGAACTCCTCGATGTTGGCCTGCAGGTTGGTCTGGGGATAGTAACGGGGATCCTCGGCCAGCTCGGGGTGGCCGATGGCGCTCATAAAGATGGGATAGTGGCGGTTGTACTGGGGCATGGCGATCTGGAGCCACTTGTTGTCCTTGGTCTTGTGGGCCACCACCAGGGGATTGGGCAGGGTGCGGCGGGACAGGGGGTACTGGGTGGTGGGGTCGCCGTACTGGCTGGCCTGCAGCAGCAGGGAGACATCCCAGATGGCACTGTGGAACAAGGAGACCACCACGCGGTCGCCGATGCCCGTCTCGCGGGCGCGGTACAGGGCCGCCAGCACGCCGGAGGCCAGGTACATACCCACCTGATGGTCGCCGAAGCCGGCGATGGTCAGCATGGGCAGGGCGTCCTTATCGAACAGGGTGCCCAGGATACCACCGCGGGCAAAGAAAGCGGTGAAGTCGAAGCCGGGTAGGTCCTTGTCGGGGCCCTTCTCGCCGTAGCCGGAGACGAAGCCGTACACCAGCCTGGGGTACTTGGCGTGGAGCGTCTCATAGTCCAGACCGGCCTTTTTCAGAGGGTTCTGCCGCCAGTTGGTGATGAAGATATCCGCCTCGGCGATGAGCTTCTCCAGCGCCTCACGGCCGGCGGGGGTCTTGGTGTTCAGGCAGACGCAGGTCTTGCCGGCGTTCTCCAGATCATAGGAGGTGTTCTCCTTCTGGTCCTGGGGACGGCCCTCGTTGACAGCGGTGTAGCGCAGGGGGTCGCCGGCGGGGGCTTCGACCTTGATGACCTCGGCGCCCAGATCCGCCAGAAAGCGGGCGCAGCAGGGGGCGGCGATAAAGGTGGCCAGCTCCAGCACCTTTACGCCCTCGAGGGGACGCTTTACTTCACTCATATCGTTCCTCCATGTATGTTAATAAATGGTGTGTTGCTTACATTTTCAGCAGGTCGCGGAAGGTCTCGAGGTTGGTTCGCACCTGCTCAAACCGCACCATCTGACGGTCCACCTCCACCAGCGTCAGGGGCAGGTCGGCGGCCTCGCAGGCCTTCTTGATCATCACATAGTCGAACTCCTCCGGGTCGCAGAACTTGGTCAGCACCACCAGCACGCCCTTGGCGTTCCGGGCCTTGGCGGTGTCCACGATCCACTTCACCCGGTTCTTCTCCTGATCGTACAGCACGGAGCAGTTGCCCATGGCGGCGAACTTCTCGGCCAGCGCGTTGAGGGCGTCGGCACGCTCGGGAGCGTCGGTGCGGTACTGGCGGGACTGGGCGGCCACGTCGTCGGCCACGATGTGCAGACCCATTTCGTCCAGAATGGCGTTCAGCGCCGGGGCGTCCGTCAGGATGCCGGAGATGACGATGGGCAGCTTCTCCGCGGCGGGAGTCTGGGCTTCCAGCTTCTCAATGAGCGCCTCCACCAGCTCCGTGTGCTCCTCCTTGGTCATGAAGAAGGCGCTCTTGAAGATGTCGCTGCGCTGGGCGGCGGTGATCTCCGGGTGAACGGCCAGCAGCTCGTCTATCTTCCGCATGGCGGCGTTGTGGCGGTTGTAGATCTTGATGGAGGCGAGCAGCTTCTCCTCGGAGAAGGCACCGCCCAGCTTCTCCAGGTCGCGGATCACGCGCTCATAGCCGGCCTTGGTATAGGCCACGCCGTAGGCGGGCTTGCGGTTCTGGGGATAGGTCATGGGGATGAAGGGGATGGACGGCACGGCGTACTTCCAGTTCTCGCCCACGGTCTTGAGGGTATCGCACAGGGAGGGGATGACGATAGCGGACGCGCCCTTGTAGGCACCGTTGATGCCCAGCTCCAGCAGGGACTGGACAATGGCGCACAGGAAGGCGGGACAGTATTCCTTGGCGCGGTTCAGCGCTACATCGCCGCCCCAGGCTCCCATAGGCACGAAGCCCATGGCGTGGATAAGCTCCTCGGGAGTGTAAACAGGAGCGCACAGGACGATCTTTTTGCCCTGGGACAGATAGCCGTCCATCTGCGCGCGGGGAGAGGCTGCCACCTCATGCAGCTTGTTGAGGATGTCGTTCATGCCTTACACTCCTTTCGCAGCCTTGTTGGCTTCCATGATCTCCGTCAGACCCTGCACACGGGTGTCGTACTGGGCCTCGGAGAAGTTGCGGGGGTCGGCCTGATCGCCGTCGAAGCTGACCACGGGGATATTGCAGGCCGCGCCGATCTGGCGGCTCATCTCGTACATGAAGCCGCTCCACAGCTTGCAGGAGCGGTTGGTATGCACCAGCATACCCTCCACGTGGTTGTCCTTGCAGAGCTTGATGCGCTTGTCGCGGCTCATCTCCAAATTGATGGCGTTGGGCACCTTGCAGTAGGCGCGGATCATCTCGTCGAAGGTGTTGTAGTCGAAGCCGAAGGCGTCGGCGTAGATGGTGGTGACCATGTTGATGCCACGGGACTTCAGGCCGGTGCTGGTGGCGCGGAGGTAGGGCCAGCAGGCGATGCCCTCAAACATGATGCGGTACTTCTCCTCCGTGCGGAAGGTGGAGGTACCGTTCTTGTGGTTGTCCTCATACTCCTTCAGCAGCGTCTCCATGGCGTCGGCGGCGGTGGACTTGCCCCGGGCCGTGACCATGACGGCCATGTGGTTCAGCAGGTCGAAGCCGTTGAAGGGGGAGGGCACATACCTGGCGCAGCCGGTGGCCGCCAGCCATGCGCGGCTGGAGCGGCAGCTGAAGCCGGTGACCTCCTTGAACTTCTCGTCGGACCACTTCTTGCCGGTGATCTCCTCCAGCTGACGTACGGCGTCCCAGAACTGACCGGTAACGTAGGCCACCTCGGCGTCGGACACCTCATAGTCGGGATTGAAGGGGATATCCAGCAGGATCATGGGGATATTCAGCTCACGGGCCAGGTTCTCGTACCACTTGATCATGCAGGAGCAGATGTTGCTGCAGCACAGCAGTACGTCGGGCATGGCCACGTCCTGCTCGGGACAGGACTTCAGCTTGGCGTAGGCCAGCGACACGCGGGCGTAGGCGCAGATGTCGTTGGAGTAGCCCTCGGACTCCGCCACCTCGCACATTCTCGTGCCCGCGCCGCGGGCGGCGATGCCGGCGGCCTGGTTCTCGGGATACACGGTGGCGATGCCCATAGTCTCCGGGATCTCCACAGGGAAGTTGCTGGAGACCCAAGCCACCTTCTCGCCGCGCTTCTTGGCCTCGATGGCATCCACATAGGCGTCCGCCGCGATCTTGCCCAGCTTGTACTTGGCGGAATTGGGATCCACCGGCTTAGGCACCTTCTTCACTTCTTCTGCCATTTCAGTTCCTCCTCACAGCTTTTATCGAAACATATTTCTGCTTATTCATGTCGTCTGCTTATATGCCCACAGGGCCGCGCCGATGGCGCCGAAATACTGGGCCAGCGGGTCCACACTGACGGGGACGTTCAGCTCGTCGCTGAGCGCCTGCCGCACCGCGTCGTTCCGGGCCACACCGCCGGAGAGACAGACCTGCTCCGTGACGCCCGCCCGCCGGGCCAGGGCCGCCACGCGGCTGGCCACGCTGCGGCAGATACCCGCCACCAGGTCGGGGCGCTTGACGCCGTTAGCCAGCTGACTGATGACCTCGCTCTCGGCAAACACGGTGCAGGTGCTGGAGATAGCGGCGGGGGCCGCGGCCTTGGCGGCCTCGGCATCCAGATCGTCCACGTCCAGACGGAGGATAGAGGCCATCACATCCAGAAACCGCCCCGTACCGGCGGCGCACTTATCGTTCATGACGAAGTTCACCATCTTGCCGGAGGGCGACAGGGCGATGACCTTGGCGTCCTGGCCGCCGATGTCGATGACGGTACGCAGGTCCGGGAACACGAAGCGCCCGCCCAGGGCGTGGGCCGTCAGCTCACTGATCTCGCCGTCGGCGCCCTGGTAGTTTTTGCGGCCGTAGCCGGTGACAAAGGCACAGGCCATATCGGCCCGGGTCAGGCCGCTGGTCTGCCACAGCTGCGCCAGCGCCTCCTCCGGCCCGCCGGTGCCCAGGCCGCCGGTTTGGAGGCTGTGGGCCACCAGCTCTTTTCCGTCTTTAAGAACGGCGCACTTGGAAGTGGTGCTGCCGATGTCGATACCTAAGGTGTACATGGGGTCCTCCATATTCTGTGCGATCGGGCAGAAATACCCTCTCCCGCGGTGCGGAGATACTGCGCGCCACACTGGTCTTACCAGTTTACTTATATTATACGGGTTTGTGAAATTTGCGTCAATTATGCGAATTGCCAAAGAAATAACAATTATTTGTGCATTGTACCGAGCCGCACTTTAAATGATTAAATCTTTCCGGATTTTTCCGGGACAATGTTGCGTTTTCTTTGGAACCTCGTCATGGCAATATGGGAAAGCCGCATGGCGCGCTCGCGCCATGCGGCTTTCTGCGGTTCACGGCTCCAGGTCGTGTTTGTCCAGCTTCATGTTCCGGTAGGCCTTGGGCAGGCCGGGGGCGATGAGGGGAAAGGTGTTCTCCGTGTCAGACGTGGGCTGAATATTATAGGTGCCGTACATATTCACCAGGTCGAAGCTGCTGCGCGGTACGCCGGGAAAGTGGTGGACGTCCGGTGTAGCGTCATAGGGAAAGCCCTCCCGGCTGCGCTTGCGTTTGGGCATAAAAATCACCTCCGGCCTTAGTATGGCCGGAGGCAGTTGGTTTATGAGCTTCAGCGGTAGATCTCCGCGTCGAAGTCGCGGACGATCTCGTCCCGCTTCTCGTCGCGGACGTAGACGCAGTTCGTCTCGTCAAAGGCCAGGCGCATGGCGAAATCCTTGGCCTCGTAAATATCGTTTGTCTCGAAGAAGTCGCGATAGGCCTCCTCCGGCTCATGGCTCTTGCGCCAGACAACGTGAAAACGCATAGACACTCCTCCTGCAAAATGGGGGTAATTTTTAGTATACCCCCGCCGGAAGCAAAAAGCAACGGTGGGTTTTGCCAAAAAACACAGTCAAAGTTCGTCACATTTTCCCCCGGGAAAGTTGTGATTTCTTCTTTCCCTGCCCCACAAGATATTGTATAATAGCAGACGATATTTTGGAGAGACAGAGGTGGATCAGGGTGAAGATCGGATTTGACAACGAAAAGTACCTGCAATTACAGGCGGAGCACATCACGGCGCGGCGCGCCCAGTTCGGCGGCAAGCTGTATCTGGAGTTCGGCGGCAAGCTGTTTGACGACTATCACGCCTCCCGTGTGCTGCCGGGGTTCCAGCCGGACAGCAAGATACGGATGCTGCAGACGCTGAAGGACGACGTGGAGATCGTGGTGGCCATCTGCGCCGGGGACATTGAGAAGAACAAGATGCGCGGCGACCTGGGCATCAGCTACGACGTGGACGTGCTGCGGCTGATCGACGTATTCCGGGGGCTGGGCTTCTATGTGGGCAGCGTGGTCATCACCCAGTACGCCGGCCAGCCGGCGGCGGACGCCTTTATCAAGCGGCTGAGCGCCCTTGGCGTGAAGAGCTATAAGCACTATCCCATCGCCGGGTATCCCTCGGACGTGGCGCACATCGTGTCCGACGAGGGCCTGGGCAAGAACGAATATATCGAAACAACGCGGCCGCTGATCGTGGTGACGGCCCCCGGCCCCGGCAGCGGCAAGATGGCCACCTGCCTGAGCCAGCTGTACCACGACAACCGGCGGGGCATCCGGGCGGGCTACGCCAAGTACGAGACGTTCCCCATCTGGAACCTGCCGCTGAAGCACCCGGTGAACCTGGCCTATGAGGCGGCCACGGCGGACCTGAACGACGTGAACATGATCGACCCGTTCCACCTGGAGGCCTATGGTAAGACCACGGTGAATTACAACCGGGACGTGGAGATCTTCCCGGTGCTGGCGGCCATGTTCCGGATGATCCAGGGCGAGTGCCCCTACAAGTCCCCCACGGACATGGGCGTGAACATGGCGGGCTTCGCTATCGTGGATGACGCGGTGTGCCAGGAGGCCAGCCGCATGGAGATCCTGCGCCGGTACTATACCGGATGCGTAGATCGGGCCAAGGGGCAGGCGGACGAGTGCGTGGTGCGGAAGCTGGAGCTGGTGATGCAGCAGGCCGGCGTGACGCCGGACATCTGCCCGGCGGTGGCGGCCTCGCTGGAAAAGGCGGAGGCCACCGGCAAACCGGCGGGCGCCATGGTGCTGCCGGACGGCAGCGTGGTGACCGGGCGGACCTCCCCCCTGCTGGGCGCGTCGGCGGCGCTGCTGCTGAACGCGCTGAAGAAGATGGCGGGCATTGACCACAAGCTGGACCTGATCCCCTCGTCGGTGATCGAACCTATCAGCGCCATGAAGACCGGCTGCCTGGGCCACCGAAACCCCCGGCTGCACTCGGATGAGGTGCTGATCGCGCTGGCGATCTCCGGCCTGACGAACCCCCTGGCGGCCATGGTGCAGGCGCAGCTGAAGAACCTGCGGGGCTGCGAGGCCCACTTCTCGGTCATCATCTCCGAGGAGGACGCCAAGCTGTATAAGCGGCTGGGCATCAACGTCAGCTGCGAGGCGAAATATGAGGTCAAGAGCCTGTATCACAAGTAAATAAGCGTCTGTGCCCGCGCCGTGCGCGGGCACAGCTTTCTGAAAGGAGCACATATGCAGAGCATCGCACAGATATTGGCATCGGAGCTGGGCCAGCCGGTCCAGTACGTGGAAAACGTTATCGCCCTGCTGGACGAGGGCAGCACCATTCCGTTCATCGCCCGCTACCGCAAGGAACAGCACGGCTCCATGGACGACACCACCCTGCGAAAGCTGGAGGACCGGCTGCAATACCTGCGGAACCTGGACAAGCGGCGGCAGGAGGTCAAGTCCGCCATCGAGGGACAGGGCAAGCTGACCGAAGCACTGACGGCGGCCATCGACAATGCCGCCACGCTGGCGGAGGTGGAGGACCTGTACCGCCCCTACAAGCAAAAGCGGCGCACCCGGGCCACGGTGGCCCGGGAGAAGGGGCTGGAGCCCCTGGCGCAGCTGCTGCTGGCGCAGGAGAAGGACTGTCCCGCGCCGGAGGCGGCCGCACAGGCGTACATCGATCCGGAGAAGGGCGTGGAGACCGCGGCCGACGCATTGCAGGGCGCCAACGACATCATCGCGGAGATCATCAGCGACGACGCGGACATCCGCAAGGCACTGCGGGGCCTGCTGATGCGGCAGGG
>ENA-ORSK01002731-ORSK01002731.1-human-gut-metagenome-genome-assembly--contig:-NODE-2731-length-11327-cov-4.821416_pt1 | contig 11327 bp, 10 predicted proteins | sample MGYA00242192_ERZ509159 | MGnify/ENA primary metagenome ERZ509159 (study PRJEB26280, sample SAMEA2338663) | human gut metagenome | biome: human gut; feature: human-associated habitat; material: faeces...
GCGCGGGCGGCTGCGGCGGATGCAGGAGCCATGTGCTGCTTCTGACGGAGCCGGAACTTCGGCTGCTGCGGCAGTTTGCCGAGCTGGCGTTCCTGCCTGCCGCCTGCACGAGAACGGACGAAACGCCCGTGTATCTGGACGGCTCCGAAAACCGCGCGCAGACCAGCGCGGCGATCCTCGCCCTGCAGATCAAGCGGCTTATTTCCGTGGATTTCGCTCTGCTGCTGAAGGGCTTTGATTACGCAGGCTATGAGCCTTGGCCCATTCACGGCAGCATGGCCCTGACCGCCGCTGGTCAGGAGGCGCTCGACTCTCTGGACATCCAGGGCTGCGGCGCATAATAAAAAACGGCGGGCGCTGCAAAAAGCAGCGTCCGCCGTTTTATGACCGGAAGGAAGAAATCATGGATGAGTAGAGAGAAGAAACCGGTCAGAAGCGGGTGATATTAGCCGCCGAAGCCAAAGCCGAAGGGCCATGAGCCGCCGAACTGATTATCGGACTGGCCGCCGTCATAATAGCCCTGCTGGGACTGCTGGGTCTGGTCGGTGGTCTGGGCGGGCAGCGCGTCGGTCTTCTGCTCGCCGACGGTCAGCGTGAGCGTCAAGGTCTGACCCTGACGGTAGACCGTGAGTTCCAGCGTATCGCCTGCGGACGCGGCCTTGACAAGCTTGACCAGATCGTTGCTGCTGGTGATTGTCTCACCGTTCGCGGCGGTGATGATATCGTTCTCCTGCAGGCCAGCCTCAGCAGCCGGGCCGTTCTCCGTAACGGAGCGGACAGCTGCGCCCTGCGGCAGACCGTAACTCTGGCTCTCGGCGGACACGTCGGAGACCGTCACACCGATATAGGGCTTTACGATATAGCCGTTCGTGATGATCGACTCAAAAATCGAGCGGACCTGATCGAGCGGGATGGCAAAGCCGATGTTATCGATGGACGCCTCAGAGGACGAACTCGAGGAGGAGTATTTTGCGTTTGTGATGCCGATGACCTCGCCGTAGAGATTGAACAGCGCGCCGCCGGAGTTACCGGAGTTGATGGCGCAGTCGGTCTGGATGAGGTTCATGGTCGTGCCGGTGGAGAAGGTGACGGGGCGGTCAAGTGCGCTGACAACGCCGGTCGTGAGCGAGAACGTCAGTTCGCCGAGCGGGTTGCCGATGGCGACGACGGTATCGCCAACGTTCAGTGTATCGGAGTCGCCCAGAACGACCGGGGTCAGATCCGTCGCGTCGATCTTCAGGACGGCAATGTCGTTGCTCTCGTCGTAGCCGATCAGCTGCGCATCGTAGCTCGTGCCGTCATAGGTCGTGACCTTGATGGAGTTGGAACCCTCGACGACATGATAGTTTGTCAGGATATAACCATCCTGTGTCAGGATGAAGCCGGAACCGGCTGCGGCAGATGTGGTCTGGTAGCCAAAGTAGTTGGTGGTGATGGAGGTGGTGATGCCGACGGTGGAGTTCACGTTCTGCGCATAGACCTCGCTCGGCGTGAGTACCTTGCCGGTGTCAACGGATGCGACCTGCAGAGCCGCTGCCTGCCGCTTGGCCTCGAGCATGACGGACGCATCGGAGGATGCCTGCGTTGTGCTCTGCGGCTGTGCCGCTGCGTTTTTTTGCATCAGCGCGGCCGCTCCGAAGCCGGAGCCGCCGCCCACAAGTGCGCAGGCCAGAAGCAGCGCAACGATCTTTCCGGCCTTGCCGCCCTTTTTCTTCTGCTCGGGTGCCGGAGCGGACGGCTGCGGCTGTGCGGCAGCTGGCTGCTCAAAGCTGTACGGATAGGAATTGGATGGCTGCTGATTGGATTCTGATGTAAAGTCATTGTTGAATACTTCGGACATATTGATAATCTCCTTTCCGCGCATCCTTGCGGTGCGTGTGGGTTCTTTGTTTTTGTGCTTTCAGCATACCGCACGAATCTGAAATAACGCTGAAAAAAGTGAGAACGAATTGTAAAGAAAGCATGAAAAAACTGTGCGGAGTTCCGAAAAAAACCACAGCACGGCTTATGCTCGCCATGCGCAAAAATGATGGTGGAAAATTGCCCATTGCGAACAAAAATGAATTGACAATTTAAAAAAATATGATATAACGAGTATCCATGACAAAAAGGAGGAGCGTGTATATGACACAGGATCTGACAGTTGGAAAGCCGCTTTTGCGGGTCTGGCAGTTTGCCGTTCCGGTGCTGTTTGGGCTTCTTTTGCAGCAGGTATATTCTCTGGTCGATACGGCCATCGTCGGCCACGCGCTGGGAGTGATGGCACTGGGCGGCGTCGGTGCAACGGGCTCGGTCAACTTCCTTGTGCTCGGCTTTTGCGGCGGTCTGTGCACCGGCATGGCGATCCCGCTGGCGCAGTCATTCGGTGCGGGTGAATATCACCAGCTGCGCCGGTATGTGGCGGGCTGCGTTTGGCTGGGGCTTATCATGTCGGCGCTGCTGCTGGCCGTGACGCTTCCTGCTACGCGCGGGCTTCTGCGCCTCATGGGAACGCCGGCGGAGCAGATGGACTATGCGTTCGACTACATCTTTATCATCTTCGTCGGTATTCCTACGACGATCCTTTATAATATGGGCGCGTGTGTCCTGCGCGCGCTGGGCGACAGCAAATCGCCGGTGTGGTTTCTGGCGGCCGCGTCGGCCATCAATATTGTGCTTGATCTGCTGACGGTGTGCGTGCTCGGCATGGGCGTAGCGGGCGCGGCGATCGCTACGGTTGTCTCGCAGCTTGGCTCGGGACTTCTGTGTGTCGCATATCTCAAAAAGCGATTTCCGATTCTGCACATGGAAAAGGACGATTGGAAAACCAGCCGGCCGGAGGCGATGCGCCTGCTCGGCATGGGCGTCCCGGTCGGACTGCAGTTTTCCATCACGGCCATCGGCTCCGTCATCCTGCAAAGCGCTGTCAATTCCCTTGGTGCAGTGTGTGTGTCGGGCGTTGCAGTGGCGGGGAAAATTTATACGCTGCTGGCCTGTCCGTTCGACGCACTGGCCATGGCGGCCACAAACTTCACAGGGCAGAATCTCGGCGCGGGCAAGTATGACCGCATCAAGCAGGGAACGTATGCCTGTATGTTCATCGGAATTTTGTACTGCGTTCTGTTCGTGTTGATCGCACAGTTTGGAACGCGGTATCTGGCGCTTTTGTTCATGAACGCGGACGAGGCGGCGAACGTCATGGACTACACGCAGCAGCTGAGCGTCGCGTTTGCCTATGCAACGCCCCTTTTGCTGGCCGTCAACGTACTGCGCCTGTCCATTCAGGGCATGGGCTACAGCCGGTTGTCGCTGATTTCCGGCCTTCTGGAGATGCTTGCACGCACGGTCGTGAGCCTTTGGGCCGTGCCCGCGTTCGGTTTTGACGCAGCCTGTCTGGCAAGCCCGTTTGCGTGGCTGCTTGCCGACTGCTTCCTGATTCCTGCCTTCTACGGCTGTCTGAACGCCAGACGGCGTCAGGCTGCCCGCGTGCGGCAGGAGTTGCCGTCAGAATAAAATAAACATAAGCCCGGATGCTGCGCATCCGGGCTTTGTTTAATCCATCATGGAGCGGGTCTGCTCCTCACGGTACTGGTGGGTGTAAAGCTGATAATAGGCGCCCTTCGCGTTCATCAAAGAGCGGTGCGTACCGCTTTCGATGATCTTGCCGTCGTGCACGACCAGAATCACGTCCGCGTGGCGGATGGTCGATAGGCGGTGGGCGATGATAAACGAGGTACGGCCTGCCATGACCTTTTCGATGGCGTCCTGAATAAGCCGCTCGGTCACGGTATCAACGGAACTGGTCGCCTCGTCGAGCACGAAAATCTTCGGCCGGGCGATCACCGCGCGGGCGAAGGAAATGAGCTGCTTTTCGCCGGTGGAAAGCTTGTCGCCGCATTCGCCGACGTCCGTATCGTAGCCCTGTTCGAGCTTCGCCGCGACTCGATCCGCGCTGACCGCTCTGGCCGCCGCGTAAACCTCCTCGTCCGTCGCCTCCGGCCGGCCGTAGCGGATATTCTCGCGGATGGTGTCGGCAAACAGGAACACGTCCTGCTGTACGATGCCAATGGCCCGGCGCAGGGAGCGCTGGGTGACGGCGCGGACATCGCGGCCGTCGACGGTGATGCTGCCGCTGTCCACGTCGTAGAACCGGGGCAGCAGCTGGCACAGGGTGGTCTTGCCGCCGCCGGAGGGCCCCACCAGGGCCACCGTCTCGCCGGCGGGGATGTGCAGCGTCACGTTGTGCAGCACCTCGGCCTTTTCGCCGTAGGCAAAGGAGACATCGTTCACGTCCACGCGGCCCTGTACATGTTCGAGGGGCCGCGCGTCCGGCGCATCCTGAATGGACGGCTCGGTGGCCATCAGCTCAATGAAGCGGTGCAGGCCCGCGAAGCCGTTGGAGAACATCTCGGCGAAGTTGGCCAGCTTGCGGATGGGACTGACGAAGGCGGTGACGTATAGGGAGAAGGTGATCAGATCCACATAGTCCATTTTCTCCCCCATGATGAGCCAGCCGCCCACGGCGATCACCGCCACCGGCAATATGCCGGTGCAGAACTCCATCACCGCGTTGAAGCGGCCCATCTCCTTGTGAAAGCCACGCTTGGCGGTCTTGAACACCTCGTTGGCCTCGTCGAACCGCTGCTGCTGGGCTTCTTCGTTGGCAAAGGCCTTGGTGGTCCGCACGCCGGACAGGCCGGACTCGATGGCGGCGTTGATGGTGCCGGTCTTGACCTTGGCAGCCCGGGAGGCGGCGCTCATCTGCCGGCGGCGGCGCAGGGCCATGGTCAGCAGGACAGGCAGCAGCACCAGCAGTACCAGCGCCAGCTCCCAGCGCAGGGTGAACATCACCGCCAGCGCGCCCACGATGGTCACCAGGGAGATGAACAGGTCCTCCGGCCCATGGTGGGCCAGCTCCGTCAGCTCAAACAGGTCACTGGTCAGGCGGCTCATCAGCTGGCCGGTGCGGTTGCGGTCGTAGAAGTCGAAGCCCAGCTCCTGAATGTGGCGGTACAGATCGCGGCGGATATCCGCCTCTACGCGGATGCCGAAGGTGTGGCCCCAGTAGGCCACCACGAAGTACAGCGCCGAGCGCAGCACATAGGCGGCCACCACCACCGCCATGACGATGAAGAATACCCGGAACTGCCGCTGGGGCAGCCAGGTATACATGGCGGCGCGGGACACCAGCGGGAACGCCAGGTCGATGCAGGCGATGAGGAACGCGCAGGACAGGTCCAGGGCGAAGAGCCGCCGGTGGGGTTTGAAGTAGGAGAGGAATATCCGCAGGGGGCTGCGGGTCTGATAATCTTTCGTGGTCATGCTATGCCTCACTCGGTGTTTTTTTGAACATATAGTATAGCACATCGGCACGGCGTTCGCAATAGCACGCAGCGCCCCGGCTTGCGTGTCGGGGCGCTGCGTGTTATAATTGGGCCATGACCTGGCCGATAGGGCCGTCGATGGTGACGGCGGCGCCAAGACCGCTGCCGGCCCCGCCCTTGTTGATGACCGCCAGCTTATGGCCGCGGTAGTACTGTATCAGCCCGGCGGCGGGATAGACCACCAGCGACGTGCCGCCGATGATGAGCACGTCTGCCTGCCGGATATAGTGGATGGCGCGGGCCATCACGTCCTCATCCAGGGACTCCTCATACAGCACCACGTCCGGCTTAATGATGCCGCCGCAGGTGCAGCGGGGAATGCCGCGGCTCTCCGCGATGCGCTCCACACCGTAGAATTTCCCGCAGCGGGTACAGTGGTTCCGCAGCACGCTGCCGTGGAGCTCAAGGACCTCCCGGCTGCCGGCCTTCTGGTGCAGGCCGTCGATGTTCTGGGTGATGACGGCCTTCAGCTTCCCCTGCCGCTCCCATTCCGCCAGCTTGCGGTGGGCGGCGTTGGGCTGGGCGTCCAGGGCCAGCATTTTGGCCCGGTAGAAGTCGTAGAATTCCTCGGTGTGCGTCTCGTAAAATGTGTGGCTGAGCATGGTCTCCGGCGGGTATTTGAATTTCTGGTGATACAGGCCGTCCACACTGCGGAAGTCCGGTATCCCGGACTCGGTGGATACGCCGGCGCCGCCGAAAAACACGATGTTGTCGCTGGCGTCTGTCAGTTCTTTCAGTCTGCGGATGGTGTCGTCCATACTGTCCCTCCATTTCTTTTGTAAGGAGCATACGCTATGAATATTCAGATCTTCGGAAAAAGCAAGTCCTTCGACACGAAAAAGGCGGAGCGCTGGTTCAAGGAGCGCCGCATCAAGTACCAGTACATCGACCTTGTGAGCAAGGGTGTATCGCCGGGGGAGTACCGTTCCATCCGGGCGGCCGTGGGCAGCTTCGACGCGCTGGTGGACAAGGACTGCCGGGCGTATGAGGCGCTGTACATGGCCTATATCACGCCTCAGGCGGCGGAGGAAAAGCTGCTGGAATACCCGGAGCTGTTCGCCGCACCCATTGTCCGCAACGGGAAGCAGGCCACCGTGGGCTATTGCCCGGAGATATGGCAGACGTGGGAATAGGAATAAGGGCTCTCATCCGTGCGCCGCAGGCGCACGGTTTTTTTCGGGCAGCACCGCGGCTTTCACTGTGCGGTGTTGCCCTTAGTCCGTGTAGCTGTGCTCCACCGTGACCACGGCGTAGTAATTGCCGTCCATGGCGCGGACCAGAGCGCGTATCTCCTGCGCTGCCTGGGCCGGGGTCTTGCTGCTGGAGAAGGGCAGCACCGCGTCAAAGATCAGGTTATCGTGGGTGGTGCCCCGCACCACCCGGAAGTCGTGGATGGTCAGGGACGGCTCCACCTGCTTCACCAGCGCCGCCACCTGCTCCCGCAGGCGGGCGATGGACGCGTCGTCCGTGTCCACGGGATCCATGTGGATGACCGCGTGGCAGTGGAGCCTCTCCATCAGTTCCTTTTCAATATTGTCGATCACATCGTGCATGGCCATGATGTCCCCGTGGGCGGGGACCTCCGCGTGGAGGGTGATCATCAGACGGCCGGGGCCGTAGTCGTGGACCACCAGATCGTGTACGCCCAGCACGGTGTCGTTGGAGAGGACGATATCCCGTATCTGCTGCACCAGCGCCGGGTCGGGCGCCTGCCCCAGCAGGGGGGACAGGGTCTCTTTTGCGGCCTTGTAGGCGGAGAACAGGATGAACAGCGCCACCACCAGGCCCACATAGCCGTCCACCGCCAGACCGGTCCATTTGCCGATGAGCATGGCAAGGAGCACCGCCAGGGTGGAGACGGTGTCGGAAAGGCTGTCCGTGGCGGTAGCCTCCATGGCGGCGGACTTGATCTTCCGGCCGACGGCCCGGTTGTACAGCCACATATAGACCTTCACGCACACGGAGGCGGCCATAATGGCGATAGCCATCAGGGAAAAGGTGACGGCCTCCGGATGGAGGATCTTGTCAAAGGAGGACTTGGCCAGCTCCACGCCCATCAGCAGGATCAGGCCCGCTACGATCAGGCCGGATATGTACTCGATGCGGCCGTGGCCAAAGGGGTGGTCGGTGTCCGGCTTTTTGCCCGCCAGACGGAAGCCCAGCAGCGTCACCGCCGAGGAGCCGGCGTCGGACAGGTTGTTGAAGGCGTCCGCCGTGACGGCGATGGAACCGGACAGCTGTCCGGCGAAGAATTTGCCGATGAACAGCAGAATATTCAGTGCGATGCCCACAGCGCCGCACAGGGTGCCGTAGGCGCGGCGGACGGCGGGGGAGGACACGTTGTCCCGGTCAGGAATGAGCCAGCGGCTCAGCAATCGTATCATAGCAGTCGTCTCCTTTCGGCGGGTAGACCCAGCGCTTTGTCAGCCAATAGCACAGAGGGATGGCGTACAGCAGTATCTCGTAGGGGATGGCGGACATGTCCGCACCCAGCATGGCCAGCGGGATGGACACGGAGATGTTCCAGGGGATCAGCGGTGAGAGGACGATGCCGGAGTTCTCGATGTCAAGGGCCATCTCGCCCCTGCCGTGGCCGCGCTTGGTGTAGTCGTCCTCCAGCAGCTGGTTGCACACCACCGCGCAGGTGGACTGGTTGCAGAACACCATGCTGCACACCACGGAGATCGCCGCGCAGGCGGGGAACCGCCCGGCTCTCCGGGCCAGGCGCTGGGCCAGATGCGCCGCGCCGTTCAGCACGCCCATGCCGCCCAGCAGCCCGGCGTACAGCCCGGCGCTGACGGCCATGATGGTGGCCGAGACCATGGACATCATGCCGCCGCCGGAGAGCACGTCGTGCAGCGCGCCGGGGGCGGGGAGGTAGCCCAGCACCGCATCCCGCAGGGTGGGCAGCAGAGCGCGGCCCTGGGCGAACACCGTCACCAGCAGCGCCGTCAGCGCACTGACGGCCATGGTGGGCCGGATGGGGACCTTGCACAGCGGCAGGATCAGGATCAGCAGCGCCGGGATGGCCGTCCACCAGCTGAGGCTGAAGGTGCCGGACAGCTGGTCCAGCACACCGCTGTCCACCATGGCCAGCGGGTGCGTTACGGACAGGGCGGCGTAGGCCGCGAGGCTGACCAGATAGGGCAGCCAGCCGGTGCGGTGCATCATGTGCAGGTTGTCATAGAGCTTGGTATCGGTGGCGGCGGCCACCAGCGTGGCGCTGGAGGAGGCCGGCGAGCAGCGGTCGCCGAAGTAGGCGCCGGCCACGATGGTCCCCGCCGTGATGGCCACGCTGACGCCGCCGGAGCGGGCCAAGGCCATCAGGATCACGCCCAGGGTGCCCACCACGCCGAAGGACGTGCCCAGGGCGTAGGAGATGAAGCTGGTCAGCAGGAACGTCACCAGCAGGAACAGCTGCGGCGTGATGATGCGCAGCCCGTGATAGATGAAGAAGGCGATGGTCCCGGCGCTGCGCCACAGGGCGGTGATGGCGCCGATGAGCATGTAGATCACGATCACGCAGCACATTTTGCGGCCCTGCGCCCAAGCGGCGTCCCACATGGCCCGCACGGTCATCCCGCGGCGCAGGCCCAGGGCGGCGAAGGCTGCTATGCCCACCCATATCGCAAGGATCAGGGACTGGCCCAAAAGGATGCAGAGACTCACTGCGGCCAGAAACAGCAGAAAACAGAAGACAGCGCCCATGTTACCTCCCCGGGATGGTCAGCGTCATGCGGCAGCACAGATCATCCAGGTCGCTGTCGGTGGCGGCGGGAAGGCGCAGGCGTCCCCCGCATTTGGCACAGGTCAGGTCCACCGCGCCGCGGCGCACCTGCATGGTATATTCGTGGCTGCCGCAGGCGCAGGCGATACCGCCCCGGGCGGCGATATCCTTCAGCTCGGACAGCACCTCATACATGATGACGTTGTCGGTGAAGGCCTCGTCGGGGCCGGCCTTTTCCTTGGCCACGCGCAGGGCCAGACCCTCCATGGCCTTTCGCACCTGGGGTTCCTCGCCGATGTAGCAGCATAGCTCCTGCTTTGCCGGACAGGCCAGGCCGATGCCCCGGCCGTGCAGCAGCGCACCGGCGTCGCACTCCGCCTGGTGGTGCCCACCGCACACGCCGCAGGGCACCTGAAGCCGGAAGCGCAGGCCGTCCGTCTCGGCGGTCAGAGCTTCTTTGCCGCATTCGCATTCCATCCGCGCCGCGGCGGCGTTCAGGGCGAAAACGCTGCGGCTGTGCAGCACCGCTTTGCCGCAGGACGGACAGATATATCCAAAGCTACGCATTTCTTCCATGACATACGCTCCTTTGTCAACCAAAAGTCACAACAAGTTCCTGTATTATATACCATTTATTCGCTGTTTTCCAGTATTGCGGGAAAAAGAGTTTTACATTATAATGGCGCCGTTATCCCACACTTCAAAGGATGTGATACCGTGCAGAACAGGAGCTTTGCCGCGGCGGTGAAGGCGGCGTTTCCCCACACCATCCCCATTATGACCGGCTATCTGGCCGTAGGCATGGCCTACGGCGTGCTGATGGCCTCCAAGGGTTACGGCTTCCTGTGGGCCGGCTTTGTCAGTGCCTTTGCCTTCTGCGGCAGTATGCAGTATGTGGCGATCACACTGCTGACCACGGCTTTTGATCCCCTGCAGGCCTTTGTGCTGAGCCTGATGGTCAACGCACGGCACCTGTTTTTCGCGCTGGCACTGCTGCCCAAGTACCGGGGACTGGGCAGGCTGCGGTATTTTATGATCTACACCCTCAGCGACGAGAACTTTTCCCTCTCCTCCTCGGTGGAGCCGCCGGAGGACACGGACCCCACGCTGTTCTACTTTGCCATGAGCTTCCTGACCTGGCTGTACTGGGTGGCGTTCTCCATGCTGGGTGGCCTGCTGGGCGGGCTGATCACCTTTGACATCACCGGCATCGACTTTGCCCTGACGGCGCTGTTCGTGGTGCTGTTCATCGAGCAGGTCGTCAAGAAAGAGAACCGTGCCCCCGGCGCTGCCGGTCTGGTGTGCGCTGTGGCGGGTCTGGCCGTTTTCGGCGCGGACAACATGGTCATCCCGGCCATGGTGCTGACCCTGGCGGTCCTGCTGCTGGGAAGGAGGAAACTATGCGCCTAGACACGATACATTCCCTGATCATCGTGGCGATGGTGGCGCTGGCCACCCAGATCACCCGATGGACGCCGTTCCTGCTGTTCTCTGGGGACAAGAAGCTGCCGAAGGTGGTGGAGGATCTGGGCAGGCTGCTGCCGCCGGCCATGATGGGCCTGCTGGTGGTGTATAGCCTGCGGAGCACCGACCTTCTGGGCGGCAGCCACGGCATTCCGGAGGCCATCGCCGTGGCGGTGACAGCCGGGCTGCACCTGTGGCGGCGGAACACGCTGCTGTCCATCCTGGCGGGCACCGCCTGCTATATGCTGCTGGTACAGCTGGTGTTTTGAAGATCTGCGAAAGCGCCGTCCCGCGGGACGACGCTTTCATATTTTCCCGCAAACAGCGCACACTACGGCCAATGCTATGTTTGCGAGGTGCGTATCATGGACGTAAAACGCTTGAGCCGGCAGACCTGCCGGTTTTTGCAGCCGCCGGGAGTGGTCAGCTTTGCGGCGGTGGCGGGAAAGCTGGAGGGCGAGGGGCCGCTGGGCGGCTGCTTCGACGCTGTGGGGACGGACGCCTTCTGTGGGAAAAAGACCTGGGAACAGGGCGAGGCACAGATGCAGGCGGATGCCCTGCGTCTGGCCCTGCAAAAGGGCGGGTTGGCGGCGGAGGACGTGGACTGCGCCTTCGCCGGGGATCTGCTGAACCAGAACATTGGGGCCACGTTTGCCCTGCGGGATTTCAATATTCCCTTCTATGGGGTATATGGGGCCTGCTCTACTATGGGGGAGACACTGTCGCTGGCCGCTATGGCCGTGGCCTCCGGCGCGGTCCGTATGGCGGCGGCG
>ENA-ORSK01002732-ORSK01002732.1-human-gut-metagenome-genome-assembly--contig:-NODE-2732-length-11325-cov-6.849335_pt1 | contig 11325 bp, 16 predicted proteins | sample MGYA00242192_ERZ509159 | MGnify/ENA primary metagenome ERZ509159 (study PRJEB26280, sample SAMEA2338663) | human gut metagenome | biome: human gut; feature: human-associated habitat; material: faeces...
AACTGGAAGATGAACTGGAATTAGCAGAAGAAGCACTGGAAAATAAATACGGTATTGATGATTAATTCCATATCGACTTCTTCAGAAACCGACAAAAGCAAATGTATCTCCTGTATGAGGTGCGTGTCCATATGCCCAGTTCATAGTTATTGATAAGAGAGACATTTCCTTCATATGTAGAAAGCGCCCAGTTTTCTTTGCCATAAAGTGCAACATATTCTGTAATAAGCTCGTCCAGTGTTTTGCATTTACGGACGACAAATGATCCCATCTCTTTTTTATATTCAATTTCTTTTTTTCTTCTCTTTGCTTCGGCTTTCGTTTCATAGGTTTCCCACTTCTGTTTCCTCTCACCTTTTTCATTCGTATAAGAATAGATTACATTAAATTTTCCGTTTCGTTCTCTTATAGATGCCATATTATTGCATACTCCTTTCCAAATCTCTTTGCTCCATCCAGTCCTCAAATTCATCCCGACGGATCCTAACTCGACTGCCAACTTTTATTACTGTGAACTTTCCTTTATCCGCCCACTTGTTGATCATGCTTCTGCTGACCTTTGCCAGATAGGAAGCTTCATCAAAAGTAAGATACTTTATATTTCCATTGCTTCCTCGTATTCCGGTCTGTGATAATTTCTTCCGCCGGAAATTAGCCAGGGCAATATTTTGTTCCTGTGCAAGTTCTTCATAATCATTCGATGGATCCAGCTTATACCGATCCTGACCTTCCAGGAATTTTCGAAAACTCTCTTTTGTGATCCTTTTCTTTTCTGCAATCACAATGAATTCAAAAAAATGACTATACTTTGGATTATCAAGAATTGTATATACTGCGCTTCTGGTTGTTCCAAGCAGCTGTGCCATCTCAGGCATCGTAATTGTTGCATCTTCCAGAAGGGCGTCTTTTTCTCTGTCTTCCTTTGTTCGATACCGGGACTGGCTTTTATACCAGTTCTGAAAAGATTCTTTTGGTATTCGTTTCCAGTAATCGACAATAACAGCTTCCATTTGATTTTTCTTGAGTAAATCATAAACAAGATACTCATCAACACCCAACAGATCCGCAACTTCCTTAACGGAATAGGACCAGGATTTCAATTCTTTCCCTGGTTCTTCTCCGGTAACTTTATGGTATTTAATCTGATTGGCGTACCATTTTTCAAAGCTGGCAATATTGATTCGTATCTTTCCAGCAATCTCTTTAGATTCAAAAACATTTTTATGCACCAGCCAGTATCGATCTGTCTTTTTTAATCCCAGCAGCTTTCCCATTTCCGGCACGGTCATCCAGGTTCTCTTTTGTGTCGGACGCCGTTTGTAAGGACTGTCTTCTGATATCTTTGAAATGATCTCTTCAACATCGTCCATTTCCGGAACTTCTTTTTGTTTCATAATTGCTGTTGCCATTTATTCTTCACTTCCTGTCTTTTTTAGTGTTAGTTTTTTTTCTTATATCATATCTCAAATCCAGATAAAAATTTAGGATGTCGATTGCAGACAAAATCTGCCTGATCAACACCCTGTTTTTTATTGTTCCAAGTTATCGAGCCAGTCATCGAAACTCTTCTTAGAGATGCGATACTTTCCGCCATCCAACTGGATCCACCGGAATTCCTTTTTCTTTAAAAGGTTATAAATAGTAGGTCTGCTGACTCCTAAGATTTCCTGTAACTCTTGAACTGTATAACATCTTTTTTCTGACATTTCTTTATCCTCTTTTCTTTGAAATATGAAAGAAAAATTATCCCTTCATATAACGAAACGCTCAGAGCATGTTTTACAGTGGTCAAAAGCAAATTTTTTTACTTTTTTCTTACGAGTTTTCTTTAATGCAACTCGTAACATTAGATTTTTACATTTTTCATGAAATTAAGTAAAGAAAAAGAGCATATGGAATTGAATCCATACACTCTATGATTACTGGAACTTTATTTCATTTTTAAAACAACAAACTTGAATTTAACTCTCCCATCTTGCAATTCTGATTCCCCAAACTCGAAATTCACCATATACAAATGCATCGCCGTTTGTCAGATGATATGTTTGTGAAAATCCTAAACTTCCATAATCAGCAATTTCATCCGCAGTTTGTGTGCTTCCAAGTGTTATAAGCGGACATTTTCCTGGGTCAGTGCTTCCAATCAAACGAAATCCCTCAATAGCAACAAAAATCCCCCAACAAATAAGAATACCTAAAACTGCTTTTAAAATTTTCTTTTTCATATTCACCACCCCACAAATACCGATTTTTCGTTCTCTGCGACTTCCCAATAAACGGGAAGTTGGTTACTTTTTGTAATTCATTTTCTTACTTAATACCCCAAACAAAGCCAATAAAAATATTCCAATTCCAAGCAATACGCCAGCCACTTTCATTAATTCATTGTTTGTATACTCTGTATCCGGAAGAATCCCATACTTGTAATAAGAATAACTAACATGGTCTGTGGTATATGCAGCTATGGAATCTCCTACATTATATTCCGAATATACAAATCCCGGTACTTGCATTCGCTTGTGATAATCATTCACTTTTCCATTGTTGTAGTAGAAGAAATAATTCCGAGATATCGTATCAGCCGAAGCAGCTTCAGCCCTTTTACCTGTAATCACAATATCCTCCATATAGTAATCTTCTCCCAGTACCATCTCTTCCATTTGTGTATTAAATGCTTTAGATGTCAAAAGTATATTTATCCAGACTGTAATGAAAGCTATACTTAAAATAATGAAACAAATCCAAAACAAAATTTTCTTTTGATTTCCAGTTAATATTTCTTTTGGTTCTTGGTGCTTAACCAATTTATTACTCATTCCATAATACCTCTAAAGTACTTTTTTCTTCTTCCTTCCCTTCGTCCAAGAAGTGTATCTCACTCAAAGAACTCGATCAATCCCGATTTCTCAGTTTCAAAAACTTGGAATTTGTCGGATTCTTTAGAGCCAAAAATTTAATCCAAAAAGTTCTTTATTTCGCTACTTATCTCTTCATACATATAATCGTGTACATAATGAGGGCAATCCAATTCAATGTATACTGCATTATCTGATTTTGAAATGTATTCTTCAGCAATACTTCTCCATGTTTTCTCATCAAAGCCTGTGCCACCTGAACCATTGGAAATAAATAATAACATTGGTACTTGTGGAACACCATATGCTTTTACAACACCGGCACTTTCTTTTATTTCTTTTGCTTCATTAATCATCGTTACCGTTGCTGTTCTGTTATAAAAAACAGCCCTGTATATTTCTTTTTCATTATCAGTTAATGTTCCATATTTAATAGCATCACTCTCCGAAATACCCGAAATCCATCTTGTAACTCCTAACGCTGCAGCATATTGTCCCAATTTCATCACCGGAATGCTAATTTTCATTTCGTCATAATATTCTGGAACTGCCATATCTAACCCGACAATAGCTTCTACTTCTTCTGGATACTGCTGTGCCCAATATAGAGCTTCTATTCCTGACATTGAATGTGGGCAAAGGACATACGGACCATTTATTCCGGCTTTATCAAGTGCTGTTCTAGTTTGTCCTAAAACTGTATCTATATCTCTGTCACTATCTACAATATCACTGAACCCATATCCAAATTTTTCTACCACAACAATTCTATAATCATCACTCAATAAAGAATATAACGACTTAAAATCCAAAATTGGTGAGCACGTTCCGCTACCTGATAAAAACACAAGTGTGTGACCACCTTCACCTTCAATATATATACTCATATCGTGACCATCAACTTCTACCAATTCTCCTAAAGGAGTCAATAAGTCCTTCTCATTTGACAAGCAAATTTTATGGCGAATAAATGAGATAGTCAAAAACAACATTAAAATCACTATGATAATGACGATTACTTTAATACACCTCTTTAATACTATCTTCATGAGTGCTTCTTCCTACAAGAAAAATTTGTATCTATCAAATTCCGATTTTCTCAATTCTCCAAACTGGAAGTTTATCACTTCTTCATCTTAGGAGCAATAAGCAGCACTACTGTCACAAGAAAATATACACCATACAGTAACCAAGTAATTGTATTACTCCAAGGGAAACTCTTTTCCGGATGATTCAATGCAAACATTATAAATACAATAGCTATAATTAACATTGTCAAACCGATAATCCTTGATATACTCTTTTTCATGTAAAGTCCCTCCTCGTATCAAACTTGAATTTTCATTTTATCGCAGTTCCAATATGCTTATCCAATCTCCATTGCGGAGCATCACTATCATCAGCCCAATACTCATCCAATGAAATAATCTTATCATTAACAATTTTAATAAATGACGTTACATGAAATGAAACACTCTTATCCTTCGGATATACATTAGCAACTGTTACCAGTAAATTACCCATTTCTTCTGTTCTTTCAACCACTCCATTCCATTCTCCGGGATATTCGCAATTCGCAATAATATACTCGTCCAGATTGAAATGTTCATTCGTACAATGCCAATTTACATATGCATCCTCATGAAAATATTTTCTGATTTCATTCTCATCTTGAACGAGAACTGCTTTCCAAAATTCATGTATATTCATTTTTTCATTCTCCTTAAAATATCGATTTGTATTTATCCTGTATATGCATTTTCAGCAGTATTCTTGAAATCGTGTTTTTCTAACCACTGCTTTTCATCTTCGTTTTCCGGTATATCAATTCTTTCAATCTTGAAAATTACAGGGCGTGTGCCGTCATTGCAGCAGGCAATCATCATTCTTTCATCATTTGTCCAACCATGCATAATCGAACCACCCTGTAATGCTGTATAAACATACCTACTAATAGCATCCCATGCTTCTCCACAGAATTTTCCATTCATAAGATGATAAAAATCATCCTGTTGCGGTGTCCTTTTCAAAAGAAATGTATCTCCAACCTTAAAACATGGACACGGTCCTGATTTCGGGTCAGCAAGATATTTTTCCTGAAGTTCCGGAAAAACTTTTGTTTCCAATACAGTTATTTTACATTCATGTTGCATTCGCCAACACCTCCAAATTCCGATTGAGATTTCACCTGTTTTAAGGAATTTAATAATTGTTATATTTTGTTATCAAATTTCTCACAAGCTATTGAAAACACTAAGTTTGTGACAGGTGAGTTTGCCCTTATATGTTCATAAGGGAAAAAGCAAGGGCAACAAATCATATAACACAGTATAACACAAAATGAAACTGACATTAAATAAGCTTAAGACCGAAATTCATCAAATATGAATTTCGGTCTTTTTACTCAGTTTATGTATAAATACTTTTTAAAATTTTCCGTTCTGATTCTGCCATGTTGACTTATCAGCGATAGTCTCCATTACATCCCTGTGCTCTGCGATTTTTCCATTCTCAACTCTGAAAAGATCGTAGTAGCTTGTGAGCTTATTAGGATTTCCATTTACTCCCGGTTCCAAAGCTTCAGCAATTGTTCGCGAATCGGTGCATAATGTTCCCCAATAAGTCCGAAATCCATCTCCTTATAAGTCCAGACAGCACAGCCGATACCAAACTGCCGGAATACGGTATCCACATCCGTGAACCAGCGCAGAGTATCTTCTACAGGAGCCTGATCAATAACACCGAATTCTCCACAGTACAAAGTCACTCCGGCATCTTTCGCAGCAGTAACCGCCTCCATTACCATTTCCGTGATAAATTCTGTTCCCATAGTCTGTGACCGTGCCTTACAGACCACTTCTCCCTGATATCCGATGGGCAGTGACTTTGTACGATAATAGTCCATTGCTTCCGGATAATAGATATCTTCGGTCTGGCTGATGGTCGGTACCCAGTGTGCTTTCTGATGGGTAAACAGCAACGGCTCATAGAAATGGAACGTGAACAATATATTTTCATCCTTGGGCTTCTCTAACAGTTTCAATGTCTTCACACTGTTCCATTGAATTCCGCCGTATATAATAATGGTATCTCTGGCTATTCGGCGAATAGCGTCCACCGTTTCCGCAATGAGCAGATTCCACGCTTCCGCATTTTCCTGCTCTACCACTTCATTCAGCAGTTCAAACGCAACATGAGTCTCGTTCGCATAATGCTCTGCAATCTTGATCCACAGATTTACAAAACGCTTCTGCACCATTTTATTTGTAAACAGAATATTCTTTTTCTTATCTCCGGCATTATTAAAATCGTAGCCATACGCTTTATGCAGATCCAGTACAATATTCAATCCCTGCCGTTTACACCATTCCACCACTCTGGTCACATAGGCAAAGCCCTCTTCTCTGGTTCTGCCATGTTCATCTTCCAGTACTTCATAATCAATTGCCAGACGTACATGGTCAAATCCCATGGAAGCAATCTTACGAATGTCTTCCTCCTGAATAAATGCATCGTAATGTTCTGTGTTATGCACACACTGAGATAAATAGCCACCTAAATTGATACCTCTCTCTAATTTCATGCTCTTGCCCTCCTGATCCTTCGCAACGGAAAATTTATAATCCTGCAGTTCTTCTTTTCTCTAGCATATAATTTCAAACATCATTTATATATCGTTTCTATACTATTTTTATCGTTTTTATGCTATATTATTTATAGCATCAGAGTGCCACTATCTTCACTCCACAAGAGAAAGAATCGCATAGCGGTTTTGAAAACACTGTAATCATTTCAGAAAGGTGTCCATATGAACATTCCTCAGGAACTTCTCTATCAACAATATGTTCGCAGAGAATTAGAGACTTATCGCGCCCCTTATGATCCGGAAGCGGAATTCTACAGCTATGTCAGGCAGGGAAATACTGAAAAAGTAAAAGAATTATGCCATGAATCTTTTCAGGAAAAGAAAGGCCTGGGTGTCCTCTCGGATTCTCCTCTGCAAAATCTGAAATACCACTTTACCATCACTGCTGCTATGCTGGCAAGATACTGCATCGAAGGAGGTATGGAAGTCACAGAGGCTTATGATCTCAGCGACTACTACATTCATAAGGCGGATCTAATGAAATCAAAAAAAGAAATTTCCGCCCTGCACCCGCAGATGTGTCTGGATTACACTACTCGCATGGAAAAATTGCATAGAAATCATGCCTGCTCCCGTCCGGTTGCCCAGTGTCTGGAATATATCTATGATCATTTACATAATCGTATCACTGTCCCGACGCTCGCCGCTCATGCCGGCATATCTCCCGGTTATTTAAGTCACCTGTTCGCAAAAGAGATGGGAATTTCCGTCAGTTCCTATATACAGAACAAAAAAATAGAGACCGCTCAGAATATGCTTTGCCATTCCGATTATGCGATCTCTGTAATTTCTTCTACACTGGCGTTTCCCAGTCAAAGTTATTTCACATCTGTATTTCGGGAAAAGACCGGGAAAACACCAATGCAGTATCGTGCAGAACACTTCCGCACTTCCGGCATCCAATAAAAAGCCGGAAATGTTCTTATCTCTACCGGGCCATGGCAGGTGGAGATAAGAACATTTCCATCAAAGATGCTCCTGTAAAAAGAATTTGTCCTGTTGAATCCCGATTTTCTTAATTCTACAAACTGGAAGTTATATGGCATTCCAAATAAAACAAAAGGCAAATACGCACCCCCATGCGTTGCCAGTTTTCTTCTTTACCATTAACATTCCGTAAATTGCAATAACTGTGGTAATTATTTCTACAATCCCCCAAAAAGAAGTGCTAAATGGGTGGAAAAGTATACACACGATTGCACAAGTAATAGCTCCATAATCTAACCATTCATTTGTAGTAGGGTATCTTCTATTGATTTTGTCACAAATAACAACATAATTAAATCCTTCAAAAAAGCCCCACACAAGAACGATAAGAGCCATTCCTAATATTGAAAATGGAATACCACTTGCAATTACATCATCTGTGATTAAAATACTGAAAGGTTGGTAGCCATTGAATTGACCTGATAAAAAAATATAACAGATGGACGGGATAAAGCATATAATCGTCCCGATGATTGCTTTGAAAATATTTTTTCGTATCAATCCAAAATGCGTGAAACTTTCTTTTCGCAAAATGCAAACGATTGTAATTCCCAATCCAGCTACGCCAAATTGTACTCCTGCATTAAGTAATAATCTTGGAATAACTGAAATATTGCTGTTCGCAACAAAACTCATTAGTTGTTTACCTGTTGCAGCGTAAAATAGGAAAACTCCCAATGTTACCAAAGCTATAATCCAAAGATCTGTTTCTAATCTTTTTTGTTCCGCTGAAAGTTGTTGTTTCTTCATATATGCTCCTTAAATCCCGATTTTCTCAATTCTCCAAACTGGAATTTATCATATTTTACCAAGTAATTCCACAATCCCTGCTACTACAAATGCAACCACCAAATACAGTACAGTAGCCGCCCCTCGTTTTACCAACACAGTCTTCCAAGGCTTTACATACGGAATTCCTTCCATACCATCTATATGCCAGATTCTGCTGTGCTCCACCCATAATCTGTCAATCACAATACCATCAAACCAGTTCATGACCACAAGAAAAAGACAGGCTTGAATATATGCCGTTTTAAAATCCATAACATGATGCCAAACAGAAATAATCAAGATCAGAGCCACAAATATAATAATACAAAATGGTATCATAAACCACTTTGATCTTTTCATCACAGTTTCTTTATCAGCAATTCCACGTTTCTGTGCTTCTTCTATATATTCTTTTGGATAAAAATATAAAATTACTTTTTTACCTGCATAATCACTTAACTTATGCATTTCTTCATTCTGATCCGGTAATTCAAAATCCGGTGCCTTTGTTCCCACCTCTAACATCAATTATTCCTCCACTTCCGTAAAATCAGTATGTTTTATTGTCTTTTTATTTCCAGCAATTAGTTTATGACCGGAATATATAGCCATAATCATGCATATCAGAGAGCCAAACGCAAAGTATTTGTGTGCTTCTCTTAACCCTTTATATCCGGTATAAAAAGTTCCGATTATGGAAACTAAAGCTCCAAGTGACCAGTATTTATGCGCCTTCATTATATACCTCCATATTTTCTTGTTAACATCATAATACACCTGCTAATTATTTTTTTAATACTATTATTTCTCATTAACTTATGCTTTTTTGTACAAAACAGTGCATGCTTCTTCTTAAGAGCTTTATATATTATCCAATTCTCATTAATATATCTTCTGAGAGATAGTAACACTTATGGCTGTAGAAGCTTCTTTACCAGTACACTTTTAATTTGACGTGAAATTCGTATATAAATAGAATGCTGTAAATATGAAAAAACAGTTCATAAAAGTGTTATTTTACGAACTGTTTGTATTTTTGTCAATTTTGAAAACATAAATTTAGCTGTTAAAAACTTGCAAAATATTTTCTAATAAATCACCAAATGAGTAATAAGCCTGTACAGATATGGGCATTATTTTTACATGAATTTGTATGATAAATATATGTATATGATATCCATAGCATATACATATATTGAAAAATATCATTTCCAACTATTCCTGTTAAATAGGCTTCTTGTTCATTTGTAATTTTATTAGCATTGACATAGTATTTTCAAGTGTTATCTATCATAGGAACATTCGCCACTTTGTCTGAATCATGATGGAAAGCTTTCCCTGTTTTATTTTAGTATCGGTCTGGATTCTCTCTCATAAAGATAAATTCTGCTACAGAGCGGTCATATGTTTTAATGTGTCCAAATAGCCAATCGATTACATTTTTCTGTACAAGTTCACTAAACTGTTCTGTTGGTCCTTCATAATCCTGAAGGTATTCTTGCAGTTCCTGAATTGTCTTTTTAAACTCTTCATGTTTTTCGTGATGTTTTTCATACTCTGGATAACCAGCATTTTCCTGAAGCTTTTCCTCTTCTTTGAAATGAAAGTTAGTATACTCATCCAGATAATCCAGCATTTTGATTGCTTTTAGCTTGCTGTCGCCATTTTGACATGCAGTTACAAAGTTCTGGATACGTTCAATCAATTCTTTATGCTGTGTATCAATTGTTTTATTTCCTGTTATTAAATTGTCATCAAAAGTAATATTTAAATCATAAGTCATAATCTGGTCTCCATTTCTTTTTTATTTTCTCTTGGATTCTTTTTGTGTCTGTCAGTTTCACATCTAAATTTTCTGCTTACTCTTCTAAAGGAACAAAAACATCTTTTCCAAATCCATAGATTGGGCATACCCAATGCTCTGGAATATCCTCAAATGTAATTTTGGGAGCGATATCTATGTTTAGATTGCCTACTGCTGGTTCATAAATATAGCCACATTGTTCACATTCATATTTTTTCTTTTCAATGTTTTTTTTCTTAGTTTTCTATGCTTGTATTATACATGATAATTTTTTTTTTTTCAATAACAGTAATAGTCGTTATTTTTATTTTGAATTCCAGTAATATCCGTATAAAATATAACGCAAGGGCTGCTGTGGTCCTTCATTTTCTTCTTTGCCGGTTCTGACTTTTTCGCACCTGCACACTTTTCTTTTATGCCTTTAAGGACTGATTTTTTCTTTTCCCTGTCGCTTGCTTTATGCTCAAGATGCTTTTCCACTGCCGGAAGATAGTTTTCCATGGTGCCTGTCTTTCCTTCCGTGATCGGGTTGATGTCCAGCTTTATTCCTGCTATTGTCATGCCGTCTTCATGAAGCATATCAAAGAAGTCATCCTCCCTGATGCTGCTTTATACTCCACAGCCACATCTATATCAGAGTTTTTATTTTCTATTCCCCTGCTTCTGGTTCCTGTCACTGCCACATAGATTATCTCTGCATCAAGACCGTTGTCTCTTATCTTATCCATTACATAATCATGCACCTGGCTTTCTATATCTGCCGGACCCAGACCGTCTATTCTGTGAAATTTTTCATTGGTTCTTTCCTTAAATCCTGCCACTGCATCAGGAACATCCGCATCCGTTTTCATCTTCTCCGCTTCCGGCTCTGCCCCGGCAATTTCCGTTTTCTTTGCTTTAAGCTCCGACTGGACCTTTTCCCATACCAGCTTCAGATACACATTCTCATTTTCCATAAGCTCCCATTCCAGATCTTTGCACTCCTGCAGTGTTTCAAGCTTCTCTAAGAATAGCTGTCTTAACAATTCGTCAAAATAATACAGTTCCACAATATCTTCAAACCTTGTCCCATCCTTATATTTTTTAGTGGTTGGGTTCTTAAAGATATCCTTATATCCACCAATCAGTGAATAATAACTTGTCTGTTTTAAAATCTCCTTTGCATATGCCTCATTATCAATCAACAGATTTTTCTGTTTGGAACTGCAGGCTTTGGTGGCAGTGATATCTATTTTCGGAAAATCCTGATTATCCGGCAAATC
>ENA-ORSK01002741-ORSK01002741.1-human-gut-metagenome-genome-assembly--contig:-NODE-2741-length-11283-cov-3.880923_pt1 | contig 11283 bp, 10 predicted proteins | sample MGYA00242192_ERZ509159 | MGnify/ENA primary metagenome ERZ509159 (study PRJEB26280, sample SAMEA2338663) | human gut metagenome | biome: human gut; feature: human-associated habitat; material: faeces...
GCCAAGGGATCCTTAAACCGTAGGTTTGAGTGGTTTTCTTTGGTAACTTTCTTTTGACAAAAAAAGAAAGTCACTCGTGCCGGGGCACGAAACGCCCCATCCCGCGCCCGCAGGCGCAACACCTGCTCGCCGCCGGGGCGGCGAAGCACCCATCCTCCCGCCCGCAGGCAAAAAAACGCATAAAAAGACCGCCGGGAGGCGGTCTTTTTCATGTCTCGAACCACGTCCACGGCGCCGTGCGCGGCGGCGCCAGCTCAAACGCCATGGCCTCTCCCGTCTCCGGGTGCCGGAACGCCACACCTGCCGACCACAGCGCGATAGGCGTGTCTGCCTCCGCCGCGTCTCCGTACCGCCGGTCGCCCACCAGCGGCATCCCCCGTGACGCGAACTGCACCCGTATTTGGTGTGTTCGCCCCGTCAGCAGCCGGACCTGTATCAGCGCGTATCCCGCCCGCCGGTCCAGCACCCGGTACCGCAGCCGCGCCTCCCGCACGTCCTTTCCCGGCCCCTCGGCCACATAGGTCATCCGCCGCGTCTTGTCCCGGCCCAGCAGGTCCGTCAGCTCTCCCTCGTCCGCCTTCGGCATTCCCTGCACCACCGCCAGATACGTTTTCTCGAATTCCCCCTCCCGTATCTGCCGCGACAGCTCCCCGGCGGCGTAGGCGCTCCGTGCGAACACCATCAGTCCCGCCACCGGCGCGTCCAGCCGGTGCACCGTCCGTATGCACGCGGTGTGCAGCGTCTGCCGCAGCAGCTCGGGCATTCCGCCCGGTTGATCCACCGACACCACCCCCGCCGGCTTTACCGCCACCACGATCCGCTTATCCTCATACACGATATCCATGCTGCGCCCCTTCCGTACCTGTTTTTGCCGTGCCTGACATATAGCTTACATGTCCCTGTAACATCCTCTGCACTAAGGTATCATAAGCGTACAAGAAAAGTAAAGTAAAAGTAACACAAAAAGCAAGAAAAAAATACTTGACAGGACGGGTCTAATGCGTTAGACTAAAAACAGGTCTACTACATTCGACCAAGGAGGAAAACCCTGTGGAAACACCGAAAATTTTTGACAGTGAGCTGCGCTTCTGCGAGATACTCTGGTCCCACGAGCCGGTAAAGAGCAGTGAGCTGGTCCGTCTCTGCGCCGAGGAGCTGGGCTGGAAAAAATCCACCACCTACACCGTGATCAAGCGTCTCGCCGAGCGCGGCGTGGTGCACACGGAGAACGCCGTCGTCACATCGCGCGTCGCGCGCGAGGACGTGCAGCGCGCCGAGAGCCGTGCCTTCGTGGCCCACAACTTTCACGGCAGCTTGCCGGCATTTCTGACGGCTTTCATGGGAAATTCAAAACTTTCCAAAGAGGATGCCGATGTGCTCCATGCCATGATCGACCGCTTCGAGCAGGAGAATTCCGGACGTAACTGAACCGCGCTGCGGCATACGATGTCATGCCCTGCGCCATAAAGGAGAAGAAAAAATGGATAGTCTGTTTACCTCCGTGCTGGAAATTTCCTGGCAGGCGGGCCTCATCGCGCTGGCGGTGATGGCGGTGCGGCCGCTGCTGCGCCGTGCGCCCCGCCGGGCCGTGTGTATGCTGTGGCTGCTGGTGGCCCTGCGGCTGTTGCTTCCCGCCCGATTGACAGTAGAGAGCCCCGTCAGCCTCCAGCAGCCCGAAAGCCCGCCCATCCTGGCCTATCAGGAGCTTCGCCAGCAGGAAAAGGTCTATGTTTCCACCCCGCCGGAGCAGCGCCCGGAAATGGCAGGACCCGTTGCGGCACAAGGCTTTGCGCTGCTGGATCAGCTGCCCGCCATCTGGCTGACGGGCGTGGGCTGCATGGCGCTGTACATGGCCCTCAGCCTGCTGCGTATGCGCTGGCGGCTCCGCGCTGCCCCCCGCATACAGGACAATGTCTATCGCTGCACCGACTGGTCCACGCCCTTCGTGCTGGGCGTGCTTGCACCCCGCATTTATGTGCCGGAAACCGTGTCGGAGCAGGACTTTCCCCAGGTGCTCGCCCACGAAAGGTGCCATATCCGCCGCTGGGACCATGTGTGGAAACCGTTGGCGTTTCTGCTGCTGGCGGTCAACTGGTTCAACCCGGTCCTCTGGGCGGCGTATGTCCTGCTGGGCCGCGACATGGAGCGCGCCTGTGATGAAATGGTGTTGAAAAACGCCACGCCCGCCCAGCGGGCCGCATACTCCCGCGCACTGGTGTCCTGCGCCGCCCAGCCGAAAATGGCGGCGGTGTGCCCGCTGGCCTTTGGCGAAGTGGCTGTGAAAGAAAGGGTGAAGAACGTGCTCAACTATAAGAAGCCCGCCCTCTGGGCTGTCATCCTGCTGGTCGTCGCGGCGGCCATCATCGGCGTGTGCCTGCTGACGAAGCCGGCGGAGGACAAGAGCGGCTATCCCCTGGACGCGAAGAAGCTGTACGCCCTGCGGACGGAGTATATCGGTGACAATGCCGCCGTGGGCGCGATACTGGACGCGCTGGGCTTCCGGGCGGCCGGCGCTGCCGGCGATGGTCAGGCGTATACCTACTCCTTTGAGGTCGAAACGGCCAGCGAGCCCTACGGCGTTGTGGTGCGCTACGCCTTTGCAGGCGCGCTGCCGCAGCGCACCGCGGAGTGGAACCGGGAGATGGCCCGGCGGGGCTATCTGGCGCTGGCACTCATCGACAACGCGGAATGGCTGCGGTGGGAGGACGTCGGTGCGGAAGGGGAGACCCCTGTGTCCGGCACGGTGTACGCCGGGGACTATGTGGCGGCGGACTACAACGCCGTGCGGGGGAGCGCCGCGGGCCTGCAGGCGCTGATGGATACCCTGCAGGCGTGTCTGGAGGACGGCTCCATCGCGTACTATCCCGGCGACGCCCTGTCGGACTTCACGGAGATCACCCCGTGGCCCATACTGGGCGAGGACGGCGTGGTCAGTGCAAAGGCGGAGGATTACGGTATTGTGTATGGTGCGGCGCAGCTGCCAGACTGGGAGACCGTGCCCCTGAGCTATCTGTGCGCGTACTATCTCAACGGTGACGGCGCGTATGCCGAGGGTGCCATGGACGTGCTGGCGCACCGCTACCAGCAAGCCCCCAACACGGTGAAGGCGTATCTCCGCCGGCTGGCGGGACAGCAGGTCCCCGACGGCCGGGGCGACGCATCGGAGGTGCTGCTGGCGGATATTTCCCGGTATGCCATGTCCCAGTTGACCGGCGGGCTGCCGGTGGCCGCCAGTTATGAGAGGGACCAGCTGAGCATCTCCGTGTCGGAGGTCTATTCCGTGGTGTACCGCACGGTGAAGTACGACGAGAATTACAGCGAGGACATCCCGGTGTATGAGGTGGGCAGCGGCGCGCAGCTGTCCGTGATAAAGGGTGAGGGCTTCACCCTCTACGGACGGTACAATGAGGAGAACGTGGCGCTCCACAACGGAGATGTGGTAGAGCTGACGGAGCAGTTCGTGGGCCTGGGCATGGATGGACAGTACGCTGTACGGTTCCAGTACCGGAGCGCGGCGGAAACGGCGGAGCTGGAGGTCTATCAGATCACGTGGGAGACGGGCGGTTCCGCCAAGCAGGTCGTGCCGCTGACGGAGGAGCAGGTGCAGGCCATCCAGTCGGAGAAGGGGCTGGTGCAGCCGGAGTGGCATCAGGTGTGCGCCGAGCTGCACCGCAGCGGCGAGGACGATGCCCGCTATTGGGGCACTGCCGATTACCCCGTGCCGCCCACGGTGCTGAAAATACTGACGGAGCAGTGCGGCTATACCTTCGTCACGCCGGAGGATTTCCGGGGCAATATGACCGCCGCCAAGCTGGAGTTCTACGGCGGCGAGACGTACACCGCCGCCAAAGCCGACCTGCCCGCCCTGCAGAAGATGCTCACCAACGCCAGAGACTACGGCGGCGGAGCCGCCTGCTGGTTCACCGCCAAGCTGACGGTGACCTTCGACGACGGGCGGACAGTGTCGGTGCTGAAGGGGACGGACAGCTGCGCCAGCTTTACGTTCGGCTCGTGGAACTCCGCCATGGTGTCCGACAGCGAGAACCGGCAGTTCTGGCAGATATTCGGCGTGCCCTTTGAGGAATAAATACAGCAGAAAAGCCGCCCCGATGGGGTGGCTTTTCTATGCGTACCCGGTATCTCAGCCGTGGTAATACCTCTTGGCGCAGAAGTCGCGCTCTACGCGTACCTTGCCGGTGTCGGTGAGCCAGTCGGTGAAGTTGGTGAAGTTCCGCTCCACGATGCTGAATTTCAGCTCCTGCCGGGTGCGGATGTTCTCCCGCTGGCAGAAGGTGTATATCCAGTCGGAGAACGTCATGCCGTCGGTGAGGTCGTCCAGCAGCTCCCGCTCCTTGCGGTGGATGAAGGCGATGTTGCTGTCGATGAGGGCAGACAGCTCCGCGCGGTCGGTGATGATCTGCTTGTGGGCGACGATATAGGCGGGGTAGTCGGTAGAACGGAGGGCGGCCTTGCTCTCCAGATCCCTGGCGACGAACATACTGGTGGGCAGCTTGGCGCCGTCGATCAGCGCCTGGTCGATGAGGCAGTCACCCAGATAGGCCGCGCCGTCCGGCGTGACAAAGCCCAGCTGGCCTGCCGAATGGCCGGGGAGAGACAGTACACCGAACCGGGCGCCGTCTACGTCGATGTGGTCCTCCTGGGGGAAGATGACCCGATCTGCGGTGAAGCACTCCTCCAGAAACAACTCACGGCTTTTGCCGTAGGTCAGGGCCACGTAGTTAGCGCGGTAGCTGTCCGGGTTCACAGAGATACCGGCTTCGATCAGGGAGATGGCGGCTTTTGCGCCGTATCGCTCCTGCAAATACCGGACGTTGCCGGTGTGGTCGAAGTGGGCGTGGGAGCAGAGGATGGCGCGCAGACGCCAGCCGCTGCCGTCGATGAGCGCGGTCAGGCCGGCTCTGTCCAGCTTGGCGTAGCCGGTGTCGATGAGCACCACATCCCGGTCGGTGAGCTTATAGATGGGCAGCAGGGCGGTGGCGGCGACGGCCGCATATGTATTGCCCAGCACGTGCAGAAGTTCCATGAAAATCAGCCTCCGGAAAAGTGTTTTCCCCATTATACACCGCCGGTGGGAAAAAACAAAGCCTTTCGTTTTGCATCATGCGCCGCAGGCGCAGGGCACGCGGGAGAATGTGGAGGGATCTGCAAAAAAGAATTCAGAAAAATTTTCGATTTTCCCCCTATGCAAAACGGGAGAAATAAGGTAAAATACCTGATAGAAAATTAGGGAGGAACGGCGATGGAGCAACCAGTATTCAAGCGGGTGCTGCTGAAGATCAGCGGCGAAGCGCTGGCCGGCGATAAGCACTTCGGTCTGGACTTTCAGGTCATGGGCCGGGTGGCGGACGTTATCAAGCAGTGTGTGGACATGGGTGTGCAGGTGGGTATCGTCATCGGCGGCGGCAATTTCTGGCGCGGCGTGAAGGACGGCGAGGGACACATCGAGCGCACCCGGGCCGATCACATGGGTATGCTGGCCACGGCCATGAACTGCATGGCCATGGCGGACGTGCTGGAGCAGAAGGGTGTGGACGTGCGTGTGCAGACGGCGCTGGAGATCCGGGCCGTGGCGGAGCCGTATATCCGCGCCAGGGCCATTCGGCACCTGGAAAAGGGGAGAGTGGTCATTTTTGGCTGCGGTATTGGCTGCCCGTTTTTCTCCACCGACACGGCGGCGGTGCTGCGGGCGGCGGAGATCGACGCGGACGTCATCCTGCTGGCCAAGAATATCGACGGCGTGTACGACAGCGACCCGGCCAAGAACGCCGACGCGGTGAAGTTTGACAGCATCACCTACGACGAGGTGCTCAAGCGCCACCTGGCTGTGATGGACTCTACCGCCACCAGCCTGTCCATGGATAACCATATCCCGGTATTGGTATTTGCCCTGAAAGACCCGGAGAATATCATCCGCGCCCTGCGCGGCGAAAAAATCGGAACGATCGTGAAGGAGGACTGACCCCATGTTGAAGGACGAGTACAAGGTTTACGAGGAAAAAATGAAGAAGAGCATTGAATCCGTGATGAGCGACTTCGACACCGTGCGTGCCGGCCGCGCCAACGCTTCCGTGCTCAACCGCATCAGCGTGGACTACTACGGGACCCCCACGCCCATCCAGCAGATCGGCTCTATCGGCTCGCCCGACCCGCGGACGCTGGTCATTACCCCTTGGGATGCCAGCATTCTGAAGGGTATTGAAAAGGCCATTCAGGAGTCCGACTTGGGCATCAACCCCCAGAACGACGGTAAGTGCATTCGTCTGGCTTTCCCCCAGCTGACCGAGGAGCGCCGCAAGGAGCTGGTCAAGCAGATCCACAAGTACGCCGAGAACGGAAAGGTGGCTGTGCGGAATATCCGCCGGGACGCGATGGATAACTTCAAGAAGCAGCAGAAGGCGTCCGAGATCACCGAGGACGAGCTGAAGATCGCCGAGAAGGACCTGCAGAAGCTGACCGATGACAGCTGCAAGGAGATCGACAAGATCCTGGACAACAAGGAAAAGGAATTGATGTCTGTTTAATGGGACTGTTTACGAAGAAAACGCCCCATACGGCGGGGGAGGTGGACAGGAGCCGCCTTCCCCCGCCATATCGCTGTTATTATGGACGGCAACGGCCGCTGGGCGAAAAAACGCGGTCTGCCCCGCACGGTGGGGCACAAGGCGGGGGCAGAGGTGTTCCGCGACATCGCCACCTACTGCAAGGAACTGGGAGTGGAATACCTGACGGTATACGCCTTTTCCACAGAGAACTGGAAGCGGCCCGCCGATGAGGTGAATACCATCATGGGCCTGTTGGAGCAGTATCTGCGGGAAGCTATCGACACCATGGAAAAGGAGCACATCCGCCTGCGGTTCTTCGGCGACCTCAGCGCACTGTCCCCGGAGCTGCAGGCGCTGGCGCATGAGACGGATGACATCTCCGGCCGCTATGCGGGGTTCCAGGCCAATGTGTGTCTGAATTACGGCGGCAGGGCGGAGATACTGCGGGCGGCGCGGCTGTGCGCGGAGCAGGGGGTGGACTGGACGGAGGAGAACCTCTCCGCCAATATGTACTCTGCCGGTATCCCCGACCCGGAGCTGATCATCCGCCCCAGCGGCGAGATACGGCTGAGCAATTTCATGCTGTGGCAGTGTGCCTACAGCGAATTCTATTTCTGCGACACGCTGTGGCCGGATTTTACCCGGCAGGATATGGACAGAGCGATCATCGACTATCAGCGGCGGGATCGCCGGTTCGGCGGCGTAAAGTGAGGTGACGACCATGAAACAGAGAATACTGGTGGCGATCATCGGCGTGCCGGCATTGATCGGCGTGCTGTGCTTCGCACCGGATTGGGCCACGGCGGTGCTGGTGGCGGCGCTGTGCTTCATCGGCTGCCATGAGTTCATGGCGGCCGCCGCGCCGGAGAAAGCGGCGCGCTGGTGGGGGCTGGCGGCCACGCTGGCGGTGTTCACCGTGTTCACGGTGTATTTCAGCGGCGGTGACTTCACGGGTACCGCCATACATACGATCATGGTATGGCTGCTGGCGGCGCTGATCGTGGTGATGTTCATCGCGGCGGTGCAGGCCTTCGGCAAAGACGACGAGCTGGATTTTCCGGATATCAGCGCTATGGCGGTGTCCGGATTGGTGATCCCGCTGGCGCTGGGCTGCCTGGTGCGGCTGCGGATGGTGGGATACGGCGCCGGACTGGTGCTGATCCCGCTGGTGTCGGCGTTTATGAGCGACTCTCTGGCGCTGTTCGGCGGGATGCTGTTCGGGAAAACAAAGCTGGCGCCCAGAGTCAGCCCGAAGAAGACACGGGAGGGTGCGGTCAGCGGTCTGGTGGGCGGCATGGTGGGAATGATCCTGTTCCGGATATTCTTCTTCCTATGTACGGAGGTGCAGCTGCACATCGGCTGGTGTGTGCTGTTGGGCTTCGTGGGCGCGGTGCTGGGGCAGCTGGGCGACCTGAGCTTCTCCTGCGTGAAGCGGCAGTGCGGCATCAAGGACTACGGACGGCTGCTGCCGGGCCACGGCGGCGTGCTGGACCGGTTCGATAGTGTGATCTTCGCTGCACCGTTGACGTGGATGCTTATCAACGCTGTGACGCTGTATTGAGGAAGGACCTATGACGAAAACCATCGCCCTGTTGGGGGCTACCGGCTCCATCGGGCGGCAGACGCTGGAGGTGGCCGGGGAGTTGGGCCTCCGCGTGGCGGCGCTGACCGCCAATACACAGGTAGACCTGTTGGAGCAGCAGGCGCGGCAGTATATGCCGCGCCTTGCGGTGCTGTATGACGAAAATGCGGCGCTGGCGCTGAAAAAACGGCTGCAGGGGACCGGCATTGAGGTCATGGCAGGGGAGGAGGGCCTGTTGGCTGCCGCCGCTATGACCGAGGCGGACACGGTGGTGACTGCCGTGATGGGCAGCGTGGGGCTGCGTCCCACACTGGCGGCAATCCAAAAAGGCAAGCGCATCGCGCTGGCCAATAAGGAAACGCTGGTGTGCGCCGGTGAGCTGGTGATGGACGCGGCGGAGAAATATGGCGCGGAGATCGTGCCGGTGGACAGTGAGCACAGTGCGGTGTTTCAGTGCTTGCAGGGCTGCCGGGACCGGGGTGAGGTGCGGCGTATCCTGCTGACCTGCTCCGGCGGGCCGTTCTACGGAAGGACCTTCGACGAGCTGGAGCACATGACGGCAGCGGATGCCCTGCGCCATCCCAACTGGCACATGGGACCGAAGATCACGGTGGACTCCGCCACACTGATGAACAAGGGACTGGAGATCATCGAGGCCATGCGGCTCTATCGCCTGCCGGTGGAGCAGGTGCAGGCGGTGATACACCGCCAGAGCATCGTGCATTCGCTGGTGGAGTTCCGGGACGGGGCGCTGCTGGCGCAGCTGGGCACGCCGGATATGAAGCTGCCCATCCGCTACGCGCTGACGTATCCCTACCGGGCCGAGAGCCCGGATAAGCCGCTTGATCTGCTGACCTGCGGCGCGCTGACCTTTGCCGAGCCGGACGAGAGGGCGTTCCCCTGTCTGCGTCTGGCACGGTATGCCGCAGCGGTGGGCGGCACCGCCTGCGCCATACTCAACGGCGCCAACGAGGCGGCTGTGGGACTGTTTCTGCGAGGCGAGATCGGCTTTAACGATATCTCCCGGCGGGTGGAGCGCGCGTTGGAGCGGGTGTCGGTGCAATATCAGCCAAGCCTTGCGGATATACTGGAAGCAGACAAGGCGGCGCGGCGCGCTGCCCTGTGACATCCGGAAAAGGAGCTTGTATACATGATCGTATATATCATAGCGGCCCTGCTGGTGTTCGGTATTTTGATCGCCGTCCATGAGCTGGGGCATTTTCTGGCGGCCAAGGTCTGCGGCGTGCGGGTCAACGAGTTCGCCATCGGCATGGGACCGGTGCTATGGAAAAAGCAGCGGGGGGATACCCAGTATTCTCTGCGGGCTTTTCCGGTGGGCGGTTTCTGTGCCATGGAGGGGGAAGAGGAGGACTCTGACGATCCGGCGGCGCTGAACCGCCAGGGCTTTTGGAAAAAGCTGATCATTTTTGCCGCCGGCGCGGCCATGAATTTTCTGGCGGGGCTTATTATCATCTTCTGCCTGTATGCGCCGGCGCAGGGGTTCTATCAGCCGGTGATCTCCGGCTTTGCCGAGGGTTGTCCGTTGGAGAGCGCCGACGGCTTGCAGACCGGGGACCGGCTGGTGTCCATCGATGGGGAGCGCGTGTACATTTACAGCGACGTGAGCCTGCTGCTTGGCCTGAATAAGACTGGCACATTCGACCTGGTGGTGGACCGCGGCGGGGAGAAGGTGCGCCTGGACGACTTTGCCATGACGAGACAGACGTATACCGATCAAAGCGGAAATGCGTACAGCGGCTACGGAATATACTTCGGTGCGGCGGCGGCTACCTTCGGCGACAAACTGGCCTACACCTGGAACAATGCTGTGGATTTTGTGCGTCTGGTGCGGCTGAGCCTGCAAATGCTCTTTACCGGGCAGGCGGGCCTGCGGGATCTGAGTGGTCCGGTGGGGATCGTGTCCACCATGGTACAGGTAGGTGAGCAGGCGGAGACGACCCAGGCGGCGGTGGAGAACATCGCCTACATCGCGGCGCTGATCGCAGTGAATCTGGCGGTGATGAACCTGCTGCCGCTGCCGGCGCTGGACGGCGGGCGGATATTCTTCCTGATCATCAACGCGGCAGCCATGCTGCTGTTCCGGAAGCAGGTACCGGCTAAATATGAGAACTATATCCACTTCGCGGGACTTATTCTGCTGCTGGCGCTGATGGTGGTGCTGGTGTTCAGCGACGTGGGAAAGCTGATCCACTGAGGAGGCGGGGACGGTGACAAGACGCATACAGGTGGGCGCGGTACCGGTGGGCGGCGGCGCGGCCGTAAGCATACAGTCCATGTGCAATACGCCCACGGAGGACGTGAACGCCACGGTGCGGCAGATACAGCGCCTGGAGCAGGCGGGCTGCGAGATCGTGCGTGTGGCGGTGCCCACGGAGGAGGCCGCACGGGCCATTCCGAGCATCAAGGCGGCTATACACATCCCGCTGGTGGCGGATATCCACTTTGATTACCGGCTGGCGCTGCTGTGTGTGGACGGCGGTGTGGATAAAATACGCATCAACCCCGGCAACATCGGGTCGAAGGACCGCGTGCGGGCCGTGGCCGACGCCTGCCGGGAGCGGGACATTCCGATCCGTGTGGGCGTCAACGGCGGCTCGCTGGAAAAGGACCTGCTGGCCAAATACGGCGGCGTCACGGCGGAGGCGTTGGTGGAGAGCGCCTTGGGCCATGTGCGCCTTTTGAACGACTGTAATTTTGACGACATCTGCATCTCCGTCAAATGTTCGGATGTGCCGGTGAATATGCAGGCCTATCAGCTGCTCCGCCAGCGGACGGACTATCCCCTGCACCTGGGCGTCACCGAGGCAGGTACCCCCACCATGGGTATCCTGAAGTCAGCCATGGGCATTGGGGGGCTTCTGTGCCTGGGTATCGGCGACACCGTCCGGGTGAGCCTGACGGCGGACCCGGCGGAGGAGGTGCGTGCGGCCAAGCAGATTTTATCTGCCGCCGGGGTGCGGCGCTTCGGACCCAACCTCATCTCCTGCCCCACCTGCGGCCGCACCAAGTACGACATGATCCCCATTGCCCGGGAGGTGGAGCGGCGGCTGGAGGGCTGCGAGAAGAATATCACTGTGGCGGTAATGGGCTGCGTGGTCAATGGGCCCGGAGAGGCTG
>ENA-ORSK01002744-ORSK01002744.1-human-gut-metagenome-genome-assembly--contig:-NODE-2744-length-11278-cov-2.599840_pt1 | contig 11278 bp, 4 predicted proteins | sample MGYA00242192_ERZ509159 | MGnify/ENA primary metagenome ERZ509159 (study PRJEB26280, sample SAMEA2338663) | human gut metagenome | biome: human gut; feature: human-associated habitat; material: faeces...
CAAAAAGAGTTTTTTCATATTTTTTGTTTAAAAGATTATTGAAAAAAATTTTTATGATGATATAATTAAATTAAGGACTGTTAATTTTTAATTTCCTGTATTACATTTTATATACAAAACAATATTGTTTTCTCGGAGGAACAGATGATAAAATTAAATGATAATAAAACAAAATCCAATTTACTAAAACTTATAAATAAAGAAATTTCTTTTATAGACACTAGTTTGGCTTACCAAAGAAGTCTTAATAAAGAAGTTCTTTTATGTATGAATTTAATTACTCAAAACTCTGAAGTTATTGAAACTGCTATGGAGTTTAGTAAAAATTATGAGGCGTTAAATAATGTTATGTCTTTGCTAAAAAAATCCACTTTTAATATTGATACCTTAGAGGCTTTACTTAGTCAATTATATGAAATTAAAAATAATGAAAATAATACTACAATAACTAATAAAATATCTAAGTTTAACGAAAATTACTTAGATGTTATAGATGAAATAACAACAAATACTATGAAAATAGAATGTTTTCTAAAGGCTGACTTTCAAGAAGTTGAGAATCAAAATAAGGCTATTGCAGAATCTGCTAAAAAGGTAAAAGTCAGAACAAAAGAAGTTAACTTATTGCCTAATACTTTAATTATTTCAGAGATAGAAAATAGAGTTATCTTACCATATACTTTAAGTGATATTAAAAATATTTTAAAGGCGAGTCCTGCTAAATACACTTCTGCTCAAGACGTTATTAATCAGCTATATACTATTCCATTAAAATATTATAAAAATTCTGCGATTTCGCGTTTTAGAGAAGCTTATAAACTTGTTAGAGAAAGAGATAAAGGCACATTACTTCAAGCTGTTGATTTAGCTACAGAATTATTCTTTAATTATAATTTGCATCCAGCTATTATAACTGCTTGTAAAAACTCAAATGAATTAGATGTATATTTATCTTGTTTGGAATATAATGAATTAGAGGATTTTACAAGTTTTAAAATAGTATTTCAAGGCTTGCCAGCCGTTTCTAAGAAGGCTTTTAAAAAAGGTCATAATTTTATGAATAAGCTTAGCCATATAGATTCAAATGCAACAGCACTTACAAATCAAAATTCAAATACAAATACAAATATAAATTAAAAAAATGTGAACAGCGTTCACATTTTTTTGCTATCTACAAGCACTTATTCAATAATTGGTAGCTAATTTTACTTTGCTCTCCTTAGCTGGTCTATTTTTTTATTTTTTCTTCTTTTTATGCTTTTCATTTTCATATCTCTATTAAATAAGAATAATAGTATAAGTATTATTACAATAAATATAGTTGTAACTTTTGATTCTAGTATTTTTATTACCAATCCTAATGATGGAATTCTTTTTACAAATTTTCCTTTTATCTGTTCATATTTTATTATTACATTATTATTGTAATAATTGTTATCTCCCTTAGTTGTGTAATTCGATTTTTCTCCTAACCCTTGTATTTTAGTTATTCTTTGTACTTTTATTATTCCATTTTCATCAAATATTATTATGTCTTCTAAATTCAAATCTTCTGGAGTACATTGCTTTGCTAATATTAAATCATTCGGCTTGATTGTTGGCAACATCGTTTTATCTTCTGCCACATATATTTTTGTTTCGCCTATTTGTAATTCTAATTTTTTATTAAATATGCCATATACTGTATTAATTACATTATATAAAATCATTAATATTAAGATTAATCCTAATATTTTTCTTGGCAATGCAAATATTATTTTTTTTACTTTATTTTCTCTTATCCTCAATTTTTTTCTTTTCTCTCCTCATTTTTTTCTTTTCTTCTACTCTTCTAGTATTTATATATATAATCAATGCCAAGTTTAGTAATAATATAACATAAATTTTATCTTCTAGTAATAATATAATATTTCCTATACGTGGAATTTTAAATACTAGTGTACCAATTATCTGTTCATATGTTATTTCTTCTATATCATTTACTTCGTTATTATCCCCTTTAGTTACATATTTTTTCTCTTGGTCTGCATAATTTATTTCTACAATTCTGTGTGTTATTGTCTTTCCTTCTTGTTCAAATGTAACTATATCATCTACATTTATTTTACTTTTTTCTATTCCACTAACAATTATTATATCTCCAACATTAATTGTTGGCTCCATACTATTTGTTGTAATTATATATGCCTTATATCCAAATATGGTTTTTGCATTTGTTTGGTCTAATGTAGATTTAGTTATAAGAAAAATATTATATAACAGTATTACTATAACAACAAATAATACATTTTTTATTATTTGTCTTCGTCTTTTATTTTTTTCATTTCTTTTTTCTATTTGTTCAATATTATACTCCATTATATTCCTTTCTTCTGTGTATTGTGTATTTTGGGTCAGTTTTCTGCTGACCCTAAATTAACCTTATTATCCTGCCAAGCAGAACTGTCCCTTTTGACCCTTAAAGGACTGTCCCCCAAGTGACAAATTGTCACAAAAAGGAACGTCCCTAAGTGACAATAAAGTAGTCATATGCTTCTCCTACATATATGTCTCCATCATATAGTTCTACAATTATTTTATAAGTTCCTGTTTTTATATTTGTTGGAATTGCAATTTCAAATGATGGTGTATTTGCTTGGGCTGTAATACTTATTGTTTCATTGTATGTAGTAGAATTTTCTTCACTATAATCTCTTCTATACATTTTTACATTAAATGTTGGATTTTCTATATTCGAGACTGATTTTTCCATATTGACAGTTATGTTTGTTTTTCCTTTTTCTATTATTCTATCTTGGTCATCTACTGTTATTTTTAATCCATATGTACTATTCTTTATTGTTAATGTTTTCTTATCATGATTTTGTATATCTCTTTCATAGTACTCTCCATCTGCTGATGCTAAAGTATCTACTATTATAACATAATCTCCTGTTGATAATGTTTTATTTCCTCCTGTATGTACATTTATATTAGAAATAACATTTGAAACATTCTCTGACACTTTTATTCTAGCAGTACCATTAACGTTTGGATAATATGTTGTTCCATTTATTTCATATGTTATTCCCATTATTTCTTGACCATTTAGCAAAGTTGCATTAGCAACACTCCATATATTTATTGTTATTCCCATTTTTTTGTCCAAATACTGTGTATCATATATTGTTTTTTCATTTACTAATTGCTGTGTAAAAGTAGATGATACCTTTATGTTAAAATCATCTCCTAATCCTATTGTTGTTGGAATTTCTTGTATTTTTGTATCTAATATTGCATCCTTATTTACGTAGACTCCATATTTGCAAGTATCTCTTTGGGTTCCTAAAACATTAATTATTGTTTGTTCTTCACTATTTCTTAATTCTAAATATAAAGTATTATTTTCTTTTGTTTCTGACAACTCTCCTTCTTTAAAATCCACATGAAATACAAATCTTTCAGTTACAGAATCACTTGATGAATCAATGTATGTTGATACTGCTGTTGCTTCATTGTAATTCAAATTTGTTGTTCCCATCTCTAAAAAGTCTGATAAGTTATATACATATTTTACTGCTGTTTGGTCTGCTGAGGTTACTATATAATAATAATATTTATTTGTTACCATATCTAGCATTGTTATCTTAGTTCCTGATGGAAATGCAAAACCATCACCATATGAATCTCTTGAAATCAAAGCTCTATGGCAAGTTGAATAAATTTCATTATACTCATAATTTGAAAAATTGCTTATTCCTAATGCATAATATGTAGAAAATTCACTTGAATCTGTTATATTGGTCTCTATTGTTTCAAATTCCGAAACAAATTTCTCTCCTGGTGCTATTCCCGTTGCATAGCCATTTTCTTGCGTAGTAGATGTTTTTATATTTATTTTTATAGCTAATTCTGATACATTATATTTTAATGCTGTTTCCGGTTTTAACACTGTAATACCTATAGTAACAAAGCCTAAATCTGCATCTTCCGAGATATTTTGTGAATTATATATATTAAAAATTAGATTTGGCACTTGTGTTGAATTATCTGACAAATACTCTGTACTTCCACTATAACTTCCTGATGTCGCACCTGCTGATATAAAGAACTTTGTTATAGCATTTGATGTCCAAGCAGATACTCCAGTTTTCATTTCTAAGGCAAAAGTAGTGTTAGCTTTTTCTTCTGTTGAAGCTATAGTTGGTATTAAACTTCTATCTTTGATTGAAACATCAGTAGCTAAATTTCCATCTATTTTTGAAACATTATATACTGTATTAGGCGAATTCACTGTTGTTAATGGTAATTCTACTGTTCCTATTGTAGTATATTTTCTTGCCGTAATATCTTTTTCTAACTGTTGCTCTTGTGGTACAGTTCCTATTAACCATATATAATATCCTGTATTTTGTGGTGTTACTCCTACATATTTATATGCACTTGAATTTAAATTTGTATAAAATCCATCCACTTCTGTGTTATGATTTGCCTTGTGTTGTCCTAAAACATATACATTATCTGTTCCTGTTAATGTTATTGTTCCTGTAGGATTAGTTGAACTAGTATACATTCCTAAATATGTCATACCATTTATTGTTCCATATTGTGTTACATCTTCATTTGTTGCAATATTAAGGTTATTTCCTTGAAGAATGTATATTCTATTGTCAACATTTGTTGTTACAGTATTTTTATTCGCTGTTCCTATAGTTCCTTCTATTTTAGCTGTTTCCAATGTTTCTGTAGTTCCATCCTCACTTAATAATATGCTAGAATATGCTTTTAGTAAGTTTGCTCCATTATCCAAATATATAGTAGAATTATTTGCTAATTTCAAATGATCAATTTTATTTAAAGTGAATTTAACATTATTATACTTATTTGCTTCATTGGTTGCTCCTAATAAATGAATTGTAGAATTATTTATTAATGTCTGCGTTGCTCCTTCTATTGAATCTAATTGCTTTAATGATGTGCTTGTTCCATAATTTTCTATTGTTATATTTTTAGTGCTACTTACAGTCGAACTTTCTCCATCCCCAAAAACACTTTTGGCTATTGTAAAAACTGTATACCCATTTCCATTTATATTTACATTTGATGTGCCAGTAACTCCTATATGTGAAGTTGTTGTGGCTTTTGCCCCTCCATATATATTTCCAGCTATATTTATGTCTAATTCTCTACTACTATCGATACCACCAATGCTTACGTTGGTATCACCATATATTACAGAATCATATCCTCCACCATATATATTTCCATTAATAGTTCCTTTAGTTATATGTACATTGCTTGTTGCACTGTTCTCTGTAGTACCCACTTTTGAACTGGTTCCTCTTCCTCCACCATACATAGAGTTTGAAATCGTTCCACCTTGCATAATTATATTTGTACTTTGTGTAACTTCTCCTGAATTATAATTTCCACCATATATATTATTTACAGTGCCTGAATTGATTTTTATATTTGTTTTATCAACATTTCCCCCATTGCTAGAACCACCGTACACATTAGTTATAGTTGCTCCATTACAATTAACATTTGTAGTTGTTACTCCACTAGTTGTTGAATAACCTCCTCCATAAACATTTGGAATTGTTGCGCTTGAGCTTGTTAGAGTAACATTGGTTGTTCCTGTAGATGAGTTTAGTCTTCCCGCTCCATAAATTGAACTTGTTATTTTGGTTCCATTTATAGTTATCGTTGTAGTATCTACGCTTGTAGTAGTACCAGTACTAGTTTTACTACCACCCCCATATATGTTAGCAACTTGTCCTCCTGTTCCTATTATATTTGCTTGTGTTACAGTTCCGCCATTTCTATTCCCACCATATACAGTTGTTACTGTGCTTGAATTTATTTTTACATTTGTTTTATTAATATTTCCTCCATCACCAGAACCTCCATATACATTATTTATGCTTGCCCCATTACAATTAATATTTGTAGTTGTTACATTTGCATTTTTTCCTCCACCATATACCAATGGTATCTGCGATGTTGAATTCGTAAGTGTAATGTTGGTTGTAGTTGTTGTTGCCTGATTTCCCCCTCCATATATTGCTGTACTAATCTTTGTTCCATTTATTGTCACATTTGTGGTTGTAGAAACTCCAGCCAAATAATTTCCTCCATAAATAGTACTAACTGTTCCTGAAGTTCCATTTATATTTGTTGTTCTAACATTACCTTCTGAATCAGAACCCCCATATATTGTACTAGCTGTTCCACCTTGTATATATACATGTGTTGTAGTAGCTTGTGCATTTTTTCCTCCACCATATATATTGCCAGTTGTTGTACCACTTTTCAAGTACACATTAGTTTCATTCGTAGTTGCGTAATTTCCACCACCATATATATTATTTTCTAATGATGTTGTAATATTAATATTGGTTTCTCCAGTTAATTCTGCAATACTTGGATTTGAAATAACTCCATTTCCGCCACCATATATTGCTCCTGTTATTGTTGGTGTACCTCCCAATGTTATATTTGAATTTCCTATAACTATTGCATTATATGTTTTTGAAGTGAAGTTATTTCCTCTACCTGCTCCATATATATTTCCACTTATAGTTGGAGAACCACTTATAGTTATATTGCTATCTCCAAATAATGCTCCTCCATCATTTGGAGTTGTTGCTTCTGTTAGTTTTTCTGAATATGCATATCCTCCTCCATAAATATCTCCTCCAATCGTACCTCCAGATATATTTATGTTTGTTGTTGTTGTTACGCTTTGTCCATAGCTGCTATAAGGGTCTGAAGATTTTGCATTATAACCTGTAACACTTCCGCATCCAGCTCCATATAAATTTCCTACTATTTCTCCTTTAGACATATTTACAGTTATAGTACCATAGAAATATGAGTCTCCTACTATACTTGTACCACTTATATTGCCCCCCATACTTCCAGCACAAACTTCATCAATAGAACCACCTATTATATTTATTGTTGTGCTTCCTATAAATGTATTTAATGGATAATTCCAGTCTGTTGGTCTATTGCTTGAATCTCCTAGACTTCCACCAATTAATTCATATATTACTCCATTTTTTATATTAATAGTTTGATTTGCATAAATATTTCCTAAAGTACTTCCTCCTATTACATATCCTATATCATATTGTTTTAGTTTCTGTTCGTACTCTATGTCTAATGTCACACTAAATGTATCACTTGATGATGAACCTGTAAAATTATTAGAAGTAGTATTTGATAAATTGGATACTGCATTTGTCCCTGTATTTCCTCCTAATGCTATTGTTCCATATTGTCCGCTTTCAATAATTATATGTGAATTATTTCTTGGCAATGTAGCATAATTATATCTTCTCCATCCTGCATATACATTAAAGTCTGGAATTGTTCCTATGTTTATATAATTATAATTTGGCATAGTAACTCCTCGTCCCATTGTTAAGCTATATCCTTGTAAATATAAATTTGTTGAAGCAGTTGTTCCATCAGTAAAAGACCCTCTAAATTCCAAATGTTCAAAAGCAGTATCTGCAACCAAGAATCTTCCTGCTGTATCCCCGGCCATTAGTAGGTTTCCTTGATAATCTGTTCCTCCATATGCTCCTGTTATGGTCGCTGGTTTTGACATATTTGCATTTGTTGAGGCACTAAATACAGTAGCAGTATATTTTCCTATTACTACTATTATATTTGTATTAATGTCTCCTGAAGAACTTAATTTCATATATGCAGATACCATAGTTTTTACGGCGGTTTCTGGTGTTAAGCCATCATTTGTATTTGATCCTTCCGCATAATCTACATATATAACTGTTCTATTTCCCTTATATATAAAACTACCTTCTCTTGATAGTTCTGCATTATTAGTATTTGTAGCAACTAATTTATATTCTTGTCCCTCTACTAATTGCGTTAATATTGCTAATGTTTCTCCTTTTATTTCTGTAGCCGTAATTCCAGAAACATCTAATTTATACCATTGATATGTATAATCCTCTAAATTAATTAAGTCCTTTGCCGTTCCTGTTAGTTCTGCTGTTGTTTTTGCTTTTGCTTCATCTATATTAAATGTTATCTTTAACTCTAGTTTTGGAATTTCAAAGCTTTGTAAATAATAAAAGCCATTATTATCTTTTATTATAGAATCTATTTCATAAGCTTCCTCCCAACTAGAGGTTTTTGTAAGTACATTACTTGTTTCAGTTTGTAATGTTCCATTAACATACCACTTATATGTTAATGGTGTTTTTGTATTTTTAGCATCTATATCATATGTTGATGTTGTTTTATTTGCAACAGTTACACTTGTGAAGTTAGAGGTTATTGTATATCCTGTAGTCCAAGGTAAATATGTATTTGTAGAAAGTCCTCCTCCATTAAGTAGTGATATATTATCTGTTGTTTCAGTATAAGCTATTCCTTTATTTGTGCCTTGTACTGATTGAATAACTGTAGCACCTTTTCCCACTGATGCTGCTATATTGTTTGTAGAGCTACCTGTAGTTACTGTTCCATTAATAGATGTACCATTTATTGTTATCGGTGCTGAATATGCACTTGTCATTGTCAAGTTTCCTGCATCATTACCTTGCCATAATGTTAAATAATTACTTGTTGATGTGTAATTTGTGCTATTTCTTAAATAGCCAAATATAGGTCCTATAAATCCATTTGCAGTAATGTTTCCATTATACATACAATGATCTGGCCATACAGGTTGTGAGCGGATTATTCCAACTATTCCACCTACTGCATATTGTCCAGCACTGGCCTCATCCGCACATTTTGTTCCTATATTTATATTAACATCTGCGAAACAACTTTTTATACTATATCTTGCAGTAGAACCTGGATCTGTTTCGCTTATAGTTATTCCATTTTTATTTTTAGTAAATCCATTTGCAACAAAACCTGCCACTCCTCCTACTGCGACCCTAAATGAATTGTTTGCTAATGTCAATGTACTTCCTGCCGTTATTGAACAATTTGTTATACTATTATTAAGAATATTTGCATTTTTGTAAAGTGTTCCTACTATTATTCCAATATGATATCCTTTTTGTGTTGTAGTAGTTGCAGTATTTCCGCTTGCAGTTATTTGAATGCTAATAGAATCGAACATTACATTTCGAACTTCTGCTTTAGAAGTTCCTCCACCTATACTTCCAAAAAAGCCATAAGAATCTATACTTGTAGTTAGTGCTGCTATTGCTATTTTGGCATTTGATATTGTATAACCTGCTCCATCAAAAATTCCCTGAAATGGTTTTTCTGTTATTCCTATTGGTGTCCAATAATTACCATTTAAGTCTAAATTTCTTACTAATTGAAAGTATTGCCCAGAATATGTTGTTCCTGTATTTACATTATTTCTAAATAATGCTAATTCTGCACAGCTTTGTATTAAATAAGGTGATGCAGCTGTTCCATCTCCATATTTAAAGCTTGTTGCAGCAGTTGTTCCATCCCATGTATCTGTCATAGCATTATCTAATGTTCTAGGTGCTACATTTGCGCGCATTGCCATATTGGTCAAATTCATAGAATCATCCAATAAAAGTGCATATGTTGAAAAGCTTGAGGCATCAAACACAACTTCATTATCCTTAAGCTCTATTTTCTCTATTTCTTCTATTTTATTTTCATTATCTATATGTACTACTTTATATTTTTGGTTTTCTTTGTCTATTGCATCCACACCAGAAATTGAAACCTTAACATTTTCATCAAAATCTGTTGGATTATATTCTTTTTCATTTGAAAGTAATTTTATATCATATGCTATTTTATATGTAATATCTTTATTCAAAACATCTTTTAGTGCTTCTTTAGTTTTCTCTTCACTTGCTACTTCTACAGTAAGAATTGCATCTGCTGGCATGTATCCTTCTACTGTTATGTTTTTATCATCTATTATTTGTTCTAGGTGTTTATTGTATAATAGTTGTCCATTTTTTTCTTTTTCATCGTATTTAGCTATTACATTTAATTTCTGTTCTTCTATTTCTGTTGCTGTTAAATATAGTTTATCTCCTGGTTTTTTTTCCATTTGAACTTGTTTTGTTGTTTCTAAGTTTGTCTCTGTATTGCTTGTATCTTCTACAACAGTATTTATTTGTGCCTCTTCATCAATGTTTATTTCGTTGCTTACTGCATTTTCAGTTGCTGTTGTTTCTTCGCTTTGTCCATCATTTCTTAGAGCAACATAATAGCTGGTTACTACTTTATTATTTATCATGTCTGGTAAAACAACATAGTAACTATCCTTGCCACTATTTATAGCATCTAATATTAAATTATCATCTTCTAATTTTTCACCATAATCTATAATAGTTGTGTGTATTTCTTTTATATTATTAGCTCTAGAAAGTCCTAATATTATAATTTCTACTAATAGCATTATCATAACTATTAATATTATGGCAGTTTTCCTTTTGTTCAATCGTCTCATCTTTTATTTTCCCCATTTTAGTTAAGATTGTTGAAAATTTACTTTTAATTCTAGATTTTAGATTTTAATATTTTGCCAAATTCGCATTCACTTTCTAATTCATCTATATTTATATTGTTCTTTAACAAGTTTTCATTCATTTTAATTTTTTCTAATGCTACTATTGCAGTATCTAAATTATCTTGTTCTAAATCTTCTTTTGTTATATTTATTTTTAATAATTGATATCTATCTTTTATTATTACCAAAACATCTTTTTCGTTTAACATTGTTATATTGTCCAAAATTGTATAATATGGCCAATTTACAAATTCTCTTAATTCTTTAATAAGTTGTTCTATTTCTTCTTCTGTTATATCTTTTATATTGTCTTGTATACAATAATATACATATGTATAATATGAACTTGCTAGTTTAAGTGCATCTAGCACTGTAGAATTTTCATTTATTTCATTATATATTTTATCTTTTATTTTGTTTCTATCTAGTTCTATGTATAATTGTTTAATTTTTAAAATTAAATCATTTGCTTCTGCTAATAATTTTTCATTTGATCTCTTAAATAAGCCTCCACCATTTATTTTATTGTTTAGTTTCATTAGTTTAGCTTCTTGAGTGGCAATCTCTTTTTGTGTTTGTGCATATGCATTTTTGTTTTGTTCTTTTTCTGCATACTTTTTTCTCATATCATCTATTATAAATTTAAACTTCAAATAATTTTTATATTCATATAAACTATTTAATAATTTGTATAAATTTATATTTATTTCTGTTTTTTTGTTTTCATCTGCTTGTTCTAGTATATCTTTAGAAATAAATTTTTCATAACTTCCTTTTACTAATTTTTCTGTATAA
>ENA-ORSK01002749-ORSK01002749.1-human-gut-metagenome-genome-assembly--contig:-NODE-2749-length-11254-cov-2.858559_pt1 | contig 11254 bp, 5 predicted proteins | sample MGYA00242192_ERZ509159 | MGnify/ENA primary metagenome ERZ509159 (study PRJEB26280, sample SAMEA2338663) | human gut metagenome | biome: human gut; feature: human-associated habitat; material: faeces...
CGGAATATTGTCGAAATACGATGGAGTGTCGTTCTCAAAATCTCTTGGAACGGTGGTTACCGAAAGACTTATTGATACTTTGTGTGTTCTTGTTATAACTGCTGTTACACTTTTATTGCAGTCGGGAGTGTTTGCACGCTTCTTCAAGGAAACAGGTACCGACGGGGCTTTTTTTGTTCATCTGTTCACATCAACCAATTTTTACATCACACTTGCTTGTATTGCAGCATTGTTTATACTTGCATATCTTCTTTTCCGTAAACTATCAGTCTTTGCGCGAGTTCGTGGAATAATAAATGAAATATGGCAAGGATGTATGTCTTTACGAGGTGTAAAAAATCTTCCCTTGTTCATATTCTATACAGTAGGAATCTGGGTTTGCTATTTCTTTCAGTTTTATGTAACTTTCTACAGCTTTGATTTTTCTGCATCATTAGGTTGGATGGCCGGACTCGTGATGTTTGTTGTGGGAAGCATAGCCGTGATAGTTCCCACTCCTAACGGAGCCGGACCATGGCACTTTGCTGTAATAACCATGATGATGATGTATGGTGTAAGTAAAGATGATGCAGGAATATTTGCACTTTTAGTGCACGGAATCCAAACTTTTTTACTAATTTTGTTAGGAATATACGGATTAGTGGCTTTACCGCTAACCAACAAACAGTATAAAACCAAAAACTCATAATCAAAAAACACTTAATCTATGAGCGAAATTCTTTCTTTAGCTCCACAGAATGTGTGGAAACATTTTCATTCACTAACTCAGATACCACGTCCATCGGGTCATCTGGAAAAAATTCAGGCTTTCTTGCTTGAATTCGGTAAAAATGCAGGCGTTGAAACATTCCAGGATGAAGTTGGAAATATCATTTACCGCAAGCCGGCAACTCCGGGAATGGAAAACCGCAAGACAGTAATCCTTCAGGCACACATGGATATGGTGCCACAAAAGAATAAGGAAACAGAACACGATTTCGAAAAAGACCCTATCCAGACATATATCGACGGAGAATGGGTAAGAGCAAAAGGTACAACCCTTGGTTCGGACAACGGTATGGGAGTTGCGGCCATCATGGCAGTAATGGAAGACAAGACCCTTAAACACGGTCCGTTGGTTGCTCTTATCACTTCTGATGAGGAAACAGGTATGTACGGTGCTTTCGGATTGAAGCCTGGTACAATAGAGGGTGATATACTTCTTAATCTCGACTCGGAAGATGAGGGAGAACTTTATATCGGTTGCGCCGGTGGTGAAGACCTGACTGCGACTCTTGAATACAAGGAAGAAGAAACAGATCCTGAAGATGTAGCTCTTAAGGTTACTCTTAAGGGACTTCGCGGCGGTCACTCAGGTATTCAGATTGGCTGGGGACATGCCAATGCCAACAAGTTGATGGCTCGCTTCATGAACCAGGTGATTGCTTACGATGAAGCTTGTCTGGTGTCATGGGAAGGTGGAAACATGCGCAATGCCATTCCGCGTGAATGTGAGGTAGTGATTACCGTACCGGCTTCGGAGGTAGAAGATGTGCTGGCATTCGTGGGTGAATGCGAACAAGTATGGCGTGATGAATTCGCTACCATTGAAGATAACATCAGCTTTACGGCAGAACGTGTGGACTTGCCGAAGATGATGGTGCCGGAAGAAATCCGTGATAACCTGGTGGACGCAATTTATGCATGTCCGAATGGAGTAGAACGTTTTATCCCGACTATCCCGGATACTGTGGAGACTTCTTCTAACCTGGCTATCGTGGAAATCGGCAATGGAAAGGCTGCCATTAAGGTATTGACACGCAGCTCTCGCGAATCAATGAAGGACTATCGCAATACGGCTATCGAAAGCTGTTTCTCTATGGCAGGTATGCATGTAGAACGTTCTGGCAGCTACTCTGGATGGGAACCGGATGTAAACTCTCCGATTCTGCATGCCATGAAGGAATCTTATAAGGCACAGTTTGGTGAAACACCGGAAGTGAAAGTGATTCATGCCGGACTGGAATGTGGTATCATCGGTGCGGTTGTACCGGGACTGGATATGATTTCATTTGGTCCTACTTTGCAGTGCCCGCATACACCGGAAGAACGCTGTCATGTGCCGTCAGTGAAGAAGTTCTATGATTTCTTGCTGGCTACACTGGAAAATACACCGAGAAAGTAATATCCGTTAGTGGGTAAATAGATACGGAGGCTGTCCGATTCCCGTAAAAGGGAAAGGGGCAGCCTCCGTTTTTTTGTTTCGATTTTCTGTGGTTTTACTTCTTTTAATGAAAATCTGTGCAGTAAATCAGGGTTTTGGTTTTATCTTTATAAAGACAACCTTGTAAAACTTAAAATTGGAAATTATGAACAGACTATTCTTGATATGTGCCACGGGATTGTTGGCTTTTATGTTCCCTTTGGCGGGGATAGCTCAGAGTTACGACCGTCTTTGGAAGGAGGTAGAGGAAACCCGGAAGAAGGATTTGCCGCAGACCTTGATTTCACAGGTGAATCAGATTTATGAAAAGGCAAGAAAGGAGAAGAATGCTCCGCAGATGCTGAAAGCATATCTTTCGCGGGTGGAATGTCAGGTAGGGCTGACACCGGACAGTTTGCAGCGTGAACTTTGTCGACTGAATGCATGGGCTGCAGAGGAGAACGATCCTTTGCAGAAAGCCGTGTTGTCGTTTCTGTCAGGATACTATAAGTTGGAATCCGCTCCTCAGGAAGTGGACAGCGCATTGTATGAGTTTGACCGGGCAGTAAAGGATAAGGAGGTTTTGCTGGGCGTAGCTACGACCGATTTTCGTCCGATGGCTGAACAGGGCAAATGGAGCCAGCGCTATTTCGGTGACAATATGTACGATTTGCTGTTACGTCAGTCTATCTTTCAGCTTCTATGGAATGGAGGAGGAAGCAAGGCCGTACAGTTGGCAGTGTTCGACAAGTATGAAAGGCTGATTGCACAATACGAGGCGGCAGGAAATCGTGACGCGGAATTATTGACACGTCTGGAGCGATTGATGTACTGGCGGCGTAATGGATGGAGTTATCCGCAACAGCTGTCGGACGAGCAGGTGGTGGAGCAGTTGCAGGCGTGGGCAAAAGCCTATGACGGAGTAGATGCCTGTGCGGCGTTGTATGTGTCATGGGCCGATTTCTATCATCAGAAACAAGACTTCGTGTCCGAAATGAAGGTGATAGAAGAAGGAATAAAACGGTATCCTTCTTCGGAATTCACGGCTGATTTGAAGGATAAGCAGCGCATAGTGTGCATGCCGTCGCTCTCGGTGCAGGTAACTCATCCTTATCCGCAGACGGAAGCGGAACTTCGTGTTACCAGCAAGAACCTGAAAGGAGCGACGTTGGAATGGTATAGGCTGAACCTGAAGGCTTCTTCTTCTGTGTTTGCACAGAATCTGGAGCATGCGGACCTGATAAAGAAGTATGGTACACTGGTGGATGAAGTGCGGTTGGACTTGCCGGATACTCCTACGTACAAGGATACGGTTTCTGTGCTGACCAGCCGGATGCCCGAGGCGGGGATTTACATATTGAAATCAATTCCCGACGGCTATCAGGATAAAATAGGATACGATGTAGTGCATCTGTCTGCAATGCAGGTGGTTTCTTTCCCGATGGAAGGAAGGCAGACGGAGTGTCATGTGGTGGATTGTAAGACCGGAAAGCCGGTCGCAGGAGCAGAATTGGTGTTTTATTCCATTCCTGTGCCAGGCAATTATACCTTATATAAGACGTTTAAAACCGATAAGCAGGGCAAGGTAGTAGTGCCGGACATGAAAGAATCATTGTGGATGCATGCGTGTGCAGGTAAGGATGAGTTTATGCAGGTGGCATACTGGTCCAGAAGGGTGTTGCCGACGGTCAATGACAGCAAGAAGAAGGTGGACTGCATGGATTTGTTTACCGACCGTGCGCTGTACCGCAAGGGGCAGACGGTGTACGTGTCCGGTGTGGCTTATACGCAGGAAGGCGATAGTGTAGAGGTACGCAAAGATGCGGCCATCTGGCTGGCTTTGCGGGATGCTAATAACCGGGAGATAGCTCGGAAAGAATTGACTACGGATGACTTTGGCGCATTTTCAGCAGAGTTCCAATTACCTTCGGAAACATTGGCCGGCATGTTCCGTATAGAATCGGATAAGGCTTCCTGTTATATCCGAGTGGAAGAATACAAGCGTCCGACGTTTGAAGTCACCTGGAAGGAAGTGCAGGAAGCTTACACGATGGGGGATTCCTTGCAACTGGAAGGTACGGCGAAAAAGTTTTCCGGTGCACCGGTGCAGGGCGGTAAGGTGCGTTATACCTTGACCCGTTCAAAGGCCTGGTTCTGGCGGAACATGGCAGGAGAGCAACAGTTGGCAGAGGGTGAACTGATGACTTCAGCCGACGGAACGTTTGCGGTGAAGGTTTGTCTGGAACGTCCGGATACGGAAGTCTCCTTAGGCTGGGACGGATTCTATCGTTATCAGGTGAAGGTGGATGTGACGGATGCGGCCGGTGAAACGCAGGAAGGTGTACTGGTGCTTCCGGTGGGTGAACATGCCATCGGATTACAGATAAAGGGATTGGCTGGAAAAGTGGCTCGTGAGAAACTGGATAAGATGCAGGTGCAGGCCTTGAACATGCAGCAACAGCCGGTGGAATTGGATGTGGTCGGCTCACTTTATGCATTGGATGAGGCCGGAAAGAAGCAGCAAACAGTATGGGTGGATACGGTGAAATCCGGACAACCTTTCCTGCCGGAAGCATGGAAGAAGTTGGCTTCCGGAAAATACTTGCTGGAGGTAACCGCCAGTGATGAGCACGGGCGTCCTTGTCGTGCAGAACAGGAGTTTGTACTCTTTTCGTTAAAAGACCGGGTTCCTCCGGTAAAGACTGTGGAATGGTTCTATCAGGACGGTACACAGTTGGAGGAAACGCAGCCGGTGACCTTGTATGTGGGTAGCAGTGAAAAGAATGTACATTTGTTCTATCATGTGTACAGTGGCAACCGGATGCTGGTGTCTGACTCGTTTGTGCTGAACGAGGAAATCCGTTCGTTTGATTATACGTGGCTGCCGGAATACGGCGATGGAATCACTGTCAGCTTTGGATTTATGAAAGACGGTATCTGGTATTCCAAGCAAGTCGCTTTGAAACGTCCGGTACCGGAGAAAAAACTGACATTGAAGTGGGAAGTCTTTCGTGACCGTTTGCGTCCGGGCACAGAAGAAACCTGGACCATGCAGATTCTGGATGCGGCAGGCAAACCGGTGGATGCCCGTCTGCTGGCTACCTTGTATGATGCCTCACTCGACCGTCTGTGGGATAATCCGTGGAATTTCCAGTTGGGCTTCAGCCGGTATACTCCTTCAGTCATGCCGTTTATTCAGTCAGTGAATAGCATCGCGATGGCTTATTCGCCTTTCTATACTTATTCATTGTCTTCTGTATATACTCCTGACAACTGGCAGTTGTATAGTCGGTTGTGGGTTCCTTCTTTGCGTCAGTATAGAACCTTCTCTCGAAACGGTCTGATGGTACGCGGGGCAGGAATCATGATGAAGGCTGCGGCTGCAGCACCAGATGTAATGAGGGCAGATGAGGCTTTGAATGCGCAGGCGGGATTCACGCAGGACGATGGAGTGGTAGAAGTAGAACTTCAGTCTGAAACGATTCCTTTGGAAACGGAACAGACGATGACTTTACGCGAGAATTTTGCAGAAACGGCTTTCTTCTATCCTGATTTGCGTACAGATTCAACCGGAACCGTGCGATTGGTATTTACCGTACCGGACGCGTTGACGCAATGGAAATTCAGAGGACTGGCACATACCCGCCACATGGATTACGGACTTCTGCAGGCAGAAACCCGGACCGAAAAACCGTTTATGATTCAGCCTAATTTGCCTCGTTTCCTTCGTAGAGGGGATGAAGCTTCACTGGCAGCTTCTTTGATGAATCTGTCGGCGGAAGAGGTGAAAGGGACGGTACGTCTGGAATTGGTGAATCCGATGGATGAAAGTGTGGTGTATCAGGCTGTGCAGGATTTTCAGGTGAAGGCAGGAGAAACGGGTAGTGTACGTTTTACTTTCCCTGTAAATATGGATGGTGAGGTCTTGATTTGCCGGATAAAAGCAGAGGCTGGCGAGTTTAGTGACGGAGAACAGCATTATCTTCCTGTGCTGACTGACAAGCAATGGATGACGGAAACCTTGTCCTTGCAGGTGAAAGGCGGGGAATCTCAGGAAGTGAACCTGAAGGATTTGTTTAACGGACAGAGCAAAACGGCCCAGAACCGGCAACTGACCATCGAACTGACTTCTACTCCGATATGGTATGCCGTACAGTCACTTCCGGTAGTAGGAAATCCGCAGCAGGACGATGCGTTCTCCTGGGCTTCGGCTTACTACGCCAATGCGGTGGCACGGAAAATTGTGGAACTGAATCCGCAGATTCAGCCTGTGTTTGAAGCTTGGAAAAAGCAAGGAGTAAAGAAAGAAACTTTGTGGAGTGAACTGGAGAAAAACCAGGAACTGAAAAGCTTGTTGCTGGCCGAAACGCCTTGGCTGGCTCAGGCGGCAGATGAACAGGAGAAGAGACAACGGATTGGATTGTTGTTCGACCTGAATACGATGAATTACCGCATGGAGCAGACCGTAGAAAAATTGAAGGCCTTGCAAAAAGCGGATGGAAGCTGGAGTTGGTTCAACGGCATGCAGGGAAGCCGGTTGGTTACTACGCAGGTGGTGGAACTGCTGGCCCGACTGAAATCCATGCATATCATGGCGGATGTGCAAGTGGCCGGAATGTATTTGAAAGGTCTGAATTACCTGGAAAATGCTTTCTGTCAGGAATATGAGAACCTGAAGAAAAACGAGGCTCGTAACAAAAGTCCGCAATGGCCAAGTGAGCTGGCGGTGAGGTATCTGTATATTGCATCACTGGATGCGGTGGCAGGAGAAAAGGTGAACAAGGCGGCAAAGGAATACATGACCTCCAAACTGGAAAACCGTTCTGCTACTTATTCCATTTATGAGAAGGCATTGATTGCCCGGATTCTGCAGGCACAGGGAAAACATACGCAGGCAGAAATACTGGTACGTTCGATTAAGGAATATACGGTAGTGACACCGGAAATGGGACGTTATTTTGATACGCCGAAAGCCGGATACGCATGGAACGGTTACCGCATTCCGACGCAGGTGGCTGCCATGGAGGCTATTCAGCACGTGGAGAAGGATGAAGAGATGCTGGAGGAAATGAAACGCTGGTTGCTGAAACAAAAGCAGGTGCAGTGCTGGAATACGCCATTGGCTACGGCGGATGCGGTGTATGCCTTGCTGGCAGATGGCATGGCGTTGACAGAAGCCGGACAGATGCAGGCGGTGGCAGGCAATGTCACACTGGAAACTCCGAAAGACGGACTGGGCTGTATCAGTCATACGTTAAGTGGAGCGGAGGCAGAGATGAAGACGCTGACCGTAAGTCATACGGGAAAAGCTGCCGGATGGGGGGCTGTGTATGCACAATATCTGGAAGATATGGACCGTGTGAAGGCATTTGAAGGAAAGGGCCTGCAAGTTTCACGTGAGTATATATATAAAGGTAAGGCCTTGTCTGTCAAAGAAAAGTTGCAGGTTGGCGATAAGCTGACGGTGCGCCTGACTCTCCGTGCCGACCGGGATATGGATTTTGTATGCCTGAAAGACGAACGTGCGGCTTGTATGGAACCAGTGCGGCAAATCTCAGGCTACGAATGGTCCGATGGCTTGGGACGGTATCGGGTAAGTGGTGATGCGGCGACTACCTTCTTTATGGATCATTTGCGGAAAGGAACCTACGTCATTGAATATGAAGTGCATGTAGACCGTTCGGGAGTATATCAGGCAGGTACATCGGAAATACAGTCACTATACGCTCCTGAGTTTGGCAGTCATACGGAAGGATATACATTATATATCGAATAAAATCACGTCCGGGCCGGGATTCCGGTTCGGACGTTTTTACAAAGTTCTGAGGTTATGGAGAAAATAAATTTTCAGACTTGATTTTGCTTGTTTCCGTTTTCTCCCTATCTTTGTTTCCGTAATTTAGAAAGAATAAAATCAATGAAACGAATATATACCCTTCTTTTTTTGTGTGTTGTCGCTTGCATGTCCTTATGGGCTCAGCCTAAAATATCCTTTGATATGACTACTAAGGACTTGGGCTACGTGTTGTGGCGCACTCCGGCAACCGTGACTTATCAGTTTACCAATACGGGAGACAAGCCGTTGGTTATTTCCAATGTGACGACTTCCTGTGGATGTGCCAAGGCACAATGGACAGAAGAACCTGTACCTGCCGGAGGAAAAGGAAAGATTACGGTGGTGTTCGATGCGGAAGCCATCGGGCATTTCTATAAAGACGTGGGTGTGTATTGCAATGCAGCTTCTCTGCCCATTTACCTGGACTTTAACGGAGAGGTGACAGCCGATGCCAAGAACTATTCCTTTACGCATCCTTATGCCATCGGTGCCATTCGTTTGAATCAGGAAGAACTTGATTTTAAATCGGTCAATAAGGGAGACCGTCCGGTCATTGAGTTGTTGGTGGCCAATACTTCCAACAAGGCTTATTCACCTGTGCTGATGCACCTTCCTCCTTATCTGGAGGCAAAAGCGGAACCTGAAAAACTGGGACGTGGAAAGACCGGAAAGATTCTGGTAACACTGGATTCTGAGAAATTGCCGAAATTAGGTATTACACGTGCATCTGTCTATTTGTCCCGCTTCCCGGGTGATAAAGTCGGCAGTGAGAATGAAATACCTGTATCTGTGGCTCTGTTGCCTGACTTCTCCAAGCTGACCGAACAGCAGAAAAACAATCCTCCTCAGATTACGTTGTCGGCTAAGGAACTGGAATTTGTGGATTTGAAACCCAACCAAAAGAAGTCACAGACGATTGTCATTTCAAATACAGGTCGCTCTGACCTGAATATTCAGGATATGCAGGTGTTCAGCATGGCTTTGGCCGTGAAACTGAAAAAGAGAGTGCTGAAACCGGGTGAATCGACCAAGATGAAGATTACTGTGCTGGCACAGAATCTTCACCGTGTGAAAGGTACGCCCCGTGTCCTGATGATTACCGATGATCCTAACCAACCGATGATTACCATCCGTGTGAAAGCCCGGCTGAAATCGTCCGAAAAATAAAAACTTTTATGGAACACCCCGAAAACAACGAAGCTTATAAGGGGTTAACTGTGAACCAGGGAGTGGAACAACCCTCCATTGTTAATCCTTATCTGAATCTGAGAAAGAAACCCAAACGTCGTCAGTATTCTGCTGCCGAGTATGTGGAAGGTATCGTGAAAGGCGATGTGACCATGCTGAGCCAGGCGGTCACGCTGGTAGAAAGTGTCAAGCCGGAACATCAGGTGCTGGCACAGGAGGTCATTGAAAAATGCCTTCCTTATTCGGGTAATTCTATCCGTATCGGTATCAGCGGAGTGCCCGGTGCCGGAAAGAGTACGTCGATTGATGTATTCGGACTGCATGTGCTCGAAGAAAAAGGAGGAAAGTTGGCAGTTTTAGCCATAGACCCCAGCAGTGAACGTTCCAAAGGAAGTATCTTGGGGGACAAGACCCGAATGGAAAAATTGTCGGTACATCCTAAATCCTTTATCCGTCCCAGTCCTTCGGCTGGCTCATTGGGCGGTGTGGCTCGTAAGACCCGTGAAACCATCATTTTGTGTGAAGCTGCCGGATTTGATAAAATTTTTGTCGAGACCGTGGGAGTAGGTCAGAGTGAAACAGCCGTACATTCCATGGTAGACTTCTTCCTGCTGATTCAACTGGCCGGTACGGGCGATGAGTTGCAGGGTATCAAGCGCGGTATCATGGAGATGGCCGATGGTATCATTATCAACAAGGCTGACGGAAACAATGTAGAGAAGGCACAGTTGGCTGCTACACATTTCCGTAATGCGCTCCATCTTTTCCCGGCTTCTGAATCCGGATGGACTCCTCAGGTGCTGACGTATTCCGGATTTTATAATATCGGTGTCAAGGAAATCTGGGATATGGTGTATGCCTACATCGACTTTGTCCGCAAGAACGGTTATTTTGAACACCGTCGGAACGAGCAGGCCAAATACTGGATGTATGAAACCATCAATGAGCATTTGCGCGACAGCTTCTATCAGAATCCGGAAATCGCTTCCTTGCTTCCCTTGCAGGAAAAAGATGTACTGGAAGGACGGGCAACGTCTTTCTCGGCAGCCAGAAAACTACTGGAAATGTATTTCTCCGGGTTGAAACAGGAGTGATGAATAAATATTCAAAACGGCTTGTTCCTATTGGACTAATTAAAAATAAGGAAGAAAAATAAGGGTGATATGCCTTGTGAAATGAATTAATATGTAACTTTGCGAACTAATTTTCAAGAAATGATGCAAAGTGAAATTAAACCTATTATAGAGGTAAAGGGTGTATCAAAGTTTTTTGGTGAAAAAACAGCCTTGGATAATATCAATTTATCCATCAAAAAGGGAGAGTTTGTAACCATCTTGGGCCCTTCAGGATGCGGTAAGACGACCTTGCTGCGCCTGATAGCAGGATTTCAGACCGCTTCGGAAGGTGTGATCCGTATTGCAGGGGAGGAGATTACCCAGACTCCTCCTCACAAGCGTCCTGTCAATACAGTTTTCCAGAAATATGCCTTGTTTCCTCATCTGAATGTGTATGACAATATCGCTTTTGGCTTGAAACTGAAAAAGATGCCAAAGGATACGGTACTTAAAAAAGTAAAGGCTGCCTTGAAAATGGTGGGCATGACCGACTATGAGTACCGCGATGTCAATTCGCTTTCGGGTGGACAGCAGCAACGGTGTGCGATCGCACGTGCTCTGATCAAAAATCCGGCATTGCTGTTATGTGATGAACCAACGGGAGCACTGGACTCGAATACCTCTAGAGATATTTTGGTGTTATTAGAGCAGATCAATCAAAAATATGGAACAACAATGCTTATTGTCACGCATAATAATTCGATCAAAAATATGGTACATCAGGTTATTCGGATTAAAGATGGCATGATCCGAGAGTGTTATGAAAATGAAACACGAGTACCGGCAGCAGAATTGGAAGATCTTTAATATAGCAAAGGAAAGGCAAGGTTATTGTTATGCAGACAATATTACGAAAAAGAGTATTGCGTGATCTGAAAGAGAATTTGTTACGTTATCTTGCGTTGGGGATATTGATACTTGTCAGTATGTATC
>ENA-ORSK01002752-ORSK01002752.1-human-gut-metagenome-genome-assembly--contig:-NODE-2752-length-11251-cov-3.988746_pt1 | contig 11251 bp, 8 predicted proteins | sample MGYA00242192_ERZ509159 | MGnify/ENA primary metagenome ERZ509159 (study PRJEB26280, sample SAMEA2338663) | human gut metagenome | biome: human gut; feature: human-associated habitat; material: faeces...
CCTCCTCGGCAGGGGCATTCTCGAGCGACTTTTCGGGGATATAGATTGTGTTCCATGGGACGCTTATTGCAGCTTCGGATATGGTCGAGCTGCCTGTCATGGGCCGCACGTCGTATATGCCGACAACCTCATATTCGCCGCTGTCGAAGAAGTGGTCGGGGGAGGTAAACATATAGCATGGCTTAAGTTCATCGCTTGTGTTTGCAAAATACTCGTAGTCATAAAAACTGAAATCAATCTTTTGCCCGACTTTCCAACCTTGTGCAATGGCCAATGCTCTGTTTATCATACACACTTTTGCGCCGGAAGCAAATTCCTCGTCAGAAATTGCTCGGCCTTCTTTCATGTACATGTTTCCAACGTTAAATGCCGTAATGCCGCTTATATCGTTGGTCGTCATCACGCCGAATGACCGCGAGTTTATGTGATATGCCCTACTTATTTGCTCGTATTTTTGCATGAGCTCAGGGTCATTCTTTACATCTTCATATTTGTATAACCAAAATGGAAAATCCTGATGGCGTATGATGTTTTCAAAGCCTGGAAGGTCTTTTATTATTTCCAGACTTACTTTATCATAAAAGTAGTTATTACACAAAAAAATCTGCGTAATATTTTTCCCTCCTGCAATAGGCATTCCAACATCATCATATCCGCCATTTCCATAAAAGTTATCCGAAATGCCGATATATTCAGTATCGGGTTCAAGATAAACGTACTCCTGAGTATCTCGAATATAACCCAGTTTAGCCAAAGCATCTGGATATTTATTAAAAACGTATTCACCGCTGATATTAACGACCATATTAACACGGCCGATTTTCTTATCGGCAGTAAGGCTCCCATCTGTTGCTGAGCCAGTAATATCGAGTGCAAATGTTATATATTGGAGAGGATCGGCATAAGTCCTATTCCCAACAAGTAGTGAATCCGGTAATGCAAACCCTTTCTCTGTAAAGTTTGGTGTTATATATTGGCCTGGATTGTAAGGGTCAAGTACGGTGTTATCATCTACATTTAGCTTAAAACGTAGCACATCACATTTATAAAACGGAACGTACAACCCTCTGACACCTTCATGCTCCTTCATAGCAATGTTAGCTTCGCTATAAGCGCCATATCGTGCTCGTAATTCGTATTTTTTCACACTCGGAGCACTTATTATCGGTTGTAAATCATAACCGTATACAGTCCTTGCAAGATATCCGGCGTAATTACTCGCCTTCGTGATATCTTCTATTATATTGCCTTTATTATCTACATCTGCATAAAGTTCCATTACAGCTATGGTTGTATATGTTTCATCGGCAAGCCTGAGATTGTATTGACTATTCATATACAAGTTCAAGCTTGTGCAGAAAAAAGCCGTAATCAGAATAAGCACCAATACATATAGAATGGTGCGAATTGGTTTGCGTGTAAGTTGCCGTAGATACATATATAGCATTGATACCCCCTATGTGTATGAATATAGATAAAAACGATGGCGCGAACACTCGCGCCATCATCTGGGGAATAGGTACGGTTACGGAATGCTATGACCGCAGCTTCTCGTCTCGGAAATGAGCTCCTTGCTTTCAAGAACACACTCGGAACAAGCCTGATTATTGCAACCCGAATAATAACAGATATATGTTCGGGTAATCGTATCTCGCATGAGCGGATTCTTAGGACAGGCTACCTCATACGAAGAGAAGGAATGGCCCGTAGAGTCACGCATTTCGCCCTGATTGCAGGTAGGGCATACCTCAACATTCACCGCCGCCATGGCGACAGCAGTGAACAAGGTGAGCACCATGAGTGCCGCGAGGAAAATGGAAATCTTCTTTGTCATGTTGACGTTCTCCTTTGCTTATAATTATTTTTATTCGCAGCTTAGCTGCAAAATCACTGTCGTTTGGTCGATCCTGCGGTCCATATCGTTCCGATTAGGAACGGGCAACGGGTTTACGATTGATCTTAAAGTTAAATTGGTTACGGTGGATCTTTGTTGGGTTTATGTTATCATACAACGCAAAATTATGTCAAGCATATTTTGCCCAAAACAGGCAGTTTTTAGCTATTGAGATTTTTGAACGTCGAACTTTGTCGAAATGCTTGTGTGGAGATGATTTTACATGATATTATAAAAAACATGGGCGCGATTTATGAACACTTTATGTTTGATAAAATCATTTTTTACAAAATAAGCATATAACAAAAGCCTCCCCTTCGGGAGGCCGCATTGCATTTTACAATTATGTGTTTATGCGTTTTGTTCCTGTTTGCCGAGTATGTCCATGAACTCCTCGCCGGTGATGGTTTCCTTTTCGAGGAGGTAGGCGGCAAGGGCGTCCATCGCGGTGCGGTTTTCCTTTATTATGGCTTCGGCCTTCTTGTAGGCGTCGCCTATCATGGCAACCACGTCGCGGTCTATCTTTGCCGCTGTCTCGGCGGAGCAGGCAAGGCTCGTGTCGCCGCCAAGATACTGATTGTTCACGGTTTCAAGCGCCACCATGCCGAAATCGTCGCTCATGCCGTAGCGGGTTATCATGGCGCGGGCAAGCCTGGTGGCCTGCTCAATGTCGTTTGATGCGCCGGTGGTGATGGAGCCGAATATAACGGCCTCCGCCGCACGGCCGCCGGTGAGCGTGGCGATCTTGTTGAATGCCTCTTCCTTGGTCATCAGCAGCTTTTCGCCTTCCTCAACCTGCATGGTGTAACCGAGCGCGCCGCTGGTGCGGGGCACTATGGTTATCTTATGTACGGGGGCGGAGTTGCTCTGCTTTGCCGCCACAAGCGCATGGCCTATTTCATGGTATGCCACTATGCGCTTTTCTTCGGGCGATACAACCGCGCCCTTGCGCTGGTAACCGGCAATAACAGTTTCAACGCTTTCCTCAAGGTCCTCCTGAATAACCGTGTCGCGCCCCAGCTTTACCGCGCGCAGAGCCGCTTCGTTTATAATGTTGGCAAGCTCGGCACCGCTTGCGCCGCTGGTTGCGCGGGCAATCACCTCAAAGTTGATATCGCCGGACATCTTAACGTCCCGCGAATGAACCTTCAGTATGGCTATGCGGCCGTTTAGGTCGGGCAGCTCAACGGGAATACGCCTGTCGAAACGGCCCGGACGCAGCAGCGCGGGGTCAAGCGTATCGGGCCTGTTGGTCGCGGCGAGTATAACAACGCCCTTTTGCGGGTCGAAACCGTCCATCTCGGTAAGGAGCTGATTGAGCGTCTGCTCGCGCTCGTCATTGGAGCTGAAGCCGGAATCGCGCTTTTTACCGATGGTGTCTATTTCGTCTATGAAAACTATGCAGGGCGCTTTTTCATCGGCCTGCTTGAAAAGGTCGCGCACCTTTGCCGCGCCCATGCCCACGAACATCTCAACGAATTCGGAGCCGGAAATGGAGAAGAAGGGCACCTTCGCTTCGCCCGCGACGGCCCTGGCCAGCAGCGTTTTGCCCGTGCCCGGAGGGCCCACGAGCAGCGCGCCCTTGGGCAGCTTTGCGCCTATTTCGGCGTACTTTGCAGGCTCGTGCAAAAAGTTGACTATTTCCTGCAACGCTTCTTTTGCCTCGTCCTCGCCGGCAACATCGGCAAAGGTTTTGCCGGTCTGTGCCTCAACATATATCTTGGCATTGGCCTTGCCGAAGCTCATCGCGTTGCCAATTGCGCCGCCGTTCGTCATGCGGCCCATTAGCAGCTTGCCTATAAAGCTGAATATGAGTATGGGCAGCACCCATGATATGAGTATTGTAAGCAGGGGTGAAGCCTGCGTGGGTATGGAGGAAGCGAACTTGACGTTTGCGCTTTCAAGCCTTGTAAGCAGCGTATCGTCCGGCCAAATGCCCGTTTGATAATAGCGCAGGCGGCCGTCCTTGCCGTTATGCGCGGTGAAGGTTATGGTTTTTGCGCTGTCGTCCCGTGCAACCTCCTCAACCTCGCCCGCATCAACCATTGCAAGGAAGTCGTTGTAGCCTACCTCTGCAACCTGATTTTCGAATATGAGCGGGAAAACGAAGATGTTCAGCAGCAGCAGCACTACCAATGCGACTGTGCAGTAATATATAAGCGGTTTCTTTGGGGGCTCGTGTTCTTTTACGCTCACGTTGATGCTCCTTTCAAATTTATAATAGCTTCATTATGAGCATTATAACCGTTTTCCATTTCAAAAAAAAGACGGCACATGGATATAAATGTGAAATTTGCGTTTATTATTGATTGTATCCACAAATCCATGTATAAATATGTACTTTTTCGCCACAAATGCCCAGAATTATTTGACATTAGCCTGCGCGTGGCGTAAAATTATTCTATGCGGGATTATACGCATAACCCCATAACTATGGGCGGCGTTCGCGCGGCCTAAATCATAAACTTACACGGAGGATTCTATGAAAAACAAGATCATCACTGCGCAGCAGGCTGTCGATCTCATTCCTGATGGCGCTACCATCATGATGGGCGGCTTCGTTGGCTGCGGCAGCGCGCTCTCCATCATCGATGCCCTGTCCAAGAGCAACAAGGGTCACTTCCATACCATTCACAACGATTCGTCCAAGCTGAACGGTCCTGATGGCGACGAGTATTACAGCTGGGCAAAAATGATACATAACGGCCAGATAGAAGGCTATATCGGCAGCCACCTTGGCACCAACCCTGAAGCGGTTGAAAAGTGGGCCAACGGCGAACTGAAGGTTGACCTGGTTCCCCAGGGCAGCCTGGCAGAGATGATCCGTGCCGGCGGCGCAGGCCTTGGCGGCGTTATCACCCCCACCGGCGTAGGCACTTTGGTTGAGGACAGCCCGCTGGTACGCGGCAAGGTAAATTACGATGGCAAGGATTACCTGGTAATGAAGCCCCTGCGCGCGGACGTTGCGCTGATAGGCGCATACAAAGCGGACAAGGCCGGCAACGTATGGTACAAGGGCAGCGCGCAGAATTTCAACCGCGTGATGGCCACCGCGGCGGATCTTGTAATAGTAGAAGCCGAAGAGCTTGTTGAGGTTGGCGAGATTGAGCCCGAAAACGTTATGACTCCGGGCATACTGGTCAACTATATCGTAGTCAGGGAGGGCAAATAAAATGGAAAAAAGCATGATCAAACCCTTTATAGCTAAGCGCGTTGCGCAGGAATTCACCGATGGCATGGTTGTCAACCTTGGCATAGGCCTGCCCGTTCTTTGCACCAACTATCTGCCCGAGGGCATTCATGTTACCGTTCATAGCGAGCTTGGTATAGTCGGTCAGGGTCCCGCGCCCGATGCCGAGCATGCCGATCCTATGCACATTGTTGACGCCGGCGGCAGTCCTTCCTCAGTGGTACTCGGCGGCGCATTCACCGATTCCTCCGATTCCTTTGCCCTTATCCGCGGCGGCCATGTGGACGCTTGCTTCCTGGGCGCGCTGGAGGTCGATGCTGAGGGCAACCTGGCCAACTGGATTATCCCCGGCAAGAAGATGCCCGGCATGGGCGGCGCCATGGATCTGTGCGTGGGCGCCAAGCACTGCATTGTGTGCATGGAGCACACCGCCAAGGGCAACCCCAAGATCTTTGAGAAGTGCCGTCTGCCCCTGACCGCCTCTCACTGCGTGAACAAGATCATCACTGAGATGTGCGTGTTCGAGGTCACTGACAAGGGCCTGCTGATGACCGAGATCAACCCCGAGTTTACCGTGGACCAGATCAAGGAAGCCACGGCCGCTCCCTTCGAGGTCGCTGTTGACCTGAAGAGTATGCTGGACTAAGTGAAAATGCGTATGACTCCCCCGGCGAAGCCGGGGGAGTTGTTTTTTGGGGGGAGCGGTGAGTGCACGATGATACCTCATCCGTCAACGCTCCGCGTTGCCACCTGTCTCCCTGCGGGTCGGTCGGTTCACGGGTCTGACACGCCACCGACGTGTCATTCAACACCGTGAACCCCTCGAGGGGAAGGCAAGGGGCTGGGCGGACCGATGCGGGAATATTTCCAAAATGTGGAAAAATGCAAGAAATTTGTTACCAGGAATGGTGGTTTTAGGGGGAAATGCTGAAATTGGGGTGGACAAATGGGGAGAGTGTGGTATAATCTGTGTATCCGCAGGAGTACTCCTGCTTTAGCGTTTTAACAGAGATTAAAACGAAGCGTCCTGCGGAAATATTTAAAACAAGGGGAATATACAATGAAGAAGTTATTGGCAATGCTCCTGGCGCTGGTCATGGCGCTGGGACTGTGCAGCGTGAGTTGGGCGGAGGAATATGACGGTTTTGTTAAAGGCGAACAAGGCGCCAATGGGATGGATACTTATTCCGTTGATGTGACGAACCAAGAGCAATTGCAGGCAGCAGTTAAGGCAACGGATTGCTTTGGCGCAAATATGATCATCAATATTAAAAATGATATTACGATCACAGGGAGTTGGGAGCCTGGGTACATCAACGGCTATGGAAAGAGCGGAAAGGCTGGAACCGGTGTTGTGACAGTGAACGGGAATGGCAATAAAATCACCGGTCTGAGTGATATGCTGTTTTCAGGATCATGGGCGGGTAAGTGTGCACTGATCGTTAAAGATCTGACGATTGCGAACGCGAATATCAAAGTTGAAATAGATGATGGAACAGAAAGCAAAGGAGTAGGTGCATTTCTTGGCAGCGCTGGGGCAACGACAGAGGTTGTGTTCTCAAATTGCCATTTGGTAGATTCTCATGTGGAAGGCGGACATTGGACGGGTGGTTTTGTCGGATATTCTGCTGGTTATAGTGGCAGTGATGGACCGGTGTTCCAAACAGTCAAGTTCACGGGGTGCACGGTAAGCGGCAGCACATTGACAGGTAAAGGCTCTGTTGGTGCGCTGATGGGACATGCTACTGGTGACGCTTGGACGTCGGTGGAGGTGAAGAATACCTCTGTTACTGCGAATGAAGTGACATCTACCGGGAGTTCTAACAACAAGGCTGGCGCTTTGTTTGGTACGACGGGAGCAGCCGGTACGGCGAAGAACGGGAAAACTGGTGGTATCGTGGTTGAGGCGGTAGTTGAGGGCAACACTGTAAAATCCAACGGAACGCAGGTAACGACCATCTATGGGCGTCAGGGTTCGTCCGAGGGCAAGCTGGAGCTGACTGGCGGTTGCTATGATAATATGCCTATTGCAGAAGGAGATGCGAGTTGGGCGGCTCCTAATGGAAGCCTGGCGATGGCGGAAGTGACAGGTGAGTCCGGCGAGATCACGTACAACTATGGTACGGATTATATCCAGGCAGCAGCGACCGCTGAAGGTGTAAAGACCATCATCATTAAGAACGGTGATGTACAGTTGACCGGCGTATCAGCGGGAGTGAACGTGAGAAACCATGCCGAGGGGAATACGGTGACAGTTAACGGCAGCAAGAACATTACCAAACAGGATGAGGAAGGATATACTGTTCCTCAGCCGGAGCAGAAGCCGTCCGGAAACCACTACTACTATTACGCACCCAGCACCGATACCACAGAGACCAAGGGTTCGCCCAAGACCTTTGACGCGGGCATGGGTATCTACGCCGTGACGGCGGTGCTGTCCGTGACCGGTATGGCGTGGGTCGGCAAGAAGCGGCACTAAGTCAACAAAAAAGAAAGCCCGTGAGGGCTTTCTTTTTTTGACATTTGCGGGGGCGAGGGCTGTGCCTGCGGGCGGCTGCGCTTTTATTTTTCGCCCTTGGTCAGGTTGGTCAGGACGGTCTTGACGCCCTCCAGACCTTCGCCGGCGGCCTTTTTTACGCCTTCAAGCCCCTCGCCGGCGGCCTTTTTCAGCTCGTCCTTCACATCCACGGCCAGGCGGCGGAATATCTCGGCGATGATCTTCTTTTTCTCCTCGTCCGCGCCGGCGTACTGCTTCAGCAGCGCCGCGCCGCCGGCCAGACCGCCGCCGCGGAGGTCGTCCAGCGTCCGGGCTTTGCCGGACAGAGAGAGCACGTCAAACAGCGCGTCGGTGAACTGCTCGCGCTCGGCGGGGGTCATGGAGCCGATCCACTCCCGGAGCACATCGTCGGAGAGCCTGCCCATCTGGGAACGCTGGCCCAGGTGGACAAAGCGGGTGCCCACCACGCTCCAGGACAGGGGCTCGTGCTGCATGATGGAACGGTTGGCGCTGTCGATAACGGCGTAGTCCTCGGCGTGTTCCAGCAGGACGCCTACGATGGAGGACTCTGGGATATAGGTGTGCAGCTTATCGGCCACCCGGCGGTATTCCGGGGTGTCCAGCATATCCCGGGCGAAGCCGGGGCCATCGTTGTTATAGGCGGACAGCAGGCGGTCCTTCTGCAGCTCGGCAGGCAGATAGATTGCCGCCCATGCGGCTAGATTGCCGCCCTTGCTGTGGCCGCCGATACGCAGGGGCAGGGAGGGGCAGAGGGACGCCATCTCTGTAGCGTAGGACACGGCGCGCGTCTGGGCGGGGACGGCGGAGAGGAAGCTCATGTTGAAGTCCTCTTTCCAGCCGGCCAGAGAGGTGTCGGTGCCCATGAAGGCGACGAACAATGTGCCGTCGGGCACCAGGAAGGAGAGCGCGTCGAATTGCTTGGCGCTCTGTTCGTCGTATTCGTGGGTATAGCCGAACAGGCGCAGGTCCCGGAAGCGTTCGGTCTGTGCCGCCAGACGCAGCAGGGGGAGATAGCTGAGCTCGGAGAGGCCCAGCTGGTCATCCTCGTCGGTGAGCAGGGGTGCGACCTGGGCCAGGGTGGGCGCCGCGGCGGGGTCTTTGGTATGGACCGCGTCGATGCGGCGGAAGTTGATATAGGAGAGGATGCACAGCACCAGGTTGTCCACCTCGTTGAAGCCGTCACGGGCAAAGGTCAGGTCGCCGCGCCAGCGGAGGTAATCGAAGGGTGTGCCGTTGACGGGGGCCAGCTGTTTGGGTGTGTTCTTTTCCATATAGACCTCCTTGCGTATGGTATATGCAGTATACCACACTTTGCCCGCGGCCACAACGGGCAGCGCGGCAAAAAATGTTGGCGAAAAATGTTTACAGTTGCGGCGTTGACGATGGGGGACTTCTATTGTATAATAAACTGATTTATTATGGGGAGGGTCCGTCTGTATGTGGATCGCGAAGGATTGGAAGGATTATGAGCTGCTGGACTGCGGCGGCGGCGAAAAGCTGGAGCGCTGGGACCGGCAGGTATTGGTGCGCCCCGATCCCCAGGCGATCTGGGAGACGGACAAGACCACGCGGCTGTGGCGCGGCGCCACGGGACGCTATTCCCGGTCTTCTACCGGCGGCGGTCATTGGGATAAAGGCAAGCTGCCGGAAAGCTGGCAGGTGCATTACAAAGACCTGACATTTCAGGTGAAGCCCATGAACTTCAAGCATACGGGATTGTTCCCTGAGCAGGCGGTAAATTGGGACTTCGCCATGGACAAGATACGGCATGCCGGAAGGCCTATCCGGGTGCTGAACCTGTTTGCCTATACCGGTGGGGCCACGGTGGCCTGTGCGAAGGCCGGGGCTTCTGTGTGCCATGTGGACGCGGCCAAGGGTATGGTGGCCTGGGGTAAGGAGAACGCCCGCCTATCCGGCCTGGGCGAAGCGCCCATCCGCTGGATCGTGGACGACTGCGCCAAGTTTGTGGAGCGTGAGATACGCCGGGGCAAGACCTATGACGCCATTATCATGGATCCGCCCTCCTACGGGCGCGGGCCTGGCGGCGAGGTGTGGAAGTTAGAAGACAATCTGTATCCCTTTGTGGAGCTGTGCAGCCGGGTGCTGTCGGACAAGCCGCTGTTCGTGGTATTGAACAGCTATACCACGGGGTTGGCGCCGTCGGTGCTGGGGTACATATTGCAGATGCTGGTAGGGCGGAAATTCGGCGGCACGGTCACATGGGACGAGCTGGGCCTGCCCTGCACGGAAAGCGGCATGGCGCTGCCCTGCGGCGCCACGGGAAGATGGTTTTCCGAGTAAACAAGAACGGAAGTAATTGCGTATGGCAGTGATGATAGAGACAAAGGATCTCACCTATACCTATCCCGCGCCGGAGGGGGAGACAAATCCTCCGGCCCTGCGGGATGTATCGGTACAGATCGAAAAGGGCAGCTTTACGGTGGTGCTGGGCCACAACGGCTCCGGCAAGTCCACCTTTGCCAAGCACCTGAACGCGGTGCTGCTGCCGTGCGGCGGGGCCGTGGATGTGGACGGAATGGACACGCGGGACGAGAAGCTGCTGCTGGAGATACGGCGGCGGACGGGGATGGTGTTCCAGAACCCGGACAATCAGATCGTGGCCAATGTGGTGGAGGAGGATGTAGCTTTCGGCCCGGAGAACCTGGGTGTGCCTACGGCGGAGATACGCCGGCGGGTGGACGACGCGCTGGCGGCGGTGGGCATGGAGCAATTCGCCAGCCACGCACCGCACCTGCTCTCCGGCGGGCAGAAGCAGCGCATCGCCATTGCGGGTATTCTGGCCATGGAGCCGGAGTGCATCGTGCTGGACGAGGCCACGGCTATGCTGGACCCGGCGGGACGGCGTGAGGTCATCGACACCGTGTTGCGGCTGAACCGGGAACAGGGTATTACCGTGGTGCTTATCACCCATCACATGGTCGAGGCGGAGCGTGCAGACCGAGTGATCGTGATGAACGACGGCGAGGTAGCGATGGACGGTATGCCGCGGCAGGTGTTCTCACAGGTGGAGCGCCTGCATGAGCTGGGCCTGGCGGCGCCGGATACGGTGGAATTGCTGTATCGGCTGCGGCGGGACGGAGTAGATGTGCCGCTGGAAAACCTGACGGTAGACGAGTGCGCCGATACCATTTGCCGCGCTTTCGGCGAGGCGGAAGGGAAGTAACATTGGAACCGATTTTGCAGATAGAGGACCTGACCCACACCTATTCAGCGGGGACACCGTTCCAGCGCAGCGCCGTGGAGGGGCTGAGCATGACTGTGGGCGCAGGGGAGTTTTTGGGCGTGATCGGACACACCGGGTCCGGTAAATCCACGCTGATACAGCATCTGAACGGGCTTTTGCAGCCCACGTCCGGGCGTATTCTCCTGGAGGGGAAGGATATCTGGGCGGATCCGAAGAAAATACGGGACGTACGCTTCAAGGTGGGGTTGGTGTTCCAGTACCCGGAATACCAGCTGTTCGAGGAGACGGTGTATAAGGACATCGCCTTCGGACCGAAGAACATGGGACTGGACGCGGAGGAGATCGACCGGCGGGTGCGGGACGCGGCGGTCTTTGTGGGACTGCACGAGACGCTGCTGGACAAGTCGCCCTTTGAGCTCTCCGGTGGACAGAAGCGCCGTGTGG